>Ga0206682_10001438_pt1 | contig 23433 bp, 11 predicted proteins | sample M240m12015metaG_FD_155444 | JGI IMG/M metagenome (GOLD analysis project Ga0206682, IMG submission 155444) | Ammonia-oxidizing marine archaeal communities from Monterey Bay, California, United States - M2 40m 12015 | ecosystem: Environmental > Aquatic > Marine > Intertidal zone | place: USA...
TGAAAAAAAAGTGTATATACCTTGTGTAGATGATTAAATAAGAATATCAAAATGAAATACAATATTCGTTTCTTTGAAATTGTATTAGTTTACATTATATACATTGTTCACAAGACCACCGCAATGACGAGCAGCGAATTTTTAACGCTTGTACAAGGCAACTGGTCTTTTGCCGACCTACCTACCGCTACGTGGACAGAGCGTAGGTACAAATGTAATAGGAAATTAGATTTTAGTTGTGACTGCAAGACAGCCTCCGATACATATGATATTGGTTTTCAAGACACGACACACCCTTTTTGCTTAGAGAATCCAACCCACGGGTCTTGTACCGGTGGTTGTTTGGATACATTCGATGCAAACTTTATTGGTCAGTATGCTACGCAAGGTGCCTGTGAAGCGGTGACTAGAACATGGACACCTCCATTGATGCCAAAGTGTCGACAAGAAAACGGCAACAATGTCTACGGTGCAACTTGTAATACAGATACAAAATGTATTAAAAATTGTGCAGCGCTAGAAAGTTGTGTTGACAACAGCGGTAATGTCTGTTCACAGGCATTTTGGGAAGATGAGGTACAAGATGCAAGTATTTGCAGTACCTACGGATTAGGTGCTGCACCATGTACTATTCCACCGGCGGGTATAGCCGGTAAATGTGTGCAAAATGGCGTGGACGTGACTGCAACATACGCAACCGAATCCGATTGTACCTCAACAATGACGTGGGTGCCACCAGTAAGTATTATGAAGACCTACTACGAGATGAGCAAGTACGACAGTGGTGTCTTTACAGAGAATCAAAAACGACAATGTGCAGCTGGCGAGGAGACGCAGGCAAAGATCGGTTCCCGCGACTGCCCTTACCACGATGCATTTTGTAATCGCTACCCGAAAATAGATGAAGTAGACCGTGACAACGACAATTACAATCAATTTTTACTTCACTCGTCGTTTACAAAGTTAGGAACTATACAGCAGTGTCAGTACTTAGGTGCTCAGGATGGAACCACTGGTCTCTACGATGCACAAGCATTTCCATTGGCACCGTGTCCAGATAGTTCTGTGCCATTTTATTGCGATTATCCTCAGAACGAGATGTTTGGCAAAATGGATAACCAAACGCAAATTGATACTACTTGTGGAGCAGGACTTTACGACAACAAAACACGTGGAGCAAACGGATTACCACATGGCATACGCGAGTACAACAACGGCTACGATCGCCAAGCATGGCAGTGGTCTGTTGAAATGGAAGATCCTGTGTCTGCAGGCGATGCAATCAACGAAGTCCTCACCGAGATGGAGTCGATTCAAATGAATGTTTTCTCCGTTGGAAAATTGGTAGATAAAAAGTACATCCTCACCAGTCACCGCGAGGGTATTGATGAGTACAAAGTAAATGCTGAAAATGCAATGGAACTAAACCAACTATTTGCACTGCTTGCAAAAACTGGTGACAGTGTTCCCTTGTCAGAGTTACAAAGTGAATCGGAAGTACGCGCAGCAGCAGAGTGGAGTCCTAGTGACGTCGATGAGAATGGTTTAGTATCGAAGCTTCGATGTCACTCTGTGCCAGATGCAAAGATTGATGAGTTCCGTAGAATCAATGACGTCAGGAAAGATTTTATTGATCGTTTCTTTGATGCAAACCAGGAACAAAAATGTAATTATGCCCAGGCAGCCTTAGATGACGAGCCACGCTCCTTTCAGCGTTGCGACAACAGCGAAGAGTCACAAAGCTTCTTGTACCCATCCGCTCGAAAAGCTTTTTTCAACCCTATTACCTCTGATGGTTTTTTGTCTGGGTTTAAAAAAGGGCAACGGTTCATTAAAGAAATGAGTCAATCTACCGACACCATCGGCGTTGTAGAAGCAGGCTTGCGAACAATGCCAGACGGTACAAAAGTGCCACAGAATGCAACGTTTAAACATATTAAATTTATGATGGCAATGTCAACTGAACAGCTAGAGCAGTGCAACACTGTTGTCGGGCATTGCAGAAATATTTGGTACCAGTTTCCGCGCAAGTCCTACGCAGTGGCAGATATATCTCGTATCACAGAGTATACAGATGACAACCATACACACGTTGAAGGATGTAAACTTGCTTGTATTAACGATGCAGAGTGTGGTGGTTTTGAAATCGATATTGGACAATCATGCAAATTAGTAAAGGCAACAGGCACAAGGAAAAGTACTGGCTCCTATACGGATTTGAGAATGGAAGTAGAAGAAAATACAGACTTTACTGCTTACTTTTTAGAACGCCCAAATTGCGAGTTCCGTATTTTAGGCACACGCAAGTACGATGCAAAGAATGACGGTGTTGACGGCCTGTGGGGCGTTTCCTACGATCAAAACGGTGGTGAACGATGGGGATACCAAACCTGCCGTACCTCTATCACTGTGAAGAAGTTAGAAAAAATTGATAAAAAAGATGTGGAAGATGGACTCTACAACGATCCAGGAGAGGAGTTTATTAAAGAGTACCCTTACAGCATTATTATTCAAGACGAAGATTGCTTAGATGCAACGATCGAAATGAAAGAAAGTGTTGCACAAGAAACATCGGAAGCAGTCAGTTTGTCAGAAGCGCAAGAAGTTGTTAAAATTACTGCAACATCGACTCCAGACTGGTGCAAGACTGAAAATGGTTTTTATACCGGTGAACAAAAACAATCGCAAGACGGTGGTGTTTGCTTAAGTCACAAACAAATGGCAAGGTCTGAACTTTTAGAAGCAACTTCTCCGTACGGTGCACTCGTACCTAAACAACCACAATGTTTAGACGAGTCAAACGTTGACCGTATCACGCAATACCCTACAAAACTAGAGTGCATGAAAGCGGCTGCAGCAGCAGGTGAATCGTGGTTGTACAAAGATGCTATCAATCTAGAACATGCAGGTAGAGAAGCGGAATGCAAGGAGGCGCTTACCGCTGGGAACCGTATCGATTGCTTAAATTTTAACGGCGACACAAGCTGGGACATTTACTCAGAATCGTGTTCCAAGTACCATGCCTTGAACGCAACAGAGTGCGCTGCCGCGCAACATACATGGGTACCAGAAGTAGTTGCAACTGGTACGATGGCATACATAACAGAAAAAGCAAAGGAACTATCAAGAGCATTGGACGGATCAGTAAAACCATTTAGTGAAAAAGAAATGGCAAAAGCATTAAAGTACGAAGATGAACGATTAACATGCTCCCACTTAGGCAGCATTCCACAACAAAATGGTGCACAACGATCCAAGTACGATCGTGTTCGGCTTGTCTTGTGGGTGGACGTATTACGATTAAAAGATCTTTACGACGAAGGCAAAGGCGCATCGTCCATTATTAGCCGTGGTATACCAGTCGGATTGACTGAAGGCTTTGACTCGGGCTGCAAAGACTGTATTCTTCGCGAAGTTGGTCAGCACAAATTGCAATCGAGTGATCAAGATGTAGTTTACTATGATGCAATCAAACAAGAGGCTTGCTCAAAAGCCCAGCTAGGCGGCGACTGCAAAGAGTACAGCTTTGAGACTGGTTACCGTGCTACTGGTGTTGGTGACACCTTCCGTGGTCGCACTCAGCAAGAGAGAGACGAGCGCAACCAAATCCGGCAAGTAGTTGGTAAATACCTTGTCCGAGACGTTGGTCTGAATGCCGCTGGTGCAACTGGTAAAGCATTCTGGCAAGACGACTTGACCACCATTTCCTACCTTGGAACAGCAACAACCTCGGTCAAACCATTAGAAGAATCTGTACAAGATCTAAGAGAAAACTTTGGTGATTCCAAAATTTACTCACGCTACATGATTGAGTTGTTCTCCGATTGCTTAGACCGTACACGTGTACAAGAGCACTCGTCACGCCTTGAGTTCCAAATTTTCAAAGAAGGTCGTTTACATGGTGATAGACTTCGTGACTCGTTGCCGGAGCTAAGCGGCGGTGCTTGGAATGCAGGCATGACGAAGTACGATGTCACTGCAGAAGAGACAGATGCAGTGGTTACTATTGATGCAAAAGCAACGGATATCCGACCAACGGACCTAGTAACACTGTCTGGATGTTCCGATAGCAACGACGATGCAAACTACTATGTCTCTGGGATAAATGAGGTTGCAGAAGTGATTACTTCTGTTTCTTACAGTGAAGATCCTTCACCTGGCAGATACAGTGGCACGGGTGCAACTGCTCTTGGTCAAAGTGTTTGTGCTGGTTCTGCCAATGATGCAGCTGCTGTTACGTGCTGTATAGCGCATGCAGAAGCAAACCCAGCTGCAAATGCATTTTTCTTATGGGATAGTGTAAACACATACGGTTGCGAATTGTACACGTTGACTGGAACGGCCTATAGTCAAAATACTCCTGCTGGTGGTCTGGTGGCATACAAAGGTACAGTAACTTCCACGGCAACAGGAAACTACGTTGTCAAAGCAACCCTAGCTGCTTTCCCAACCGAGCCTCGTGCTGTTGGTGCAGCACTAACTGGTAAAACCTTTTCTAATGGTTGTAAAATTGCACAGAAAGAGCGTTCTTGCGATGGTTACTCCTACGATATTCGTACAGATGCATTACTCGCAAAGGCTTCAACAAAGTATGATTCTTTCCAAATAGATACACGTGATATCTGTGGCCCAGTAGAGCTTGATACCACTGGTTGTGACTTTACAAATCCATCGTCATGTAACTACTTAAAGCCATGTGGACCAACGATACCAGCAGATGTCCGAGAGGATTACGGCTGGCCAAGCACGTGCGTAACTCCTAGCGAAGCTCGTTGCCAAATTTGCAATCGTGATACACCACAGTGTTACGACGGCATTGGTACGAATGTTCCAGATGGTGCCTTGGTAGGTCACACGATGCACGAAGACATGCAATGTGCAGGTTATGACTACACCAACCCAAACATCAAGCTGGGCATCACAACACGGCAGATTGCCATTGGTGACGATGAAAATCGTGACAATTTAGACTTTGTGGATATTCCAGTAGGAGAGCAAGCCTACGGTAATATTTACGGTGCCGAGTTGCTAGAGTTCAGCGTTGGTTTACGACTAATGGATACGATAGACTTTGAGCAAGATCAGTACTTGACCTTAAAAGGTATTGGATCAAGAACAGAAGTTATAGCATGGTTAAAGAACAATAGGATTGGCGAAATGAACAATTTAAGGGATGTGCGGGACATGGGTGATCTGACATTTCCACAATTAACAACGGAGGAAATAGTGTTTACCGTACAAACCTATGATAGGGAGCACGATCCAAATAGTTTCAATGTAAACATGGAGTCCTTAACTATTTGTTCACATCAGCCACCATCCTACTTCGAGCCATTTATTTCATCCGGTGCAATCAATCGTAATGTGGTAAATTGTGTAATTGGGCGACCAAACGATGGCACGGATGCATTTGGACAGCCATTGAGTGCAAGTGAACTAGCAAATGCACCAGCTGGTTCGGATCCATGTTTGTTTATTTTTGAAAAATGCCCAATGAAATCTGGAACAGGTTACACAATGCAACGCGAGGAGGATGACTTTTTCCTACTGGCTGATTACAGACCTTTATTCGGTGCTGATGGTCACCTGTTTGTTGGCGATACCTGTGACATGGTAGCCGTATCGAGAGCGCTAGATATGTTGACTTTACCAACCATGGGAAATGCAGACGACGATGATTTAGTCTACATCAATGCACGTAATATTCCGTTGCAATCGTCTGGCGGTACATTTATTGCAGGCTCTGGACGCCATGCGGTGGAAAGTGCTTGCGTAAACGCACCCTCCGCTACTGGCCGAGCTCCGGAGCCAAGCGCTTTCTTTAAAGCATTGGGGCCAAAGAACGAGCAAGTGCCTGTAAGTCAGACAATTGTTCGTAACTTCAAGTCGATGGCAATTGAAGATGCAAAGGTTTTAAATCGTGGCATACGTGAGGTTATTCCATGTCGTCGGCTGAGTACCCATGGCGATAATTTAAGCCCAGAGTTTGCAAATGCAGTATTGTACGGTTACGAAGATGCACGTTCTTACGGCTCGTTGTCAGAGTTTGGCAACAACTACGAACCAAAAAGTTGTTGGAGAGACTCTTACATAACTACCTGCCGAGAACCACACACCGATGTCGACCGCACCTACCAGCTAGACACAAAGGATAAGTGTGTCGGCTCTGCTACAACGTTGCCACGCAGCACTGCGACGTTATTATCACATACGTGTGAAACTTTCCAGCGCGGTACAATTAGTGCCCCTAGTTCTGCTGTTACAATTACCTCGTCCGACGGATCAGCGATCACAGAAAAAGATGTGTGTTTGCATCAATGTGAGTTGCAGCACTTTGAGAAATGTATTTTCTACGGTGATGCTCAACTGTGTAAAGGTGACGATGGAAATAACGGTAATATTCAGGAACTAATTTACGATGCTACTTCTCCAAACTTTATTACAAATTGTTCAGCAAGATCAGGCACCGTGCAATCAACAGCAGCGGGGCAATTTAAAGGCTTAACAGAGGCTTTAAGTGTTGCTGCTCCATCGGATTTAGAACATGCACAATCATTATGTGCTCAAAATGCAGATTGTGTAGGGTTCCACGAAAAAGCAGGTGCTTTAGAAACATTAAAGTGTGGCTCTGCAGTTGCAGATGATGAGTTGGACACTATTGTAGATGTGGTACAGAGCTTTGCAGTTCAATACAATGGTTTAAGAGAGTCTTGTGTAAAAATATGCCAAGACAACTCCGCTGCAACAGCTATTGAATACGTTGCAAATAACGGTGGTAACAACGGTGTATGCAAGTGTAAATCAGTAAAAGCTGGCAAAACTTGTGCTGTCGCAAGTGGTACGAATGTTGCAGATCATTTTGCATTACCAAATGAGTTAGGCGCGTCAAGTTTGTCTGTTGTTTACGAATTTTTTAAGTTGGTTGATCCAGACGAGCTAGGCGAGGAACATGTGCTTTCCACACGCTACTACAAGGTACAAGAGGATACATGCCACTGGTGTAAATGGACCAATGCAGACAAACGAACACATTCGAATGATTCAGAAGATTGTATGACAAATGTTTTGGATCACTTGAAGAGTGCAACTAGCTTTCAAAACTACATGGATAACATTGGTGGCTCTGTCAACTTTGAAGAAGAGGTTTGTGTCCAAAAGAATAACTTGTGGAGAGAAAAAGGAACGAAACATATTCCATGTGGTTATCGATCGCTATTTAACTTTAATATGGATTCTGTCTACGCACCAGATGGTTGGGTTCTAACAGACGAGGAAAAAGCATACCGTTTGTCTCCAGACTCACCAAGTTGGGATGCAATCATCTTTGCACCTGAAGATGTTGGAAACATTGCAGACCACTGGGAACCTGTTACAAAAGATTTTATCCTACCAATCAAAGCGGAAATTGTCATCCATGGTTCCTCCTGCACAGCAGACTATGATTTGACATCAGGTGATTCTGTCAGTAATGGCCGTAGGCGATTATTAGGAAACAAACAGCGTATACGTATCGGAAGCAGACGTAAGTTGTTGCAATTTCAGGACGCTTCGGCTATGGTTCCAGTAGCGGAGTTTGGTGGCACAACTAGCTCTGCGTTCAATGTACTAATCTCAGTGACAGCAGAAAATGTTATCAACAGCCAAGTTCTAGGTCCAAATGGCGAAATATTACAACCCGGAGATCCACTGTACCCAACCGATAAAGACGGCGATGGTGACATACAAGACGATATTTATGAATCGATACATACGATGCAGAAAGCAGATTTGGATTGTTTGGATAATTTGCAAATAATGTGGTTAGGACTAGGTTTCTTATTCTACTATGTACTGTTGTTTGTTATTAGTATCATGTTGCTAGGTGTTCCAGACAAAGTTACTGGCAAACCTATTAACATTTTTTTCGATGTCGTGAGTCAATAAAATTGTATATAAATACGATTATTGTTTTATTAAGTAATTATGAACTCTATTGGATACTCTCACTTGCTTGCATTTCTTTTACATTCCGTTTCCGCAATCTTAGCATTTCTTAGCCAGCCAGAATCAGGCCTGCAACTTGGCAAACTTGTTGTTCACAAAATTGATTATTATGCGCAACATGTCAACGCGACGACCAGCGCGGCGCCGGCTACGACTACTGCAGCACTAAGGGATAAAATACTGGAATCATCATTGACTATAAATCAATCTGATCATGTAGTCTTTGACAACATCAACGTAGTAAGCTTAATTTTTACAAACGAGGTTATTACTGCTATTTCACACCTGATTGGTGTCATAGGCTTTTTCCTTTACACAAACGCAATGATGGCAGATGGGCGGCATTTGGAGTCTGTACGACGATACATTGAGTATGCTGTCACAGCTGGTCTGTTGGAAGTTGCGTTACTAGTTGGTATGGGTTCAAAAAGCTTTTATCAAGTATTGTTTATCTTGCTAACAAATATTGCCATACAACTGATGGGCTACATGAGTGAACGAACACAAGATCGTATGCGGCAAATATACTACTCTATCGGTGGCTTTGTACTTTTAACACCATCATTGGTTATCATTGTTTGGAACGCAACGTTAGTGACTGGCATGGAGCGTGTGGAGGAGCTAGCGTATACCTACCTAGCACTCTACATTCTGTTTGGACTACACAACTTATTTGACCACATACTTGCATTATGGCGCAACAACATTGACCGTGACACTGGGTACACAATTCTTAGTGTTGCCACCAAAATTGGGTTATCATGGATGTTAATTGCAATTACCTTTAAGACCTACGAAGATGCGGGTGTAGTCTTAGAACCAAAAGTAGATATTGACTTTGAAGTCATGCAAGACGCATTGCGTTACTCTATCATTGTTTTTGTTGTGCTAGGTCTAGGCATCGTTACTATGCTACCAAAGCCAGGCGTCGCAGCTGTGCCTTCTAGCCAATCAGAACAAGAAGGGTTGATGATGACGGACACCTCTGTTTAAATAAAATGAGCATGCCTATAAATTAAACTGTAATAATCTGTAAAAAACCATGTGTACTTGTAGCTCTTTTAGTTTTTTCCTAATCTTTATTTGCAGTGTCATAAGTCAGGTCATTATGATGGCTGTAAATGCATTTGATTGTGATGTTGATAGTGTATTACTAACGTTGTTATGGCTACAGACTATCTTTTGCCTACTTTGCATTGTGTTTATGTGCCTACCATTGCTTTACTCTATCACAAAGTTATTTTACTTGAACGTTTTGCCGAGTTTGTTTATATTTGTGTTTTCACTCTATGTTGCCTATTTTTTCATGGCTCATAACAGCACTTGTAGTGTTTACAGCAACGACATGCAGCCATTGTTTAATGCTGCCATGTTTTCGCAAGGTATTATTCCAGTGCTGGCGTTTATTGTGTGTAGTGGTGAGTTAAGTAATAGTTGTACAAATAAAACTTACAAAAAAATGAATGCATTCGATACAGAGGAAGACTGATTAAAACTATATATTATTTATAAAATTTATTTAAACGATGCTTTGGGATTGGAGCATTGCTGTATCTATTACGCTTTCCCTTATCTTGGGAGCTGTTGTAGCGTCTTTTTTTCTAAAATCTATTTTTGCTTTCAAGTCAGACAAAAGCACAAGCTTAGAAAGGGAGTTACGAAATACACGACGTTCTATTTTTGTTAATTTTGGGCTTTCCTACATCTTTCAAATCGTTAACTCGATTGTTGAAATTTGTAGTAAAGTTTTCGAGGTACCAGCGATTATTATTTACTTACTATCGATCGTCTGGTCTAACAGACAATTACTTCTGTTTCTCTTGATAAGTTCCTTAACAGCATATACCGTATTCCACAATGGCGACAGCTTGCTAAGTTCGTTTGACAACTCTTATCGCTGCTGGATTCTACCAGTTGTAAACAACATAGTTTTCAGCATTTTGCATGTTGGGAGCTACATATACGGCACCTACGTACCTTTGTGGAACACTGTCTTCTTTTTAAACCGACAACTTATCATTGGCACGCGTTTAATTTTAGTAAGTTGTGCGACCTCAACACTTACAATTACTAGTTTTTTTGGTGGATTTGCAACATTTATAAAAGTTATATTTATAACTATGTTGGACTACCTTGGCTTACCAACAGTAACATCAAATTCAAATCTTGTTGTAAATGAATTTAAGATGTATGCAATTGTAGAAAGCTTTCGAATGTGGTTAGATTGGATACCCAGTGTTCTTATATGCAGCTGTAAAGGTGTCACGCCGTGGATACAAGCTACACTTTATGGCTTTTTTGAGAAAGATCACATTGATTATATAGCACACCATTTTGTAAATGCTGCAATTACATTTATGCAAGTGTTTCTCAAATCACTGCCGCCTTTTCTTACTTACCCTGATTTTGGTAAAGTAATTTATCATATTGTGTCTATAATATTAGAGTCTGGTGTTTTATTTGACGCTTGGCTAGGTAAATTTGTTGCTACGTTTATTCAGCAAATTGGGGCAAATCTAATAATTGACGTACCAACAAATTTTGTTGGAAAAGCATTTGCGCATTTTGAAACAGCTATCGTGCATGGTATCGAAACGTTTGGAAACAGCACCTTACATACTGTTGTACCCTTTGATAGACCAACAGATGTAACATACATGCAAGAAGTGTACAGTTTAGAAAAAACGTTTAGTCATCTAGGTATGTTTTCGTACGATTTTAAACACATTGTTAGTTGGTCCTTGCAAACATTGGTATACGTCTTGATGATGAAAACGTGGGAAAGGAAATGTACAAATTTTGCAGGTTGTGTTCAATACGCAAGCGGAGGCCAATGTGCAATTGCTTGTGAAGGAAACGCAATACATTTCTACGCAACAAATGCAGTATGCCCAGCTATTATTGACATGGAGGAAAAATACATTGCCAAAAAAGCAGAGTTTGACAAGCTACAGCGACAACTACAGGGTTCGTTTGTAAATGGTTTCAAATCTGGCAGCACGGCGTCGTTATTAGAAGATGAAATATTTAGTGTAAAAGTGACACAAGTTTCTAGCAATATTTTGGTGGAGTCAAGTTTAGGCGACAAGGTTATTGATAAGCAACTACTTACACAAGAGCCGAAATGGGACGATTATATTCGTAATGTTTATATGCGTCGTTATCACTCTATTTTTGACACCGCTGCATGTGGTTTGGAGAGTTTGGTAAACGTGATGATAAATTTACTCCACTTAGTTTATGATTTGTCAAATACCTTAATATGGGATTATTTTTTTGGCAATGCATTTGATGGTACTACGTTAAGTGTCACAGAACTCCGAGCTATCCTTGAAAAGCATCTAGGGCCACCGTTTGGTAGGGATTACGATCCTCCTTCTTACAACGCAATCAACAGCACATGGGACACAAGCCTACGAACCTACAACGGTTACAAACATTATGTAGAAAAAAATAGTATTACACGCTACAACGACATTAATTTTCACGAGCATGTGCTGCACGAGATAGATAAGGCTGCATCTTACCTGCTTGCCCACACATTTGAAGAAAACACGTTTGGTAAAATATTTTTTAATACGTTTCGGCTGTATATAGAGCTTGTTCGATCGATGGCGGAGTCAGTGATGAACAATCAATTAGATGAAAAAATAGGTTGCAATCGTAATTACAATGGCACTGTAGGATCCTGCACATCAAATTTTGATGCAAACAATAAAATGACACTCTGTGCCGCAAGCAACAGACAAGGTTGTGTATGCAATCCACTACTACCTTTAACAGTTAACTCTAATTGCCAATGCATATGGAAGGTAAAAACAGACAAATCCTACTTTACGACAGCAGCAGTAGCGAATTATTGTCGTTTAAATTTGTTTGAGTTTATGTTTGTCTTTCCTCGTAGAGTAGTGGAGGGAGCACGTAATATTGTGCAAAGTTTGCAAGTTGGCAACAGTGCTTTTCCAGCAACACCAAATAAATGTTTGATAGAAGCACCTAATGGCTTCAAGCGCCTGCTATACCAACAAACACAAGTATTTTCAAAGAAGTATGTAACGATGTATCCAGACTTACAGTGTTCTACATATTATTCACAAGATTTTGCCTGTAACTTTGGCGACGTACTGGTTAAACTATCGGATTTGTTGCTTCAATATGTCAAAGATATTATTCGCAACGCGTTTGTAATTGTCGGAAACATTGCAAAACGAAACAAATATGGAAATATTGAACTAGATTTCTCAGACGAAGTTTGCAACATACAAAAAACAATTGCTTCGGTTGCTCCTATGCTGGTATCCATTACTAGCGGCTTCAGGGTGCCATCAAAGCACAACAGCAAAATATATTTTGCGATTATCGACATTCTAAGCGTCGTACTACAGACAGTAGATATAGTTACCTTGTCGTTTCGAGACGAGTTGCTTGACGTCAACGTCAGTGGAGAATTTAATTTGTTGGATCTGTTCGAAGACATTGTAATACGCACACTAGATGTTGCGTTCACGTGGATTCTACAGCTTGTCAAGGCAATTGCAGACTACGAAGAACCTGCTAGTAGTGTGCAACAGGCAATCGTGGCAACCACCGATGATATACACAGCGTAGTTTCTAGCATAGTCAGGGTTGCATTTTGGGTCATAGACTTTGTTGTGTCAAACATCATCAAAATATTAAATACAGCAGGCTCGGCCGCTTACAAACGAGCAGATGATCGTGTTCAGCGTCGCTTGCAACAGTTGGCAAATGTTGTTAGTGAGATTACAGCAATAATTATGGAAACGTTTTTGAACGACATACAACAAGCATTAAACTTGCTAAAAGAAACAGTTTGCAGTGGGCTTTGCAGCATTGAAAAGAGTATTCCTGGTATGAGTGTTGGTGACCTTGGATCAAACGTAGGATTTTGCGAGGCATACGATACAAACTCGTGTCCTAGTATTGCCTCAGCATTGGAAGGTTTAGGAGAAGACTTGGAAGACTTTGGAGATGACGTGGTAAGCACAGGAGGAAACGTACTTAGTGATATTGGTTCCGCATTTGGTCTACGGCGCCGCCGTTTGCTTGCATCTGAAGACATTGTATCACTTATTGCAGGACAGGCGTTTTGGAATGGCACAACCACATGTGATCTTCTGATGCGTAGCTTTCGAAACGATACAGTGGACACACTGACACGCTTAGAAAACGTTTTTTTTCAGGATTGTGTGTCCCGAAGAATTGAAGGCGAAGCAATAAGTAAATTTATACATGTTCCATACCTCAGTGATCTCTTCTACAACTGGAAAAAACCACTCCAAGTAGCTTATCACACGGGTCGTATTGCGTTTATCTATGTACCGTGGTCCTTTGGAAACACATCAACGAAAGAGTTAAGGTATCATTTAGGACTTGCAGGTTACGACGCAAAAAGTGTTTTACACTTTATAAAGAAGTGGAAGCAAATGGCAAAAACAACACAGACTTCTTACAAGCAAAAATTTAACAGTTACAAAAAGGATAGAACGTTACAAACAAAACATTTTATTGGTACACTACACCATTTGATGTTTCATAGCGACTGGAGACAACATCAAGAACTACTGCAAGTTGGCATTGCTTCCATCTTTCGCAACAGTTCTAAAATAGAACACGCAATACCAAAAGATTTTCGATTTTTATCGAAGCGAGTCACATCCGTCATCGACAACAACATTATTATTAACGATGCAACGTTTGGCTATTATGATAACATGGAGTGTCCAGCGGACTCCTTGATATGTCTGGATTGTGCACTCGTTGACAACTTTGTTTATGCCACCGTAAAACAAGTTGAACACTCGGTTGACTTTTACAAAGGAAGTTACAGAACAGTTATCGAAGCAAACTTTAATAATCACTGGGAAAATGAAACAGAGTTTAGTAGAAAGTATGAAAAAGCCTACAGAGAGTCGGTTTTTTTTAAGAGTACCTTAAGTGCAAGCTTAGCATCGGATCCAACATTTGTTTTTACAGATTGGTTACTTGGTGTCCTGAGGATGGAGCGTTCAGTATTTGAATTGTCAGAAGGAGTTGTAAATTTCGTTGTTGGAAATTACACAGGGGAGCTAAGCAGCGATGCCGTGCAAATATTCCCAAACGACCTTTACTATTATACAAAAGCTTTTTTTGACAGAGACTGCGATGACCCCAGTGTGATTTATACATCGTACAGCGATCGTGTTGGTGACGGCATATTTAATGTATTTATGATCTTTTTGGCATGGGAACTGGTTCAACTTTTGGCTATTCGATTTAACGCTTTGGCAAGCATCCTTATCTACATTAGCCTTTCTTCCATAGCAACATTTGTCTACTATTACACTGTGTATAGTTTTAATCCATTATGCGCTGGAATGTTACCGTCGTTTTTAATCAACGACTTTTTAATGTGGTTAGAGAAAGAAGTGTTTCTGGACTGCTTTTGCTCTTACATCCCAAGTTTGTCTATGCAACCGTGTGCACAACAAACATGCGATACATGCGATGCTAATATTGAATATTACTCCTGCAAAGATGTTGCTACGGGTTTTAGTGAACTTGGAGCAATGTGGCATTTTATGTTTCTTTTTCGGTGGTTTCTACCAGAAACATTTGGAGCCTTCGGGAATAGTAACGTCTGGCCACTACCATATTTATTTGAGTTGGATGGTATGCAACAGCTTCTGCAAGATATCAATCGTAAGATAAGCGTGACCAGCAAGGAAATAAGTTGCTTTTACTTAAACATTTTAACGCCGGTGTCTGTGGTTGCAGGTGCTTACATTCTACTGTTAATGACATTGCCAATACTGCGAATAATTATCAAGATTGGCAAAGAATTATTTATGATTCTTTGCAATGTACTTATTGCGTTGATTTATTTTGCAAGGACATTACAAGATTAGTTGTAGGAAACGAATAAAATAAAGTATTAGTCTATTTAAAAAAAATGTTTACTATCGATCACTCACTAGATGTTGTGCACACCAGCTTACGATACACTTGGTATACCATATGCTTTTTAATCTGTGCTGCATGCATAGCTTGTTTTTTTGTGGCAATCTACACTGCCCATGTCCTAAACTACAACACACTGCCATACTCGCTACCGCTTTTGTATGTGCTTATACACGCAGACAATATTATCTTGCAAACGCTCTGCTTTTTTATTTGCAAAGTATTAAAAGCCAATTTCAATTAAAATATGAAATCGAATGTCTTCGACGTACTCCATAAAGGATCTGTACTTTCCATCTAAGAGTTGATGTGTCTTTGGTTCAATAAAGTTTTTTATAAACGATACAATTGTCTCACGAGGTTCACCAACATTGTAGTGGCAAATAATAAAGTTTCTAACGTCCTGGTTGTAACAAATACTATAAAATACGACGCCATGATGTAGAATAGCATCTTGTTGTTCGTTGTACATTTTATTTAAAATAAATTGCAATCGTTGACTAAGCTCGTATTTTTCTTTTGAAAAAGTGCTTTTAATAAGATTTAAGACACTAGTAAATATATTTAAACGACAAGTAACGTCAAATAACATACCGTAGAATAAATTTCTTGTGCGCTGCGACTCGATTTCAAAGTAGGATTTTGGTACGATGGCTTTGCTAGACATTGATTTAAACACGTTTACGTTGAATTTAATTCACGTTTGTTGCAATTACACAGATGAAAACTATTTGCAAAATGCAAAAGACAAAGAAGATTTTTCAACGACACTGGAAGCAGTCGAAGTATTTGAAAGTAGGTTAAAAACTTTACTTAGTGCAGTGCAGAAAAAAAGAACTTTAAAACAATCTTTTGAAACACTTAAACACTGCAACTCGGTGAAAGAGCTAAACAATGATATGACCTCGATCCTTTTCTTAGAAACAGACAAGAAAGAAGCGAAACACCTTTGTGTAAAGAAGGCAGACGTTGTCTACTTTCGTGCATTTTTTGAACTTTACTTCTATGAAAAGTGTGTTACCGAAAGGTACCTACGCTACACGAAGCAGACGACAAGAGACGAGCCAGTGTTTCATCATTTTGCGTGGTCCGAGTGGCAGAGCTTCTCGACTAATTTTAGTGCCTTGATTGAACTAGTATGCAACATAAAAAAGATTTCTTCATCAGCACCTTAATTATGTTTTCTTCTTTCCTCGGCGGCGGTATCCTTATTTACTTTTTCCATGTCTTTCAGAGTTCTATTGTGCAAAGGTGTCATATAACATCAGTTGCCATACTAGCAGCGTGGCTTGGCAGCTTGGCATCGGACCCTAGGACAACCATCTTTTGGAAAGCATTAGGGGTATGGGTTATTTACAGCAACCTTTTCTTCGACATGCATACACACTGGCAAGAGTACCCAAGACTAGCAAAGCACGCGCTGCTATGCTCTGTGCCAGTGCTAGTGTCCTACAACAAAATGCAGTCAAAAAGGTACCAGTTACTGTTTTGGTTACTTGTAGTCGTTGTGCCGGACATGAGCTCTAACATTTATGGAAATGCAATTATGTCTGAAATAAAGTTGTTTATGTGCTGCATCATGGTGTTGACTCGGTCAAGGCATAGGCGTGTAGAACAATACATTAACTTGGAGCACTACGTTTGGGTTTTTTTTATTCACGATGCGCTTGTTTTCCTGGCACTTTGGCCAATCTACTTTGATTTTCAGTACAAGCAAAAGACGGAGCCGAGCGTTTTAGAGAAGCCTGTTGAAGTGCAACCAGACATTGAGATGCCAACGAGAAAGAGAGTAATAACAGAACAAGATTTAGGTAATTTTTTTCGCTAAGAATATTCTATAAATATATTATTATGTTTTGAAACTTCTGCGACATCTTTGTATTGCATGTGGTATGCATCGTATAAGTGTATCTTTACATTCGGATGCTTTATTGCAAATCTTACTAATCCCTTGTTACCAAGAGTATCAAATGCAGTCCTACAAATAAGCAGGTGCTCTAGTTTTTTCAAGTAAAAAACGCGAAAATCTTCAATTTTTGCGCATCCAATAATGCTCAAGTCTTTTACCTTGTCCATCGAAGACAAGGATTTGTATATTTCTTGGTTTACTGACAACGAGTTTAGTGTCAAGTTTGTTAGTGAACTTTTTTTACAAAGCACGGATGTGACGAAATTAGCATTTACGTTAATGTTTAAAAATCTAAACGTACTTAGGTCGTCATGATTTACTTTAAAAAAAGATTGCAAACCATTCATGTTAACTTGATAACAGTAGGACAAATTTAAAAATTCTAAGCAGAAAGGAGCAATCCACTCACAAAGACGGTTATCAACATAGACACAAGCAGACAAATTCAAATGTTTTAATTTTGTTAACCTTTTTATGGGTGAAAAGTCGATAATAAAGTGATTACCACACAGCTGCAATGTATCCAGCTTTGATATTTTGGACAGGTAGCGAAACCCTGCATCGTTTACTTTTGATTCATTTGGCAAAAGCAACTTGGTCAGTGTTTTTAATTTAGACATAATAAAACAAAATTTTTCATCTATCAACGAGTCAGAGTAACATTGTGTTAAATCTAATTTTGTTAATCGTCTGCAAAGAAGAGAAATCTTCCAAGTTGCATTTCGTGACAATCGTAAAGACGTTACTTGCAGTTTTTTAAAGTGCTTCCCATGTGTCTTCAAAAACCCTAAAAATCGTCTGTTCTGCAATGTCTTTATAGATACGTCGTTCCACAACACATTACTATTAGCAGCTTCGTACCAATGCTTTGCGACAAACTGCAGCGTCTTTATTACGTCCGTTGAAATAGAAAAAAACATGATTTGCAGTATGCAATCGCATGGTAGCTCTATCATTCTAACACGCACAACAGTAGTAATATATAACACGTAATTTACTTCGTATTTATTAAGTAATTTAGCAAGTTAAAGGTATCAATCTGCAAATTTGCTGCAAAATGAATATCCTTTTTTACACTGGAAGTACTACACTTATACGAGTTGGACTCAATAAATTCAATTATAGCTTGTTGCTGTAGAAATGTGTTGCAATCGACGCCATAGCTACTTGTGTTTGGATTTATTAAGAGGTAGTCGCGTAAATTATCATGGCCGCGCTGCCAAAACCGTATTGCATAGCGATACTTTGCTGGTTCAAACACCCCTAACGTTCCTTCCACAAACACAGGAAAGCTCTCGTAAGGCAATATACAGGCCCAAACATGATTATGAAGCTTTTTGTCATACGACTTGCCAATAGCACCCTGAATGATTCCTAACCGAGCTTGGTTCAGCCAAGCACTAACGTGGTACATAAACGTACAGGCACCATGGTGTAAATCTTGTTTTTGACTTGGAAACACTTTTCGACAGACACGCATCAAGTCATAAGCTGCTTGTGCCATGTCCTCACAATCTGCATAAAGATAACCGTCAAAACTATTTATGCCTACAGCGTCTTTCTCGCCAGTTGCTTTGTAATCTGTCATGTAACGAATATGCTTGTGCACCAGCATGCTAAACATGTTTGCCAAGTGCAGGTAGACTTTGTGTTGGTTACCAGCGTTTTGCACCGCATCCTTGCTTAGCCGCATAAACTCGCTAGGATTCATGCCACTTTCTTTGCACGTAGTCATCAGCTCTTGTATGAAAAATCGCTGGATAGAGTACCACTTGTCTTTGCTAATGTTGTTTACTAACACATCGCCACGACAAACCAAACAAACGTATGGAACATACATTTTTAAGGTTGTGCCATGCACCGAGAGTGGGAAAGACCAGTAAACAGAGTGAAGCCTCTTTAAACGAGCGTCAGATGCAGGTGTTTGTTGCAGTAACTGCAAGGAGCTTTGTATGTACTTTTCCAAGCTCTTAAAACTTGCGTTTGTGTCGTAAGTAATCTGATCATGTTGATGTTTTGTATGCAACAGTGTTTCGACAACAATATTCTGGAACCGGTGCTGCTGCACAGTATTAAAGATTGGAACAAATAATAACCTGTGTGCCTGCTTCTGCAAGACGTCCATCGCAGTAATCACACCAAAAATACGCGTGTTACTCGGAAAGCTGTGCTCGTCAGTGCGTCTTGTCAGGCCACGAAGATGCAATGGGACTTGTTGATCTGGTAGCAAGAAATGCATTGCGACACGGACATTTGGGTCGGAGACATTGAATTGCTCCAAGGTAACATCAAAGGACGTGTTTTCAATGCTTAACATTGCAAGTTATATAAAAGGGTGGAAAAAGAAAAAAAATGTTGACTCTCTCTCAAAGAGCTTGCTTGTTGTATTTTAGTTGTTTTAGTTTATTTATATTAGTTTTTCAAATGTTTTTATCCTACGTTAATGTTGAAACAGTCTTGCTAAAACTCGATAATGTCATGTACCAACATCACATTACACATCTCCAGCAATGATAGTAACCACTGATTTACCTTTTAAATGATCTTCAATGGCATTATTCACGTCCTCAAAACGTGTATTTTTTATACGGTCCATGATAACTTTTAAATTTAAATTTTTGTTGTTCATTAACGTATTGTGGCTTAAACCAATTAAATTTTCTAAATTATCCATCGATACATTTAAACTATTTTGCATATGCGATCGTGCTTCCTCAAACTCTTCTTTCGTAACACCGTAAGCAACAAATTCGTCCCACAACTTTCGCATCTCCTCCGTGTCATTCTGAATCGTTGCATTGCTAAAACTAGCAAACACATGTACATAGGAATCCGACGAGTACTGGCCGCCGCGCAACCGAGCATAGGCCCCGTAGGTACGGCCATCTGCAATACGCAATTTTTTGTTTAAACGAGAGTACATGCCTGATCCAAAAATATTTATACCTAGGCTCAAGTGTGTCCATACAGGGTTGTTCTTGTCCAATGCAACACGGACACCTAGTACACCATGGCCATCGGACTTGCCCTGCAATGAAATTTTATGAAAACTAGGCTGAACAACCATTCGGTTGCTGGTGTGGTCGTCAAAAGGATTTTCTAATACACGTTTCTTGCCCTGGAACTGGTCCCACAACATAGAGGCAGCCTTTCCCAAGTTATCGATACTATGCTTCTCGTTGGACAGTATTGTCACTGCAAATGGACGCCCACTCTCAAACAGCTCCGATTTAAACTGTGACATATCCGCCATGGTGACACGCTTCAACTTTTCAATCATTTGCTGTGGTGGTGCTGCGTGGTTTAGGTCATTTGCATCAAACAGCACCTCGGTCAAGCGCTGCTGCGAGGAAGCATACGTATCCTGCAGCGTACCTTGCCACTGGCTCGCCTCCATCATTGCTTTCAAATTAAACTGCTGCGCATTCAAAGGTGCCATGTTCTTCATTGAAGTAAGCAACTTTCCCACAGCATCTTGCAAGTCATTTTCAGCATCCAAGCTAATCGAAATCGTTAATTTTTGCTTCACCGCATCCATGGCCAAGGACATGTCCTTGTTTGTCATGTAGGTATGCAAGTTGTTCATGAGCCTAGCTTCGTTTTCTGATTGAAACAACAGCGGCTTGTCCGCCTCCACTTGACTTTGTGGGATTCCTTCGCGAATCACACGGCATGCAACTTTGGTCAAGGCATCATTGGCACTGGATGCTTTGGTTGTTAGCAACATCATCGTCTTAGAAATGCCAGGTATCATCAAGTGTTGCAAGACACCAAATTTGCAACGATAACGATTTGATTTTAACATCGTGCGCTCTGGCAACTCAAATGACTCCAATAGCTCACGCGTCATGCGCTGCTGCGTGTACTTTGCTTGAAACAAGGACGCTTTGTAGTCTGGTGACAATGGACTTGGGCGATTTACAAGGCCCTTTGGCTCTGGCATCAAGGTGCCTATGGTAGATCGCTTTTGCTGAAAGATGTAATTTGCTACGCGCTTGATGTCCTCACTTGTCACCTTCATCAAGTACTCTTGGCGTGTCCAGATGTCGCTCACATTACCTAAACTGACTGCCTCCGTTGCAAGTGCACCAATACCCTCAACACCAGACTTAGAGCTATACTTGTTTAGTAAACTTTTCTTCACCAAATCTAGTACGTTGCTTGGCGTTGTTTGCGTCTTTAAGGCATTCAAGTAGGACCAAATCTGAGAAACCACGGCTTGCTCCACTTTTGGGTTGGAGCTTGGCAAGGAGCCAACGATTTGAAACAAGTAACGATGTTTCGTGCGGTTGTTGATGACCCCGAAACTTGGAACTGCATTCATTTGCTTCAACATCCACATGACACCAACGTTCTCGTACTGCATCAATTCAGATATCAAGTCTAAGACAATTGAATCTTTGTGTGTTCCTTCCATGTTACGGAATGCTAGCTGAAACATGGAGTATGGCATTTTTGAGTAGACAGCGACGCTACGAGGCCCTTTTTGCTCTAGCTCGTCACGTTGAACACGCTCAAAGGATCGCATCTTAATTGTACCAAAGTGGTTGTGCACAGACTTTAAAATTTTTGAGACCGATAAAGGGCCAACTACTACCAAACTGCAATTGTTTGGACCGTAATAATCTTCATGAAATTTGCGGAGCCGCTGCTGTGACGTTTGCTCGACGTCTGCAATACTACCAGACGTCAGGTGCGAGTAGCCAGAGCGATCGAATGCAGCACCTACTACAGCAGATGTGAGTTTTTGAAAAGGGTTGCCCTGTCCAATTCGTAGCTCATCAACCACAACATGTTTTTCCTTCTGGTCTTTTCCTTTAACATCAAATGGGACATACTGCATCCGTTTTGCTTCGCATGCTGCCCATACATCAAATACTTTTGCAGGTATCGTAGAATAGAAATTTGTACGATTCGTGCTTGTAGTCGCATTGATCACGGCACCCCACTTGTTTAATTTTTGGAAAATATTATCGGTATCGCCATCAATAGACTTCTCAAAGTTTTTAAACAGTAAATGTTCCAGCAAATGTGTCGAACCCGTGTAAGACACTAATTCATCGTAAGAACCAATGTGATAAATCATTTGCGCATTAATAATTTGCTTGTGAGATGCATGAGGTATTAGGACAACTTTTAACTTGTTGTAGGTGTGCTGGAATTCATAGAACTTATCAGTTTGTTGAATTAGTTTAAAATATTTGTAGTTGTCAGACATGTTTTAGAATAAGATAATATAGCTTAATATACTTAAATTTCTGAATCACTCAATGACTCTATGCTAAACTCATTCAATGGTATCTCTTCCTCCTCTTTGCGACGCCTCTTGGCCACTGGAATACTCGCAAATAAATAAATGATCAACACACTAAGAACAACCGCCACAATGTTGTAAGGCATCACGTAGGACCTCAGCAGCGAGCCTGGGAAGACCCACAGCAACACACTCAAGCAAATGCAAATGACATTCATTACAAGAAAGTAAAGCCATGCCAAACGTTTCTTGTAATTCATCGTCGCATTCCTCTGCTGCACGCCTAGGTAGACAGCATAGCCTCGCAGCAGGGCGACCTCTACAAATATCGTTATCTCGTAAGAGTTTAAGAAGACCTCGTAAAAATCCTCTGCTATGCAATCTGTCCAAGCAAACAGACGGTCCTCGTCCGCATCACATAGTTCAAACAATAGATTTTCGCCCCATATCAAATGCCAAAGATGCGACATTGGCAAGACATAGAGCGTTACACTAAACGCAAGCGCCAGTAGTAAGCGGTAGCGTTTCCAAGTAAAGTAAAAGGCAACACCTAAAAGTAGAAGACATAAAATCGAAAAGTAGAGTTGTAACGATTCCATTTAACTTTCTTTCTGCTTATTATTTATAGGTGCATGACTGCGTTGTCGAATTTTGACACTAAGGTAGGCAGAGTAACTAAATAGAAGCGCAGTGGTAATCAGTAGTGATAGCTGTAAGTTATCCATAGTCTAGTGTCAAGTACGAGTATCTTATATAGTCTAAAGTTCCAAGACAATCGGCTTGTCGTCAATGACTGCTGCACCACCATTTATTGCAATAAGCGGAATACGTGGAAGTTTCACGGCATTTACAATCGATTGCCAAGCATTTGCTTTGGCGCGACTTGGATAGCCTGGATGAGGCAACTCCTTTGGTATTCCACTATTCACACGAATATTGTAAAATGTTGCTGGTCGCATCTTTTTATCAATAGGCAACAACGACGCTGTGCTAGCAACTTTTTCCGTTAAATTAGGAATTGCAGCTGGTACAAAGGTCCTCGGCAACTCTTGCACTGCTGGGTAGCTTTGCATGCGATCGTAATTATTTACACCAAACGTCGTGCTACGCTGCGACGATGCATTTGACACATAGGGGAACGGAGCAATAATTTTCTTAGGAATCACTGGCACACCAAGTTTTCTTGACAAGTCCAAGGATCGACGTGTTCGTCGCAGACGCTTGCATGCTTCTGTCTCGCGGCGGTTGTTCAAGTAAATAAACTCAGCAAAGAACGTCCCGCGGCCACGCTCATGTACTTTAAAATGGTGCTTTGCTTGCTGCCATGGTT
>Ga0206682_10001439_pt1 | contig 23430 bp, 27 predicted proteins | sample M240m12015metaG_FD_155444 | JGI IMG/M metagenome (GOLD analysis project Ga0206682, IMG submission 155444) | Ammonia-oxidizing marine archaeal communities from Monterey Bay, California, United States - M2 40m 12015 | ecosystem: Environmental > Aquatic > Marine > Intertidal zone | place: USA...
AGGACCATCAAAACCTTGTGCTCCAGTTTGACCTTGAACACCGTCAGTACCTTGCCATCCTTGGTCACCGGCATCACCTTGATAACCTTGTGGTCCTGTTAAATCATGCTGTACAGTCCATGTATTACCATCCCATGACCATATTTGTCCATTTACTGAATAATATAATTGATTTATGTATTCTCCTACATAATTAATGTTTGGATCTATATCTGTTCCATTTAAAGGACCATTATTACCCTGATCACCTTGATCGCCTTTAGCACCAACTTCTCCTTGATCGCCTTTAGCACCAACTTCTCCTTGATCACCTTTATCTCCTTGGTCACCTTTAGCACCAACTTCTCCTTGATCACCTTTATCTCCTTGGTCACCTTTAGCACCAACTTCTCCTTGATCACCTTTAGCACCAACTTCTCCTTGATCACCTTTAGCACCAACTTCTCCTTGGTCACCTTTAGCGCCAATTTCTCCTTGATCACCTTTAGCACCAACTTCTCCTTGATCACCTTTAGCACCAACTTCTCCTTGATCACCCTTAAGACCCTGAGGACCTGAAGCTTCTGAAATAACTTTAATAGTACCGAGCATTGTAGATGCATGTGCAGTACAATAATAGTAATACTCATCTGGTGCATCATGTGGAATAGTAAATAATACTTGTTCATTTGGTCCAACTGCATCGTTGTTTGTAATACCAGCTGGCTCGTCTGGTGATCCTTGTGTTTTAGTAATTCTAAATGGATGTCCAGTAGAATTATTATCAAATATATATGATTCACCTCGTGTAACGTACAGTGTTGGGTTAACATTACCACCACTAGCCGCTTCGAATGAATCTTCTTCATTAATTAAATAAGCTGCATTTCCTGAACTATTAATATCAAATACATGTTTTGTAGAAATAGTTTCTGTAAATGTAACACCGTCTGACATAGTTAATGTCAATTCACCTGTAGTAGAATTATAAGAAGTAGAATCTAGTTTTACATCACCTCCAACAACTTCTACCCAACAGTCAGCGGCAACGCCTGAACCTGTTTGAGTTACCGGTGGTGGTGGGAATGGAGGAGATTGACCAAAACCAGAAGTTACTGTAGCTTCTGGATCGATAAGAATAGCTCTATCCCATTCCGGTAAACCTAACCAACTTGTCATTCCAAGAGTTCCACTATTACCCCAATATCCTTTCGGTATTAATCTATAGGTTTTATCTTCTTCTATTACGTAAACAGTCTGTCCGATCCTTCTTCTACCAGTCGACCATCCGCCATCTGCATTGTCAGTAAAACCAGCGTATAGTGATCCGGTGTCTGCATTAATTTCTATAGCATATAAGTCCTGTAGAGTAGGAACTTCAGTATGTCCACCTATTAGGTAGAATGAATGAAGAATCCCAATAGAACCTTCATTACCGACTGAAGGGCCTATAAATGCATCGAAGGTTGTGTTACCCGTCGGTGTTGTATAATTATGAGTTGCCATTAATTTTAGTTATCTTTTTATGTTTTATCTTTACTATATATTTAAATCTTATTTAAAACCCCATTGGTCAGCTGCAGATCCTGTCGTCGATTGTAGCTTATAGAGAGTATATGCTTCACCATTATATGTAAATGGTCTTTCTTGGAATGCATTAGCAGTAAACCCATTACATGATTTTTGCAGTACACCCGGATTCGCAGTTTTAAGATTTTCAGGGAACGATGAGTTATTAGGTACTGCTAAATAATAATAGTTTAGTCCTGTTGATGCATTGAATGTCCATGTTGTTCCACAATCATCTCCTGTAATAGGACCTGCAAATTCAAAGGTTCCAGTGACAGGTGTTGTTATGTTATATGAATTTGTTGACCCATCTCCATTTTCAATAAGGTCAGCCATCACTAAATTTATATCATTTGTTTGAGTAGTATCTGAAAGGTACCATCCACCAAAGGCTGAGAATAAATCTGCGTATGGTGCCACATTTCCACTACCTGCGTGAATATGATAGAATGTTGTTTCATTTACTTGTGTCGTTGTTGCTGTCATAGGCGTATCGAATTCTCTTCCACAACTTTGTCCGTTTGTGGTATTGTCGTATATTTTATATGTGTAATCTCCTGAAGGTAAATCATATATCCAGCCGGATGTTGTACCTGTATTTACTTGTAGAGTAGTTCCGTATTGATTATCGTTACTGTCATACAATTCAATTTGATATGGATGTCCAAATCCTCCACTTATATTTGTGACTCTAAAGTCATTAACATCTCCGGCCACAGGAGAATTATCTGCATTTGTTATAGATCCGGTTGCTGCGACATAAGGAATTTGAACAAATCCATGTTGATTTGCACTAATTGTAATTTCACATAAAGTTACCATATCCTTTACAGTTACCGGTTGTGCTATGTGTGTACTTAAATTACCTAAGCTGCCTTGAGTAAAACCATTAAAAGTAAATTTACCATTATAATTCACTGGTGTATCAGCGGCTGAACATGTGAATTGATATTGTCCATTACCTTGCTTAGTAAGATCAGCCATAAATACGTCCATTTCAACACTCTCGTTCTCTGCAAATCTCCAACATCCATAATATTGAGTATTATCATATATAGGACTTGCAGGTGCAGTTAGGGTTCTTGTTTCAGAAAATGCTACACAACCAGCAGTATCTCTTCCTTGTACAGTGTACGTACCAGGGAGTAAATCAAAGGTATAAGTACCATCTCCATTAACAGTTAATGTTTCCCAATTAATTCCAGCATCACTAGAGAATTGATAAGTACCATTTCCTCCAGTAATAACCATTGTGATAGAACCTGTTTCTCCACATTGCGTAGGTTGAGTTGTAGATTGTACAGCTCCGTTAATAGGATTAGGATTTGTTACTGTTCCATTAAAGGTAGATATAACATCACATACACCTTCTGTTGAAACTCCATTAACAATCCTATATGCTTTGACTTTATATGTTCCATTGCCAACTCCCATACTAACGGCACCTGTATATGTTTGTTCAGGTCCGAACGTAGATCCATCATTATCAGATATTTTATATCTATAATCATTATCATTAAAGTTTGCTAATCCTCCTGTAATAGTAAAGTCTAGTGTTGAACTATTATTTGGGTCATAACATGCAGGTATGGTTACACTACCTCCTACATTCATTACAAATACTTTTCTTACATCGACAACCATTGTATTACTTTGACATCCATTTTCTGAATAATCACTATGTTGTGCTAGTAGAGCTTTAGTACCACCCGCAGTATGTGCAAGTGTAATGTTCGTTTGAGATCCATCCCATCCGCTAAGTACGCTTCCACCGGGGGAACTACTTAAATTATAAGAATTAGAAGGTCCACCCGTTGCAGTAACAGCATAAACCCATCCGTCAGTATGACATGCTGGTTCTGAAACCAATGATGCAGATAATACTATATCAGATGCAGTTGAATAACTTACAGTATTAGCTCTGTATGTACATCCATCTGATGTTATTAGAGCGGTAAAAGATCCTTCTTCATCTGCATTAGATATTCCTAGGAAATCACTGCTTGTAAAGGTTCCTTCAAATTCGTTATTGGAATTTGTAATATATTGCAATGTCATATTAGCAACAGTACCACTAATATTTGCTCCACCGTTTCCGGAAATCCATTGTATTTGAACAGATTGATTTCCTACTATGTTGTTTGTTAATCCACTTCCTACGAATTTAATATAATATGTAGGAGCTGAATTACATGTTCCATTAGTAACTAAATTTGAAAGAACTTGAATTTCGTCAGATTCTAATATCACCACTGGATTATTTGTATATGCTATTTCTTGACCACTTACATTATCTCTCATATAAATGTCATAAGAACCAGGTGCAAGATTATCGAATGAATTAATATTATCAGAGTAATTAATACCTCCATCTTTTGACCATCCGTAGTCTCCACTTCCTCCTGATCCAGATACTGCTATTGAACCGTTTGTTGTTTCAAAACAAGTTGCGGTTGGAGTTGCACTATTTATTTGAATAGATGTGTTTGAAGTTCCAACAGTATATGTTACGGTTTTCTTACAACCTTTGAAATCATCAACTAGGAAACTATAAGTTCCGGCGCTTGTTATTGTTGTAAATTGTACAGATCCACCTGAATTATTAATAGTAAGTGTTTCTCCATTACCGGTCACCGTATATGGTGCAGTTCCACCGGATACCGTTAATACTGTAATAGCATCATTGGCTCCAGGATATGATTCTTGCCCAGTAACACTTGCTGAAATTGCAGTAGACTCTGAGATAGTAATAGCTTGTGATGCTATAGTACCTGTTACATTATCTTTCACAAAGAAGTATCTTGTTCCTGATACCACATTCCATGTGTTTGTAGTACTCGTCGTTACAGGTTCATACGTACCGCTATATGAATTAGTCAGTGAAGGGAAAGTAGAATATCTATAATCTCCAGAACCACCTTGAACCGTCATAGTAACATCTGTGTTTCCACCATTACAATCAATATCATCTCCTGTTAGAGATACTATACTTATTTGAGGATTTCCTGGTACTATATTAAATGAACCGCTTATTGGACAGTTATTGTTATCCGCACCTAATACTGTCCATCCTCCTGATTTTAAATTATTGAAAGTAAAACTAGTTTGACCACCAGAACCGTTTATTAATTGACTATCACCTGAAGCAGTATGTTGTATTTGCACATCAAAGTTCGGTGATCCACCTGTAACCACTATCACTACTGAACCATCATCTTCTCCGACAATAGATTCACTTGTAGCAGTATAACCTAATGAAATTGCAGCAGGCTCACTGATTGTGTGTGAATCTGTGACAATATTATTAGGATAGTCGTCTTCATCTTCTACCTTTATAGCGTATGTTCCTGCATTCATATCAATGAATGTATATGAAGTTTGAGATAGGTAACTCGACCAATTTACTCCGTCATCATTTGAAAATCTATAAGTTCCGCTTCCACCACTTACATTAATCACCATGTCCGTAGTATTTCCATTACATAATATATCATCAGACGTTACACTTGTTATAGAAACACCTGCACCTCCTTGGCCTATATTAATTGTATACGTATATGAACAACTTGTATCTGTTCCATCCGTCACTTTAACAGTATGTGCACCTGCGGCTAAGCTAGAAATACTATGAGGTCCGCTAGCACTAGGATTATTAATTACTCCTAAACTTCCTGTACCAGGGCCAAAGAATTCTAATTTAAAGTAAGTACCATTTCCTCCAACTATATTCGTTATTGTCATTGTTCCATCTTCAGCACCTGCAATAGTTTCATCTGTTGTTGAATGATCAAATGAAATTACAGAAGGGTGAGCCATCTGTATTGATTGGCTATCTGAATCTAATGTTATGGAATCTCTAACGTAGAATGTATTTGTAGTTCCACCTTGATATGATCCAGCAAATGTATGTGTATAAGAGGTTGAGGAAGTAAAAGGACCAACCCATGTAAAATTATCATCTGAGAATTCATAGCTTCCGCTTCCTCCGCTTGCAGTTAACTGAACACTTCCAGAACCACCATTACACGTAATAGTAGATTGCTGTATGTTTGAAGCTACTACAGTTCCAGTACCAGCATTAATTGTAAAGCTTGTTCCTATAGGACATGTTGTATCATCAGTAACATCTACTGTATAATTACCAGATGCAAGTCCATTGAAATCAAATTGAGTTTGTCCAGCTGAACCGTTTAATGTAGCAACTGTCGCACCATTATTGTCAATTACACTTACAGTGTATGGCTCAACACCACCACTTACAATAATACTTGCTTCTCCATCGCTTTGTCCACTAACTGATTCATCAGTTGTGTTAAGTACTTGTATTCCTAATGCAACTGGTTCAGTAATTAATAAACTCCATCCTCCATCACTTGATGCTGTACAACCATCTGTACTTGTTACAGTTACATTATATTCTCCTGCAGGTAATCCTATTGGATTTTTATCGGTTGAAACTAAATTATTAGTTACATCTTCAAACCATTGATATGTGAAAGGTCCATTTCCTGTTACTGTTATTTGACCAGAACCATCAGAAAGACCGTTACATGATACGTTTGTTTGACTATCTAATGAGATTGTTATTTGACTAAAATCGTTTATATCTTCAGTTGCAGCAGCGGAAACACATCCATTACTATCTGTTATAGTAACTGTATAATCACCAGCAACTAAGTTGCTTATAGTTTGCGTTGTTTCACCATTATCCCATAAATAAGTATAAGATCCTGATCCACCTGTTGCGCTTGCAGTTAAAGATCCATTTGAACCACCATAACAACCCGCATCATCATTTTTCAGAATTGATGCATTTACCTCATCAGGTTCAGTTACAATAATATCTTGAATAATATCCTCACATTCATTACCATCAACTACTTTATAATCATATGAACCTGCTGCTAAATTATCATGATTGAAAACGTTAGTTGGCAAACTAATTAATGATATCCAAGCATTGCTTGATGATAATTTATAATAATACGTATATGATGCAGTTCCACCTGCAACAGATAAAGATACAGATCCGTCTGTACTTCCATTACATGTAGGAGTATTTACTGATGTAGAACTAAGAGCTATATTAGAACTATTATCTGCAATAACAATTATTTGAGTATATTGACATTGAGATGAATCGTTATTTGTTAACAATACAACGTACGTTCCAGAATCTAATCCACTGATATTGTAATTATCTATAGATAATACTTCAGACCCGGAGTTGGCAATGTTAGGACCAGTCCATGTTAATGTATAATCTAAATTTACATTTTGACCGGCAGATAGGACTCCAGAAATATCTATACTTCCAGATCCATTGATACCACACACTATGTCATCTGTATGTGCAATAGTTGCAGTAATATCCGGAGACTGTGCAACACCTATATTTTGAAAGGGACTAGCACATGCTGGTGTACCACCCGAATGAACTCTTCTGACTACACAGTCATAAGAACCCGATGATAAGCCACCGTATGTATATGGATCTCCTTGATTTGTTTCTGTCCATGTTGCAGAAAAGTTATTACCACCATCAACACTAAATTGCCATTGTGCAGGTAATTCATATCCTATTACAGTTGGGCTAGGTCCACCTTGTAAAGCACCGAATACAATACTTCCACCTTGATCAGAACAATCAGAATCGTTTGAAGATAAAGCAAATGCATAAGGAGCCGGATTTTGGAATGTATGTATTGGTCCATCTACTATGAATCCTGTAGAATCTTTTACTGCAGGATATACAATAGTATTTCCTGCCGGTATATTTGAAAAGCTAGGATCATTAACCCATGTATAACCATCTGTATTAGGATCAGTTATACTATATTCATAAGGTGCGGTACCTCCTGAAATTGAATGTATTAAAAGAAGATGTTCTCCATTTTCACAATCAGCATTGATCGGTCCTGATAAGAAACTTAATGCAGAAGGTTCAGTTATAGATACAGGTCCATCTGATATTTGACATAAAGATGTAGAGTCTGTAACTATTGCAAAATAAGGACCAGCATTTAAAGATACCGTTCCTGATCCTGTCGCGTTTATAGGGAATGTAAGAGTAGTTGATTGTGTTCCGTTAGATGATTCTATTAAAACCGCACTTGAAAGATCATTTGGGTTTGAACCTCTGTATAAATCATAATCGAAAGGACCAGTTCCACCTGTAATAGAAACTGTAATCTGACCATCATCGCCACTTGGCTGAGAAACATTACTATCAACAACAATTGATGTTGTATGAGCAACGATTTCAGTAGGTGTAATTCCACTAGATATGATATTTCCACCAACTGTATCTTTACAATATATGTAATATGTAGTATTAGGTGTTAAATTAGAACCATTAAATTGTGTAAAAACATTACTAGTGCTCCAATTTGAAATGTTTCCAAATGAAAGACCACTTGAAGCTTGTAAGCTAAATTCATATTGTGGAGTTCCTCCTGATGCTACTGCATTAATAGTAGGTAATTGATTTTGACAATCATTTTTGTCAACTGCTGTTCCACTAACTGAAAGAGGTGAAGAAGTAATACCTCCCATTTCTGCAGGAACCCAGATCCACTCATAATCTTTTGCTCCAGCTTCAATATAGTGTGCATAGTCTGCATCAGCTGATCCAGGAGTTCCATCTCCAGGATTTACTTCATGTAATTTTATACCTAATTCAAGGTCTGCTGATGTCATTTCACCATGAGTACCTGATCCAATTACTCTAAAGCCTTTAATTATTTGACTAATTAAGTGGGCATTATAGTCTTGTTCAGGATGGTGTAAAGGACGGCCCAGATTATGTGGAAACAGAGGCTTAAAATATCCCTTAGGAGTATCTTCGCTTCTGTCCGCATTTCCGAAGTTCCAAAATTCGTTTGAGTGTGACATTATTTTCTTCTTATGTTTTTATTATATAGTTCTTTAGTTATAATAGATCTATTTTCTCTATATTTATCATATAATTTTTTAAGATCCTTTATTGCTGCTTCAAAATATACTTCAATATATCCACAGTCAATATATTTAACCTGTTCCTTAATATACTCATTAAGGATAAATTCTTTCCATTTTTTCTCAACTTCTTTAAATCTAGGATAATACCCTGTAAATAAATCACGATGAGTAGCTTTTCTAAGATTTCCTGTCGTGTAAAAACTACCATCACCCTTAGATTTTACTAAAAAGTTACTTTTTTCTTTAACCTTTGCGTTCTTATCTTTGTCGACTATAAACGATTTTAATCTGTATAAACCCAAGTTTAGACAATGTATATTATCAAATCCACCTGGTGATGTTTCCTTATTAATAAAATTCCAAATTTGAGTTAAATTTTCAAACCTGGGTAATGTTTTTTCAATAAGATCTTCCCTATTACTTCTGTGCGAAATAATAACGTCTTTAATAGGTCCTTCATTCGCCTCTACTCTTTTCAAATAGATGTATAGAAGGTTTAATGAGATTCTGTCTGTAATCATTAATCTTATCCGAAATATTTACTTAAGAGCCATGTTAATACAGCACCCATTGATGTTAGAACACCAATAGAAACCTTAGTTACAGTTGATTTCCATCTTACTAAAGATCTATGCTCTTCAATAAATGTTAATCTTTGTGCTTCTTCTTCTACGCGGTGTTCAGTATTCTTTTTAGTTTCTACTATAACTCCGTCAAATGGATTTAATAATTGTCTTTTAAGTTCCTTTACTTCAGTTTTAAGATCTTCCTGATTTTTCATCATAGCTTGAATCGAATTCTCTATTTGAATATAATTAGGATCTTCCATTCTCTTCTTGAAAGTAGAGAATAATTCATACAAGTCTTCTATTAACTCTTTAGGACTTTTATCTTGGTTACTCATTAACGAAATCTATTTTTAGTCTGTATTATATATCCCCAAAAGAGACCTAAATTGTAGGTCTCCTTTAATATTCATATATTTTAATAAACTTAATCTAAAAACAACTCAGCTAATTTTTCTTTTTCAATAATCTGAATTAATTTTTTATCATAGTTTTCAGCTTCTGCATAGTTCTTATCAAGATATTTTAAATATGCTTTTTCCTTTCGCAACTTATTCATGTATGCGTTTTGAAAGAGAGCATAGTCCATAACTGACTGTTTCCAATTGTCATAAAAGGCATGCCCAAGCTGTGTACCGACTGCTGTGGTGCTCCTGGCTCGAGCTTGTTTCATTCCGAATAAGTTATTATTCTCAACAAAAATTCTGCTCGAGAAGTGTCCTGTTTCCAATATAGATTGTGCTAATATGATTTCAGGAAATCTAACATTCAATCTTTTAAGCTCTTTTACTAAGGCTTCTTTACTGAAAGTATCTGCTTCAGTTTCTACTGTATAAAATCCTTCTTCAACTGGAATAGATGATGCTTCAATGAATGCTTTATCATGTGCATTGTTTAATGCCATTTTCATACAGATGGCAGCAATCGTGAACGTAACTAATAGAACGTAAAATAGGTTTTTAAACGAGATCTTTTCAAATGCTAAATTTCTTTTATTATAAATGTAAAACATAATGAATTATTTAAAAATACTTAAGTTATTTAACTGATCGATGTTGTCTGAAAAATCTACACCACCTATGACATTATTGACATCTTCTTCTAAAGATTGGTTGGCAGTAATATAATCTGCCTGTGTTCCTAAGATACTCGGCGTTTGAAACTGAATATCATGATCTACATAAGTAAATCTTTCAAAGCCACTACAATGGGACTCTAGCATCTTACTAAAAACCTTTTCAGGATTTGAATACATTAGTAAATCAGCGTCCATTTCTATTTGAAATGTGTGACCACCTTTTTTCTTCCAATGAACACCACCTTCATGGAATCCATAATTTTCTTCATACTGTGTGTAGACTAATACTTTGTTAATTGACATATACTTATTTTTTGGTTAAATTATTTATTAGCATAGTTCGAATTTCTTAGAAACCCATCCATATTTCTCAATATCATCGGCATAGAACTCGTCATCACCATACATAAAGTATGCATCAGCTTGATCCAACCATCGTAAAGCAGTTTCTTTACAATCAGCACCAACAGACATTACATCTGCAACTGCTTTCTGAGCCCATGCTCTTTCGTCAGCGGCTTGTTTTTCACTGATCGCAGAAAGATCATTGATAAAATCAGTTAATTCCTGAAAAGACCACTCGTGGAAGTTATAACCTCTAGGTCTAAACCCATTAACATCTTTAAAAAGATCTGATACCCAACAAAGAGCATCTTCGAATTCATTTTGATTTGAAATAGAAAAATTAGAAGTAGTTGACATATCTTTTACTTTATTGATTATTACTATACTAATATAAGCAAAAAATCTGAGATAAAAAAACTTTTAGCTGTTTATTTTCAAAAAAAGTGAAAAAAAAAGCCCAAATGTTAAATTCAGGCTCTTGTACTCGTAAATTAGATACTATTTCTTCTTTCTAGGCTTATATTTTCTCTTTGCCTTTGGCTTTGCCGGTAAAGCCGGTTTCTTAGCCTTCTTTAAAGGCTTTTCAAAATCTTCTTTTGGAAAGCTTTTTTCTTTTTCAATAACATCCCATTCTCCTTCTAAATCAATTCCCTTTGGAGTATTCTTCTTCGTAATTTTCTTAGGCCTATAATTACTAGGACCTTCGATTATAGTATCTATAGACGGTTGTCCGTCAAATCCACCTCCACCTATTGGGGAACCAGACCAAGTGTCTTCTTTCTTTACATACTTATTATAAGCAGCCCAGCCGCCGACAATAATTGCTATAGAAAGTAAAATATAAAATAACATGATTATGGTATTTGTTTACATACAGTACGTAATGCACTATAGTCTATATATCTCTATGGTTTACAGGCCTTTATCATGTCCACCGTCTCTGACCTTCTTAGCGATATCAGAATCAGCTTTACCCCATGTTCCAGGTTGTTTTGTTAAGAATGAATTTACTCTTGCATAACCCCATTGAGCTTGTGTTGCTCCAGGTCTATGACCAGTTTTCCATGCAGCTAAACCTCTTCTCATAATAATTCTAAGTAATCCAACTGGAACGCCAGATTCTTTAGCTTTATTCTTAATTCCTGTTTCCATTCCATCATCACCTAAAGGGCTTTGATCGTTTGTAGTTTGTTCAGCTTCTAATAATCCTCTATAGTATTCATCTCTATCAGATCTAGATTCTCTAATCATTAAGCCTTCTTCCATATTGTCTTCTTCAGCAAATTGATCATATTCCTTAGACCACTTTTTCCACTGACCTTTCTTTGCATATTCTGCGAAGATTTCTTCTAAATGCCCATAATAAGGAGACATGTTTTTTGGACCTATTAGTTTTTCTATTACTTGATCAGCTACCCATCTTCCTGCTTTTGAATTTAAGTAATATAATGCAGCTTGGTCTGTGAAGTCATAGTTTGTTCCTAAGACAGAAAAACCATCTAAATATAATTCATTAACTTCATCTAATCCGAATTGATTTAATAAAGTACCGTAGAAACCATAAGATTCATTAACATCTTCTATTCCATATTGTAACTTTGCTCCAAATCTAAATTGACCTTTTCTCAGCATTCTATTTTCATTAGCTAATGATTCACTAAATAATCTCTTACCTGTTCTATCTTCTACATGAACAGTCGCGTTAGGATATTCTTTCTTTAATTGATTAAATGCAGCAGGAACTATTTGAGGAGTTCCAACTAATTCTTGTTTAACTACTTTACCATTTTCAATTACCACAAGAGATACGGGATAGCTTCCTTTCTTTGCAGCGTTATGAATCTTAGATAATTTAGCTTCTTCAATTGATTCATTAGCTTTTTTCATATCAATCCAAACTCTAATAATATCTGCATAGTCTTTAGCAGTTAATTTTGTTTTATTACCCCATGTTGTTCTGTCATTAAGATCAAACATTTGTTTAGCAAACTTATCAATATTACCCGATCTAAAATATAGAGTAGCTCTTTGTCTTCCACCATCTAATAATTCCCAGGTTTCTTCTCTATCATCATGTGGATCTAATCTCCAACCAGCTGAGTGGTTTACTCTAATATCACACAAACTTGAATTACTATCAACTTGTACAGTCCAATGACCAGAAGATTGATATGTTTTTCCTTTAGCATATTTAATCTTTTCTTCAGTAACTACTGATTCAATTAACTTAGCCGCAGCATAAGGGTCTCCACCCTGATAAATAACATTATCCTTTTTATCAATAACTTTATATTCTCCAGTTCTTACAGATAAATCAATGGTTATTGTTTGACCTTTGTTTGTATCAGCTAAGAAATAAATATCCTTGTTATCTGTGTCAGGTAACCAGTGTGTTTTTAGTTTTATAGATAAATTTCTAGCATGGCTAGGTAAACCTTTAGCTTCAGTAACTACTGATTCGTCAACATTAACTCCTCTCTTCTTTAATATCTTTTCAATTTCTTGATATGCTCGTTTGTAATCTGATTTTGAATGTTGAAAACCTTTTGAGTAATTAGCATAGCCATCTAACGCACCATTATACATTCCTAATAATTCATCATCTGACATTTTATCATTAAATACAAAAGGGCCGATGAATGCTTCATATACTGAATATCCATTAGATCTAGCAAAAACACTAGACTCATCGTTCCACTGTTCTTTAGTACTACTTATTGAAATTTGCATATAATTCTTTGCACCTAAATCTGGTTGTATAATAAAAACTAAATCATCACTACCAACATAAAGATCCCAATTTCTACCTGATTTTTGAGTTAGTAATAATTGAAAATTAGAATCTAATTCCTTTTTAAGTTCTCTTGTATTTGGAAAGCTTCCACGACCTGTAGAAAAACCATCTCTGTATTCTAGTTCATCTCCAAAGGAAAGTTGATCTACGAATTTTTGTAATCTTTCTTCTTCATCATTCTCAAAATAAAACTCATTAACTTGAGATTCTCTAAGTAATTTAGGATTGTTATCTAAAAGATCTTCCATTTCTTTTGCAGCTAAAGTTTTAAATCCAAACTCACCAAACATTTTCTTAGCTAATTTATCAGCTTTCTTTAAATCTATAATCTGATCTAATTCATCATCTTCTAATCTATATAGACCCATTGCTCCAAACATGTCACCTGCTAAGATGTCTGCCTTTTGAAATGGACTCCATAAATCTGATCTTTTTTCCGTGACAAAGTTGTCAAATGATTTTAAATGTTTCATGCTTTCGCTTTTGAATTTTTTATTGTATGCTGTAGTGTGTTTTGATTTCTTAACCTTGCCTTTTTCTCTAGCTTCTTCATCTCCTGGTAATTCTTCATAAGAATCTGGATCATCATCGTCCATTTCAGCTTGTTTTTTCATTTTAGCTTCTTTTTCTTCCTTTTCTTCGTCAGAAAGGCCAGTCATGTAAGCATCGGGTCCTGGTTTAGCTTCATATAATTCATCTATTAAAGAATAATACATGTTAATCATATCCGATTCTAATAGGGATTCATTAAATCCTCTTTCTTTAGCATCATTTTCAACCCATTTTTTATCTTTAAGTGAAAGTTTATCAAAATCTTTATCAAATCTGTGATGAGCTATTAAATCATAGATATCTTCCATCTTATAATTACCCTCTTCAACAGTTTCAAAGTCACTTTTGTTTTTGTTATAATATTTCTGAGTAGCCATTGGAAGTTTAAATATAGAGAGTCCATCTTTAAGAGCTCTTTTAATTTGCTTAATCATTCTATCTTTAGAAGCTTCAGTAACAAGAGATTCATTCTGTGCATCAAACCATGCAATTTGCCAATCATCTATATCAAATTTATAGAATGCTACTAAGTCTGCAATTTTATCATTAGCGGCTGGATCATCATCTCCTCTTTCAACTTCAGTAACATCATAATAGTTATTATTAATAAATGTTGCAAGTTCTTGTTCACTTGGTCTTCTACCTAATTCTTTTATTACTTTCTTAACAGTGTTGTATTTACCAACATCTTCACGTTTTTCATTCACTGATTCATATATAACATACTGTTGTAATGTCTCTGGATCAAAATCTTGTTTATCTAAACTGATTTGTTTTCTATTAGGTCCATAAATAATATAGTTATTAGGTTGAATTTCTAAAGTAACCTTATCTCCTTTTTTAAACTTAACACCAGAGTCACCTTTAAGGTCTCTTGCCATTTTGCCATCGAAATACTGATAGCCTTCATTTAATATAGATTCTAATAAATCTTCTCTACCTAATTGTTTGTAAACTTCTTTTCTAGTTTTTTCCATTTTCTCTGCGTATTTTGGATCGTCATTTCTATTAAATACAATCTGTTGTGTTAATGAACCACTAATTCTTTTTACATCTTTCTTACGTGTCTTAATTAACCATGCCGCGAGATCCTTTATTGATAAGTCTCTAAACCTTCCGTTTGCATCTGGTGCATCTGAATCATGCCAATCCGGTGCTCCTTTAGGCTTTTTTTCTTCTATGGGTCTCAAATGTTTCATAAAAATGCTATTTTATTGTACACCATCCTAAACAAACTCTCTTGAAGGTAGCGTAATATATTAGTTTACATATAAATTGTTTCATACTCTATATATCTATAAAACGAATGCACCCATAAGGTGCATCGTAATTGTTGTTTAGGCAGGGCCGCCAACACCAAAAAGTACCAAGTCGTCGTCATCTTCCGACTCGTAACCCCAAGCTGCGTGATAGTCTGTCGCTTCGAGTAAAATACCAGGATTTGGATTAATTAAATCTTCTAAATCCTTTCTTACAATTTTACTTCCTTCTTCTTTCTCTTCGGCTACTTGGTTCAAGAGTAGTTCCGATTCAGTGATTGGTTCCTTTAAAGCAGCCGGCTTAGCGTCTTTAATAGAATCCATTATGAATATGGGGTTTGTTTTGGCGTAGATTAATCTCTACTATATTATATATACGTTTTCGAGAAAAAGTTTATAGATTTTTACTATAAATATGCATTATTTTTGCATATTATCCTGTCTCTTCTGTGTAGGGAGGTCTTTTTCTATATTTAAGTTCCATATTCTATCATTTGGAACAATAAATTTTCTTTGATGATCAAAAAGATAGAATGTAGTTCTATATAGAGACTGTCTTACGATTCTTGCCTTCTTAACTCCGTTTATCCATACAATATCATCACGATTGAAGTCGTTTCCAATTAAAAACATAAACCCTTGCCATGTTTTAGACAAAGTGTCTCTGAATGCTAGTGTAGCCACTGCTACGACAAACATCCAACCCCATTCGCCTATAAATATTTTTGCAAGTTCTTCCATTTATTGATTTTTAACGCGATCTTCCCAATATGACTTATAATCCATTACAGATCCTTTAAATTCTCTAATTTTAAGAAGTCTAGGATCTTCACCTTCACCGGCAGCCGCCTTGTTGGGTTCTTGATTAGGTTCTACATTTAAACCTGCGATCGATTTGAATTCCTTTAAGTGTTTCATATATACTATATATCTAAGAACTCTTTTCAGAAGATATCAAGTATGCTTTATAAAGATGGTCGTATGCTAAACAAATCTGATCTTTAATGTCAGATTCTATTTTAGCAACCGGATGCTGTATAACATTATTATCGATAATTGTCATGGCAACCTTTAATCTATCCAACATCTCATGATATTGTAAATCAGTTAATTCTACACCACACTTTTTATTTCTTCCTGACATTAATCTAAACTAATTCTATAACCTACCCACCATAGGTCTATTCTAATAAAAGGTCTTCCATTATTAAAACCAAAGCCAAATCTTATTTTTCTATTAAGATAGTTTAATTTAATCTTATGGAACCATCTAGGTTTCCTGTTACTGATTCTATTAATCCACTCTTGTAAAGATTCGTCTGATCTTCGTTCATGTCGCTTTTTATTCATTAGTTAGATAGCGGTGCTTTAATTGAAGGATGGTATTTATAGTCTATTAATTCATAGTCCCATTCTCCTTCTAAGAGGTTAACATTACTTAGTTTAATCTGAGGCAGTGGATAGGCCTCTCTAGAAATTTGTTCTGTTGCTTGCTCAACGTGATTCTTATAAAGATGCACATCACCTAGGTTAGCAATTAACTCTCCTGCTTCATATCCAGTCTCTTCACACAAAAGGAGTAAAAGAGTTGCATAGCTAGCAATATTAAACGGTAAACCTAAGAATGTATCTACGCTTCTTTGATTCCACATTAAGGATAGTTTACCTCCACTAACATAGCATTGAAATCCATAATGACAAGGTGGAAGTGTCATTTCTGATAACTCTCCAACATTCCATGCACTCACCATTAGTCTACGAGAGTCTGGGTTTAGTTTAATCTGTTTAATTAATTCCTTAATCTGATCTACAAATACTGGATCTACCTGCTTGTTATATGCAAACCAACCTCGCCATTGTTTACCATAGATAGGACCCAGTTCTCCCCAATGATCAGCAAATTCACGATCTTCCTTAATCATTCTAATAAATTCTTCTTGGGTTGCTAGATCTCCACCATCATTATAGTGTTCTTCGAGAGTTTTACAATATTTCTTATAAGCATCGCCATTCCAGATGTTACAGCCGTTGTCTACTAGATATTTAATATTAGTATCTCCCTTTAGGAACCACTTTAATTCTGTCATCATCGTCTTAACGGCCATCTTCTTAGTAGTAAGAAGAGGAAAGCCATCCTTCATCTGATGTCTAATTTGTCTGCCAAACACCGAATGCGTACCAGTTCCAGTGCGATCCTCTTTTTCTACAGAGTTATGAAGCAGGGTTCCTAGGAGGAGTCTATATTGTTCTTGTATACTAGCCACGTAGATCGATTTGTTGTTTGATTAATTGACAGTGACTAAATAGTTCTGCCTGTTCGAATGCTTTAAGACACCACTGAAGTTCGTCAGTTGTGCCTAAGTTTAACCATTCTACAAATTCCATATCAGTAGGAAAGTGTTGAATAAGTTTATTGGGTTGAATAAGGTCCAGATACATCTGTTCTAGTTCCTCTAAGCTACCACTCTCTGCCATTGTTAATTAAATTATGGGTAAAATTATTTTATTGAATTAAAAATTATACACTAGAAAAGAGAAAGGTTTCATGTTAAATAAGACCAAAATCTTCTAGGTCGTCAATATCATCTCCTAGTTCTCTTACCTTTTTAATCTCCTCTTGTATTTCATGAACTCGCCACTCCCATTCTAGTAATTCTTCACTGGAGATTTTATTCCTTTTATAGAGCTTAGTCATTCGATTAAGGTCTCGTTTGGCCTTGTCTAACATCTTCTTCAGCTCTTCTTCTGCCGATAGATGCATATTTCTTGATAAAATTAATTCGGTTGATTGGTTCCTGTTGACTTTAAAATCTATTTCATTAAATAGGTCTAGGAAAGTTTCTATTTGACTCATCTCTAAGGTGTGCGGCCGCTGTTTAGGCAAGCCAGCTATTTTTAGGTTTGTCGCTTCTGGGGGATAGAAGCTAATCTATATATTTTGGCACCTTTGAGGATTTGGCAAATTGGAGCAGAATGATGGGCATTCTTTCGAGTGTCGAAGTTAATAGAGCCCTCTGCTCCTTGAGAGACCGTCTAATTGAGTTGATCTCTTTGATCAGTTTGATCTAGTCGGATGGCGGGGAGTGGTTGTCGATTGGCCGAAGTGGCGCCATCACTGGTATTGTTTGTCATAACCGTTACCCCGGTAGTGGGGACCTGTGATAATAATGTATCATTATAGGTACAATGTGAGGCTAATTTAGCTTAAAGATAGAACATTAAAAATAAAATTTCCAAAAATTTCCAACGGAATGTGAGACTAATAAACTAGAGAGGAAATAACGCGCAATAAAAAAAGGTCTCTAAATTAATAGAAACCTTTTTAGTTGTAATAATTAAAAAACCTTGAGATTTTTAGATTGAACCTGGACGCAACACTGAGATTGCTTTGGCTAAAATAACAGAATCTCTAACTGTTAATTGACCGGTTTGTTGTGCCATTCCTGCCGCTTGAATAACGACGTTGACTGCACCTTCTTCTGTCATTTCTGAAATTTCGTCAAACACTGGAGTTTGAGGAACTGATTGAGCAGCATCTGATGTGATGGTTGCTTCTTTTTCTTTGGTTACTGTATTAGTATCTGCCATTTTTAAATTGTTTTAATATTTAGTAATTATACTTTGGGTTTATAAAAGGTTTCATTATTTATTCAGCTAAAATTAACATCAATCCATTTTCCTTCTTTATATAATTGATGTTTAGTATTATCTTCGGTACGTCTTCGGTATTCGTCAACATAAATCCAATTATCCTTATCTGCTATATACTCATACCAGGAAGGGTTGGGTAGTTCGGAATAATGATCCCATAATTCCTTCTCTACTATTTCTGGTTCTTTATTACTTGACATCTCTCTTTGGTGTTAAAGACAATGGTCATTTAATGGTATATCATTCTCATTCTTATACCCAAGTCCAAGTGTAATATCCTCTTTAGTGGTAAGCGTTGTACCATCTTTATAAGTGATAGTTACTACTCCTTCTTTGACTTCAATCATTTGAACATTGTCTAATGGTTTCATCTCTCTTTGGTGTTAAAGGTTTCTAATATATGTAGAGCAAAGTCTGCCATCATATCATAGTGATAATGAGCATAGGTTTGTCCTTCACTACGATTAGACTGAACAAAGTCATCAGTCATAGATAGAATCTTGTCGTGTGTATCAGTACCATATTCTGCTAATACTTTATCCCACTCCTTTTTTAGCACCTCTTTAGGTGTTGTCTTAACGATGTGTTCCATCTCTTCACCAAAGTTGTCAAAATCTGCTTGTGGATTGTAATTTGGATTTACTTCACTCATTTCTCTTTGGTGTTAAAGGTTTTCTTTAATTAATTCATCAATATCACTTAGTGCTAATTCGCACTCATGTTCGGTACTACCTCCATCTTCAACTTCCATCTCTGCGAGGTCATAGAATGAAAGAATATCATTGGATAGATTAGGATATTCTTTTGCTTTATCAATACAATGCTGATATAAATCTTTTAGTGTCATCTCTATTCAGCTGTATTAATTATCCCTCCAATGATTTTCGTCTCCGCCAGGTGATCGAATTTACCGTAAGTATTAATTTTATATCCTGTTTCTATTGGTTCAAATGATCTAATACATAGTCCATCAAACTCATCGCTGAAGAAGTTACCTAAGTCCATGTGTTCATTTAAGTAAGGACCTCCACTCGGATCTACCATACTAATCCATGGATTTGACTTTACCATTTTTTGATATTGTTTTCCAATAACACTAGGTCCTACATATCGATCGTTTTCATCATACACTGCTTCATGAATTGCTTCTTTGAAATCTTCAATATGCATCGGTGTAATTCCCATACCGGAACTATCTTTGCAATAATTCTGATATGCTAATTTATAATCATTAGAACTTCCAAACCTACAGTGTTCAAAAGAACCTTCCCAAAGAACTGAACCATCTTCTTGTTTTGTAAACGTATATACGTCTCCGTATCTGTTTTTATATTCTAGCATATTTAATAAGTATTTGTTATATAGCTAATATAAGCAAAAAATCTGAGATAAAAAAACTTTTAGCTGTTTATTTTACCTCTTCTTTAATATTTTTAGACTTTCTAGTTTTCTTAACTTTCTTAGTTCTAAGATTCTCTAGTTCTTTATTAACTGGAAATCTACTAAAGTTTCCCATACCGTCCATATCCATATCATCAGCCTTAGGTTCTCCCATCTGACCATGTCTATCGTAATAGTTAGGATAGTTTTCTTCTCTCTGTTTTCTAGCACCGTAGAAGATGTTCCAAATTGTAAAATAGATGTAAACTGAAAATATCAGTCCACCCATAATAAAGAATCCTAGATTCATGTGTTTCGTCTTTGTCTAATTGCTATCGCAAAGAGGAGGATAGTTCCTGGCCAGTGTGCCGAATACTGAGCTTCTTCTGTGTAACCTAATACTCCATAAGTCACGGAATATAGAAGGCATGCAAATGCTAAAATTACTGGGTACCAGTTATTAAAGAATTTCTTGAATGTGTTAATCTTGTTCATCATCTTATTCATTTTATTAAGTCTTTAGATATATTATACTAGTTAAATGGCAATAGTTTCACAGAAGACCCTAAAAAAGCCCAGATAGACTGAGCTTTATTAGTTTTATTATTTATAGACTAGTTAACATATCTAACAATTCTTGCTGAGGAAACATATCGAATTTTCCTTTCTTTGTATTAGTATGTGTCCATAATCCCTTTACTTTACCATAATATGCATCTTCGTTCCATTCGAAAGCCTTAGCACCCATTGTTTTAATTAATGTAGGTAACCCAACTCTCACGTCAATTCCATCTCTATCACCTATATGTAAAATAAGAAGCCTTAAAGATTCTATCTGAGCATCCGTATATTTGTGCCAATAATCATATCCTTTAAAGGAACATTCTACGATTTGAGATTCGTCTGCTCTAGTTCCAGCATAAGTGTAAAAGCTATTTGGATCTTTTTCTATCCATGTTCTTTTTCCATTAACCTTCTTCTTATAACCTCCCTTTGTTAAATATCCAAAGTTGTTTACTTCGATTCCTACCGAATGATTATGCATATACTGGGATCCGTTCTTTCCTAGGTGCCATCCATAGCCTCCTTCTGGAAAAGCTTGTACTACTTCACCATCATACATATCATCATTACCCTTAATCGATTGACCTCCTATGCAGAATTCTGTTGCAACTCTTCCTCTCGTGTCTCTACCCCAGTGTTCAATAGTTCTATATGGATTATTCCATCCTGCAGTATGGTGTAAGAATAAGAATTCCTTTTTAGTTGGTCCTTTTAAGTACTCACCCTTAGGCAAATAACTTTTATTTATTATAAGTCCTTCTTCTGTTTCGTAGATTTTTTCTGAATCATCAGTTGTAGCCAAACCCATAGCATCCCAAGTGGCAGGACCGACAATACCGTCAACAACAAGATTGTTTTCGGCTTGCCATTTTTTAACGTGTCTTTCAGTTCCTGGGCCGAATATTCCATCTGCCTGTATATCCAAAAATCTTTGAAGTTCTTTAACTTCTTTTCCTTTAGATCCATTCTTAAGTATCATTATGTTAATTTATTTTTTAAGGTCGTAGTAATTCTAGACCCGTGATGATTTTAATATCTTCGATGCATTCTTCTATTTGATCATAGATTTGCATAGGTTTCTTTGAAAATTTATCGCATACATATAATTCCTTGTTGGTTTTTTTGCATGTGATAGAACATTTAATAGTATAAAGTGGTTTGTTCTTAATAAGAGGACTAAGATGCTTTACAGCATGAACCTGTTCTTTAGCCTCTCCGATAAAGCTTGCTTGAGTTTTGACAGCAGCTCTTATAAAATAATCATCTCCTTCATATTCTATGAATTCGATAAAATCTTTAATTCCATTGGTTATTAGATATAACCTATATGCTGTTTGATATGTTGAAGCCAACGCAGTCTTAAATGCACTCGTCTCTATCTTTTTAGAAATATAAAACGAGGGAAGTCTTATTGGAATTCTTTTTATCATTACTTATTTATTTTTCTTTCTTCTCTAATCTTTCTCTGTATATTTCCCTTACCACCTTCTAGAGTTACACTTGTGGTTTCAGTGGGTCTATTGATAAAACCCTTTGCAGGAATATTAGTCTGTGGTTGCTTTTCTAAAAGATTAGGTCTAGATTCTTGATCTGCTTCAAAATCTTGAATATCCATATCTTTAACCATGTCATTCATAACCATATCAAGCGCGTGATCTTCGTCCCATTCGTCCTCGACTTCTTCTGCTAATTTATCTCCAACATCTTGCCATGCTTTGATATCATCAACTGACATTCCTTCGGTGTGAGCTGGAGCTGCACTTGTAGGTTTGTCTAGAATATCTTCTGATTTCCAGCTACTGTCTACTTCAGTTTTTTTTTCAATAGAAGCTTCTTCTAAAACCGGTGAATCATCTGCTGGTTTAATATAATCTACTAAAGATTTAATAAATCCAAGCGCAACTAATGGAAGAATGGCACCGGAAACAAAAGATAATACTCTCTTCTGATATAATGGTTCCTCTTCTATTAGGTTAAATAATTCTGACCATGTTGTAAAATCTCCCATATTGATAAATGCATAATACATGTTTCCTTGCATTTGCATAGCAGTAATTACTAAGAATAAGGCCCATACTAGAGTTTTATTCATTTTATCTAATGTAATAATAGCTGCTAAAGAAGCCGCTGCTCCTAATTCAAATCCTATTGCTAATGATATTGCTAGCCACTTTGGGTTTGATAATTCAAAAAAATCTATTACGTGAATAGTTGAAATTATCGATACTAAAAGATATAGGGATACGAAGGTTCCTATGATAAAACCATTCACCCATTTATTCTTTATTTGTTCCATAACTAATATTTAATTTTTATTAATGCTGAGGTGTATCTCCCTTTGGAGCATCCTCTCCTTGTGTTGGCTCAGGTCCGTTGTTATAAGGAAACATTTGATTTAATTTCTCTTGTCTCTTTTTACAGCCACAATCTTTACGACCCATCGCCTTCGCAACACCTTCTGCCATTTTATCGATTCCTGTTGCATTTGTAATTTTTGCAATTGAATCGCCTAATCCTACTGATTTTTTTTGTTCTGCCATGTTTTAATCTTCTTTTTATTTTATGATTACAAGAAAGGACTAATTCCCATATCGCTGGCGATAATGTCGGTATGCATAATCGAAATCTTCTATCCTTTGTATTTCAATCTTAAGTTCGTGTGCATGTTTCAAGATATCCTCATCATACCATGTTGGTGCATCTCCATATTTATCTTTTGATTTTTTTTGACCG
>Ga0206682_10001441_pt1 | contig 23405 bp, 12 predicted proteins | sample M240m12015metaG_FD_155444 | JGI IMG/M metagenome (GOLD analysis project Ga0206682, IMG submission 155444) | Ammonia-oxidizing marine archaeal communities from Monterey Bay, California, United States - M2 40m 12015 | ecosystem: Environmental > Aquatic > Marine > Intertidal zone | place: USA...
CCCCCGCGGGACCCTCGGGCTTGCCCCCGGTCCCGCGGAGCGACGTCTGGCGCCAAGTGGGCCTCCCCGTGCTGGTCAGCGGCGCGAGCGTGTCGTGCGCGACCGCGTGCACGAACCCCTTGGATGTGCTGAAAGTTCGTTTGCAGGTGCTCGATCCGACGCGGTCCGGGTCGCCTCCTCCCCGCGGCATGGGCGACGCGCTGGGTCGGCTGCTTCGCAACGAGGGTCCCCTGTCGCTCTGGAAGGGTCTCACGCCCGCGCTGGCGCGCGCCATGTGCTACGGCGGCCTGAGGCTGGGCCTGTACCAGCCCATCCTGGGGGCGGTGGAGTCCGCGCGCGGGGGTGAGACGCGCCGAGCGGCGTCGTCGCCGTCCCCGGTGGGCCGGCCCGGCGGCGCCTGGCAGGCGACGGCGCGGCGACGCGCGACGAACGCGAACGAACAAGATGCCGTCGTCGATGCTGATCGACACGTGAGTGACGCGTCGGCGCATCCATCGCGCGGCGCTTCGGCATCGAGCTCCGCGGGCGACGTCGCGTCGAAAGTCGCGGCGGGCGCGGCGAGCGGCGCATTCGCGGCGTTCCTGCTCAACCCCACCGAGCTCATCAAGACGCGGTTCATGGCGAGGGGGCCCGAGTTGAGGAACTCCGCGTGGGCGTGCGCCGTGGGTATCGCGCGCGAGCGCGGCGTCGCCGGGCTGTGGCGCGGCGCCGGCATGTCCACGGCGCGCTCGGCGATCCTCACCGCGTCGCAGTGCGCGGCGTACGACGGCGCCAAATCCTTCGTGCGCGGCGCGCGATCGGTTCCGAGCTCGGAACCCGAATCCGAATCCGAATCGGACGACCTCTTCACGCACCTCTGCGCGTCCATGCTCACCGGGCTCGTGACCACCACCGTGACCAACCCGGTGGACATGATCAAGACGCAGCTGTACGTGTCCGACGTACAGCTGCCGGACAATTCAAAGGGTTCAAAGGGCCGGGAGGGGCCCGTCAGCGCGAGCCGCGCGCGAGCCCAGGGCGGCGCGGCGGAGGCGGCGCGCGACGTGCTGAGGCGCGAGGGACCGCGCGGGTTCATGCGCGGATGGACCGCCAACTACCTCAGGCTCGGGCCGCAGACCGTGATCACGTTCGTGGCGCTTGAGCAGCTACGAAAGCTGGTGGGGATGGACGCGCTGTGACGTGAATGGCGAGAATGTGAGAGACGACGTAGCCCGGAAGAGAGGCGCGACGTTTTTCGTGCGCGGACGATTCGTCGCTGTGTACGGTTTTCGTTTTCATATTATTGCGTCTTCGGATCGAAGACGCGTCGCGTCACGTTCCGCGTCGAGTGCCCCCCGATGGGTGAAGATCCAGTCTGGAAAAAGCGCGGTTGGCGCGGCACGTTTTCGACGTCGACATCGAGCGCTCGAAGCGCCGAGCGGTCCCCCGCCGCGAGCCACTTGCGCCGCGAGACGCGCCCGGCGTCTTCCTTCCGCGTCACGCGCACATCCCAATCTCGACGAATATGGTCGTCGCGTCGGTCGTCGCCGCCCCCTGCGCCGTCCCCGCGCGCCTGGGCGCGCGCAAGAGCTACGGCGCCGCCGCGGGTCGCCCGGTATCGGGCGCCGCGCGCGTCGTCACCCGCCGCGGAGCCGGTGCGTGCCCCCCGGATCTCCGAGGTCCGGCCGCGGCGACGCCGCGTGGACGTCGAGCGCGACGCTCTCTTCGATCGTTCCCCGCGCGCGAGGGAGGGCGCTCCGCACCCCGCGGACCCGACCGCGCGCGGCGGCCGACCCCACCAGCGCAGATAAGGCGATCGTCGTCGGAATCCGTTCTCTCTCGTCGCGTTCGCGCCGCGCCGCGTCCGTTCGAAGCGCGTCGTCGCCTCCGGCCGCGCGCGCCCACTCGCTCTCGAACGCGCCCCCCTGACCCTCTCGAACCCTCTCGAACCCTCTCGAATCCTCTGAACATCTCTCGCGACGACAGTCACGACGCGCGCGACCGGGAGCTCTTTCGGGCGCCTGTTCCGCGTGACGACGTTCGGCGAGTCGCACGGCGGCGGCGTCGGGTGCGTGGTGGACGGCGTGCCTCCCAAGCTGAACATCACGCAGGAGGAGCTGCAGTTCGAGCTGGACCGGCGCCGGCCCGGGCAGTCGCGCATCACCACCCCTCGCGACGAGGCGGACACGTGCGAGATTTTATCCGGCGTCGGTTTGGACGGCGTGACGCTCGGCACGCCGATGGCGGTGCTCGTGCGCAACAAGGATCACCGGTCGCAGGATTACGGCGAGATCGCGGTGGCGTACCGCCCCTCGCACGCGGATGCCACGTACGATATGAAATACGGCGTGCGCGCCATCGCGGGCGGCGGGCGGTCGTCCGCGCGGGAGACCATCGGGCGCGTCGCCGCCGGCGCCGTCGCCAAGAAGGTGCTGAAGCAGATCGCCGGCACGGAGATTCTGGCGTACGTCTCTCAGGTCAAAGACGTGGTCGCGGAGGGCGTGGACCACGCCACCGTGACCATGGACGACGTCGAGGCCAACATCGCGCGCTGCCCGAACGAGGCGAGCGCGGAGAGGATGATCGAGGCCATCGACGAGGTGCGCGTCAAGGGCGACTCGTGCGGCGGCGTGGTGACGTGCATCGTGCGCGGGTGCCCTCGCGGGCTGGGCGCGCCCGTGTTCGACAAGCTCGAGGCGGACCTGGCGAAGGCGATGATGAGCCTGCCCGCCACGAAGGGCTTCGAGGTGGGCAGCGGCTTCGACGGCGTCAACACCACCGGCTCCGAGCACAACGACGAGTTCTACATGGACGAGGAGACGGGTCTGCGCACGCGCACGAACCGCTCGGGGGGGATCCAAGGCGGCATCTCCAACGGCGAGATCATCGAGCTCAAGATTGCGTTCAAGCCCACGTCCACGATCACGCGCCCGCAGAACACCGTCAACCGCGACGGCGTGGACGTGGAGCTCAAGGCGCGGGGCAGGCACGACCCCTGCGTGGTGCCCCGCGCTGTGCCGATGGTGGAGAGCATGGTGGCGCTCGTGCTGGTGGACCACCTCATGATGCAGTACGCGCAGTGCAACCTGCTGGGGCGCGACGACTACTCCGACCTCGTGCAGGGGAACATGAAGACCCTGTACGACCCCGCGTTCATCGGCGGCGACGGCCAGGGGGGGGAGATGTCTGCCAAGGACATGTCCGCCGCCTTCTCCGAGGACTGATCAGACGATCGACGAAGAATCGTCGAGCGTTTCGGGTTTCGGGTTTCAATCGAAGTATGCCCTATCATACCACCGCTACGTACGCGCGACGTCGCGAATGGATCTCTCCGAAAACGGAATCACTTCTTCTCCTTCTTCTCCTTCTTCTCCTTCTTCTCCTTCTTGGCCTTCTTCTCCTTCTTCTCCTTCTTCTCTTTCTTGGCCTTCGGCGCGTCCTCCTCGGACACGCGCGCCTCCTCTGACCCTTCCGCCTTCCTCTTCCCGTCGCGCCCGTTCCGGCCGTCGCCGCCTTCCCCCTCCTCCGCGCCGCCGAACGTCTTGAGGAAGTCCGCCTTGACGTCCTCCGCCTTCTCCGCGCGTCTGTGCCACTGCTCGGGCGCCTTGTTGAACTCCGCGACGCCCAGCCGCTTCATCAGAAACGGCCCGTGCCGGGTCGCCGCCACCTTCTGCTCGTCGCGCGCGATCGCCTGAACGATCTGTTCGCGCCCCCGCGCGTCGCTCGCGCCGTAGCACGCCTGCAGCACGTGCGACCCGCACGCCGACACCGCCAGCGCGCCGAAGCTCTCGCGCAGCTGGTCCACCAGCTCGCGCTTCAGCTTGGGCTTGTGCGCGGGGTTGTTCAGGAACGCCTCCAGCGCGCGCGAGCCGCCGGCGTCGCGCGCCGCGGAGCTCGCCTCCGCCGGGGTCATGCTCGCCAGGCTCTCCACGAAGTGCGGCACGGTGTCCGGCGGGAACTTCAGGACCGTCTGCAGCATCGCCGCGCCGAGCACGCTGCACCGCCCGCCGGCGGCGCCGCTGTGCTGGTCCATCCAGAGCAGCGAGGGCGCGAGCTGCGACCTCCCCGCCACTCGCGCCGGCCCCTTCGCGGTCAGCCCCCGCGCCAGCGACTTGGCGGCGTCACGTTCGCCGCTGCGCAGACGCGCGCACGCCGCGAGCGTCGCGGCGACGACGCCGGCGCGCCGCTCGCGCATGAGCGACCCGAAGTCCTGGCCCAGCTCCTGCATGGCGGCGGCGATGTGCTCCGGGTCGCGGGTGGCGCCCAGCATCGCCTGCAGGGTGAAGTTGGCGGTCGGGTGCGACGCGAGCGAACGCATCTTATCGCGGAAGAACCGCCGGAAGATCTCGCCCATCAGGCCTTTCGGCGCCGCCCTCAAGATGGCCTCGAACAGGTGCGAGCCGGCGCGGCTCTCGGCGAGGCGGCGCACGTCGTCGGCGTCGGCGGCGGCGAGCAGCTCGCCCTCGCCGACGCCCTCCTCGGGGGCGCAGCCCAGGAACCCGGGGATGATCCAGTTCAGAGAGGCGACGTCACCCTTGTGCGCGATGAGCATCGCCTGCAAAAACGCGCTCCCGCACGCGTCCTCGCTCAGGTTCCAGAGCTCGGGCTCGAGCGCGGCGAGCGCCGCGTCGCTGAACGCGCGAAGCTCGGACGGAAACGCGTGGCGCTCGGCTGGCGCATCCGGCGCGTCGTCGAAGGCGCCGGCGGCGCTCGTGCCTCCCTTGAGCTTGCCGGCGAGCCCCGCGTTTTTCGCGGAGGGCGCGCACTCTCGGCCAGACAAGGCGCTGAGCAGCGTCCGCGCCACCGGCGACACCCTCGGGTCGTACGCCGAGTCGATCGCCGTCGCGGCGACGGCGTCGGCGACGGCGACGAGCCTCGGCGCGATCTTCCCCAGCAGCGCCTCCGAGGGCGTCTTGCCCAGTCGCGCGCACACGATGCGCAGCGCCTTCTCCGCGACGCGGCTGCCGAACAGAGACTTGCACAGCGTGTGGAAGTCGGTCTCCCCCGCCGTGATGCCCTCCAGGTACCGCACCAGGTCGTCGTCCGCGCAGGACGCCAGGAGCTTCTCCATCACGCGGCTGCACCTCGCATCCATCGACAGCGCCATCTCGTGGCCGACCGCTTCCTCCAGCGCGTTCCCCGCGAGGACGGTGCGCTCCTCAACCTCCTCCGGGGTCTCGGGCTCCTTCTCCACGAGTTTCTCGATCTCGTAGAAGTACTGCGCCGTGGACTCATCCACCACGTACCGCTTACCGTCCGTGCCCAGCAACGAGATGCCGCCCTCGTTGTGCTGGTTGAAACCGGCGTCGGCGGCGCCGCGGTCGCCCATCTCTCTCTGCCCACGTCGAGAGGACGCAGCGGGAAGGCACGAGGGGACGCCGAGCCTCGACTAGACCGCGAGCGGCGTGTCGCGCCGGAGACGACCCGCGTGTCTATCAGACAGGTCGATGCACCTCGATGTGTCGCGTCGCTGTCGGCGGTCGCGCGAAATCGTCGTAATACATCGCGACACAAGAACGACAGAAGAGGCAGCCGTCGGGTCTCGGCCGCCGCACTTGCGCGTCGCGCAAAAAGCTGAGAGATTATTCTCGCTCGCACCATCAGAATCGGTTCTTCTCTTCCTTTTAACGACACAAATCTCTGACTGGGATCCATACGCATATCAGATTTGAGAATTTCCGAGAATTTTGCGCGCGAGCAGTTGCCACCGTGTCGAGGTGGCGGGTTTCCTTGGTCTGCGATCCCCCGTCTCGATAGGACCGGGGACGTGGGGCCTGTCGGCGGCTTCCGGGGGTTTTTCTGGTCACGGGATCTCGGACCGTCGTCGACGCCCGCCTCCGCACTCCCGCGAGCGCAACGCTCGCGCGAACACTCCGTTCGGAGCGAACGGACTGATGCTCGCCATGTCCACCGCCGCCGCCGCGCTTCCCGCGCGCTCCGTTCTCGGCGGCGCCTCGCCTCTGCCGCGGCCCTCCGCGCGGGCCGGGACGGTCCGTCGCGTCCGCGCCGCTGCCGCGCCGCGCGCCGCCATCGCGGACCCGCCGGCGTCCGTCGACGCGGCGGAGGTCCCCCCCACCACCGGCACGGGCCGCAAGACCGTGGTGGTCCTCGGCTCGGGCTGGGGCGCCATCTCCTTCGTCAAGTCCCTGGAGCAGACGAAAGCGTACGACGTCATCTTGGTGTCTCCCCGCAACTACTTCCTCTACACGCCTTTGCTGCCCGGCGCGGCGACGGGCGCGGTGGAGGAGCGATCCATCGTGGAGCCCATCCGGCGGCCCATCGCGGAGAAGGGCTACAAGTACTACGAGGCGAGCTGCATCGACGTCGACCCGGCGGGGAAGAAGATCGTGTGCCGCGCGCAGGACCCTTCGTTCGAGTGCGCGGATGACGCCGACGAGTGCCCGTGGCACGCGTTCGACGTCGAGTACGACTACCTCGTCACCGCGGTGGGCGCGGTGCCCAACACGTTCGGCGTGCCGGGCGTCGAGGAGCATGCCATGTTCTTCAAGGAGATCGCGCACGCCTCGAAGTTCCGCCGCGAGGTGAACGAGCGGTTCGAGCGCGCGACGCTCCCCGACGTCCCGGAAGCGAGGCTCAAGGAGCTGCTCTCGTTCGTCGTCATCGGCGCGGGGCCTACGGGCGTCGAGCTCGCGGCGGAGCTGTACGACATGGTGTACGAGGACGTGGCGAAGATGTACCCCAGCAGTCTGCTCCCGCACGTCAAGATCTCCATCATCGACCTGCAGGAGAAGATCCTGAGCGCGTACGACCGCCGCATCGCCGAGTACGCCACCGACTTTTTCCAGCGCGCCAACATCGAGTGCCTGCTGAACAAGCAGGTGCAGGAGGTGCGGGAGGATTGCGTGGTGATGAAGGACTCCGTGACCGGCGCGGTGGAGGAAATCCCCGCGGGGCTCAGCGTGTGGTGCTCCGGGATCAAGCTCAACCCGCTGTGCGAGAAGATCATGGACAAGCTCCCGGCGGGGTCGCAGGAGAACCGCCGGAGCCTGGCGACGGACAAGAACCTGCGCGTCAAGGGGAGCAACGGTACCATTTTCGCCATCGGCGACTGCGCGACGATGGAGCGGCCGCGGTCGCTGAGCAAGGCCCTGGAGCTGTTCAAGACGGCCGCGAAGTGCGACGAGGCGGGCGTGTGCGAGGTGAACCTCGACAAGGAGACCGTCAAGGCGGCGCTCGCGGGCGGCGTGGAGGAGTTTCCGCACCTGGAGGAGGTGATCAACAACATCGACGACAAGTTCGCCGCGCACGCGGACGCCGGCGAGCGGTGTACCTTCGAGGGGTTCAAGGCGATGTTGACGGAGGTGGACAACGGACTGCGGGCGCTGCCCGCGACCGCGCAGGTGGCGAAGCAGGAGGGCGAGTACCTCGCCTCCTTCTTCAACGCCTGCGACGCCGACGCCGAGCGCCTGCGCAGCGAGGCGGAGGGGAAGTTCGACTACGTGCACAAGGGGAGCCTGGCGTACATCGGCAAGAACGCCGCCGTCGCGGACATCCCCGGTTTCGCCATCGTCAAAGGCGTCGCGGGGGGGCTCATCTGGAAATCCTTCGAGACCATCTCGCAGGTCTCCGTGCGGAACATCTTCCTCGTCGCCGCGGACATGATCCGCACCAAGCTCTTCGGGCGCGACATCAGCCGCATGCAGTGATTCGGTTTAGGCCGCGGCGGAGCGTCTGCGCGACGTCGTCGGAGAGCGCTCTCGGAGTCGGGTCCCGAAAAGAGGACGCCGCGAGACCGTGATTTGTTTTGATGAACACCGCGTAACACGTCACTCACTCCGGAGTGAACCCACCCGGAGTGTACCCCTCGCGCTCGTTCCTCCCACGCGCCGTCTGAAGACCCGAACAAGACTCCGCGCATCATTCCTCCTCCTCTCGTTCCTCCTCCACCAGCGCCGCCTCGAGTTCGTCTCGGCCGACGACGAAGGCGTCGCCTTCGCGCGTGTTCCCGAGCGTGAGCTCCCCGAGGCGCGCGCGGTGCAGCGCGAGCACCTCACACCCCACGGCGCGCATCATGCGCTTCACCTGGTGGAACTTCCCCTCCGTCAACCGCAGCACGCACCGCTTCCGGTCGCGCGCGTCAACGCGGAGCCGCGCCGGTTTGCACGGCTTGGTTTCGCCCTCCAGCGCGAGCGCGCCCGCCGCGAACAGATCGACCGCGCCGGGCGGCACCGGGGCGTCGAGGGTCACTTCGTACGTCTTCCACACGTTCTTTCTCGGCGACTGCAGACGGTGCGACAACGCACCGTCGTCCGTGAACAGCAGCAAGCCGGTGGTGTCTTTGTCCAGCCTCCCGACCGCCTCCACGGAGGGGTTTCGGTTTCGCCACCTCGGCGGGAGGAGACCGTACACGTTCGGGCCCTCGCGCTCGTCGTGCGAGCACACGACGCCCTTGGGCTTGTGCAGCACCGCGATGAGGCCGTCGGGGTGGTCGGGAGGCTGGTCGTCGATGCGCACGCCGCCCTCCGCGGTCGCCAGAACCTTCACGTCGTGTCGCGCCACCGGCACGCCATCCACGGTGACCCTCGCGTCCTTCACCCACCGCTTCGCGTCCGCGCGCGAGCAGTACCCGAGGCGAGACAACAGCCGGTCCACGCGCTCGGGTTTCGCGGGCCCGCCGGCGCCGCCCTTCGCTTTCGCCGCGACGGCACGGCGCGCGGGCCTCGGGACAGGCCTGGGCGCGACCTGCCAGGGAGCGCCGCAAGCGCGCATATCGCACTGACGATTCGCAGGTCGCAGGTCACCTTGGTACTTTTTCACATACTTACACCTTAGTCTAAGGCCTGATCGAGACGTCGCGACGCCGCGCCGCGTCGCCCCGTCACAGCTGGCGCATGGCGTACACCTTCGCGCCGGCGAGGCCGATCTTGTCGTTGAGGATGATGTGCAGCGGGAACCCCTCCCTGACACCGGTGTAGCGGCACGCCTTGTGCAGGTACCCCTCGAGCAGCCCTCCCTTCTGGATGATCGCCATCAGGCGCGGCGGGATGCCGCCGCCGATGTAGACGCCCCCGGTGGCCAGGCACTTGAGCGCCAGGTTCGCCGCCTCGGCGCCGAGGATCGCCAGGAACACGTCCACCGCCTCCTTCGCCACGGGGCACGTGCCGTCCAGTGCGGCGGTCGTGACGCCCGCGGGGTCCAGCTCCGGCTTGTCGCCCGCGCCGCGGTGCTCCTTGAGGAACTCGTAGATGCGCACGATGCCGCTGCCGCAGCACACCTGCTCGATCTCGCACTCGCCCAGGGTCGCCTCGCAGAAGGCCAGGAGCGCGCGCTGCGTCTCGCCGCGCGGCGCGAAGTCCGCGTGCGAGCCCTCAGAGGGTACCACGTCGTACTCCGCCCTCTCGTCGTTCCAGAAGAGCATCGCCTCGCCGAGCCCGGTTCCGGGGCCGAGCACGGCGACGGGGCCGCGCGCGTCCGCCGCGGCGCCTTCGTTGAGGGTCACGATCTCGTCGTCTTTCAGGTCCAGGACGCCGTACCCGACGGCGGCGAAGTCGTTGATCACCTTGACGGCGCCGATGTCGAACGCCTCGGCGAGTTTCGGGCCGTCCACCACCCACTCGATGTTCGTCATCGCGCACCGGTCGTCCGCCACAGGCCCGGCGACGGCGAAGCACGCCGCGGAGACATCCGCCTCGCGCACCTCGGAGTCTTTGTACAGGTCCGCGACGCAGCTCTCGAACGTGGGGTGGTCGCTGGTGCTGTACGTCTTCTCGAACGTGAGTGTGGACGCGCCGGACGCATCCACCTGCCACACCTGAAGGCGCGCGTTGGTGCCGCCGATGTCCCCGGCGAAGAACGTGGTCTCCTTGGCGGGCTCCTTCGCCTCGGCGCGCGCGGCGACGTTCGTCTTGGAGACGCGCGACGCCGCTCGCCTGGAGAGGAACCGCTTGGAGCCGGTCACCTGGCGCGCGGCGTTGACGACGAACGCGCCGGCCATCACCGCCGCGGACGCGCGCGTGCGGGGCTTCGAGTCGAGGACGGAGGCGGAGGCTCTGCGGGAGCGGGGGGCGCGTTACGGAGCGGTGAGCGATCGCTTTCGAACGGACGGCGCGCGACGTTTTGCGGTCCGATCGACTCGGCGGAGGAGACGCGCGCGACGGTGAAGGGAGTGGCGTCGCGCGAAACATCGGGCAGAGGCGACGCGACGCACCTCGCGATGGTGGACACATGCGCGCCCATCGCGGCCGACATGCTTGTACCGACGGGACGGATACGCGCGTCGAGGGAAGTGAGCCGAGGGAGGCGTCGGAACCGTCGGAGCTGTGAGCCACTAAATTCGACGCCAGGTGGCGCGCGAAATGAACTGGATCCAACTGGGCACTCTCAGTCGCAACAAAAGGGAAAGTGGCTCCGAAGTCGATAAACGTATGGCCGCTCTCCTGTGAAGCGGCGCACTTTTTCTCGGCGCGGCGGCGGTCGTTCCACGATGCCTCCAAAGAAGAAAGACGAAGCCCCCGAGGTGGCCGGGGCGGCGAAGTTCGGGCGCGTGCGGAACAACCTGAAGATGGGCATCGTCGGCCTGCCCAACGTCGGGAAGTCGTCTCTGTTCAACCTCCTGACGGACCAGGCGATCGCCGCCGAGAACTTTCCCTTCTGCACGATCGAGCCCAACGAGGCGAGGTGCGCGGTGCCCGACGAGCGCTACGACTACCTGTGCAACCTGTGGAAGCCCCCGTCGGAGTACCCTGCGTACTTGCACGTCACCGACATCGCGGGCCTGGTGCGCGGCGCCGCGGAGGGCGCCGGGCTGGGAAACGCCTTCCTCTCCAACATCCAAGCCGTGGACGGCATCTTTCACGTCGTGCGCGCGTTTGAGAGCGAGGAGGTCATCCACGTGGACGACAGCGTCGACCCCGTGCGCGACCTGGAGACCATCCAGCACGAGCTCTGCGCCAAGGACATGGAGTACTTGCGGCGCGCGGTGGACCAGGAAAAGCTCGACGTGAAGAAGAACCCGACGATGAAACTCAGCGGCTTGTTCGTCGAGACCATGGACAAGGTGGAGACGATGCTCGGCTCCGACCTGCCCATCCGCGGCGGGACGTGGACCACGCCGGAGGTGGAGATGATAAAGGAGAAGCTCCCGCAGCTCATCACCACGAAGCCCATCGTGTACCTGGTGAACCTCACCAAGAAGGATTTCGTGCGCAAGCGCAACAAGTGGCTGGTGAAGATCCACGAGTGGATAAAAAACCACGGCGGGGGGGTCATGATCCCCTTCTCCGTGGAGTTCGAGCAGGAGCTGTGGGACCTGAGGGCGGACGAAGAGGCGCAGAAGGCGTTCCTGGAAACCACGGAGGGGGCGAAGAGCGCGTTGCCCAAGATGGTCGTGCAGGTACGTCATCGCCGGTTAAGGCGGCGTCGACGCGCTCGTTTTTTCTTTTCTCTTCCTCTCCCGCGACGCGGCGGCGTCGTTTCGCGAAATTTCCATCTCTTCGGCGCGGGCGAAGTTCTGTGTGCGCGGCTTCCTCGGTGCCGCGTCCACTTTTTACGTCCGCGAGAGCGATCGTGCCGGTTAGCAGGCGGAAAAACTCTCCCACTCGTGGGCTCGTGGGTGCTCCTCCACACAACTTGCGAACACGCTACTACCGCGCCCGCCTCGACGTTTTTTGTACGTCGCGCGCGTTTTGTCGCCGTACGACAGACGAGACGTCTTAACGAGACGTCTTAACGCCTCTCTCCGACGCCCGATCGCCGCCCTCGTACCGTTCACGAATCACACACAGGGCTACAAGGAGCTTAACTTGATTTATTACTTCACCGCCGGCGAGAAGGAGGTCCGGTGCTGGACGCTGTACTCGGGCTCGCTGGCGCCGCAGGCGGCGGGCGTGATCCACTCCGACTTTGAGAGAGGATTCATAAAGGCTGAGGTTGTGGCGTACGACGACTTCAAGTCCCTCGCCACCGGCAAGAGCATGGCGGAGGTGAAGGCGGCGGGAAAGTACAGGCAGGAGGGCAAGACGTACGTGGTCAAGGACGGGGACATCATCCATTTCCAGTTCAACGTCACGGCCGCGAAGAAGAAGTGACGCGTTATCATCGCGTAGTCTAGCTACAATAGCGTTTGACGAGCGAAGCGCATCCGCCGTCTCGCGTCTCGACGGACGACTCCGCGCGCGTCGCGAGAGAGTGAGCGACTCGTCGTTCTTTATGTAGTTTATTACGTAAAACCTTCGTACCCGGTGTGCGCCTCGCCCGTTGTACCCGTGGGACAGTAAAGTAATAGTACGACGGCGCGCGCGCGCGCCCCAATGAATCCTTTCGCGTCGCGCGCCGCAAAAATAAAAGCACCTCCCCGTCGGCGTCGGACGCGCGCGCCGGAGGTTGGGCGGCGCGCGCGTCGGTCAAACGCCGACGCCGAAGAAAACCCCGTTCGTTTGTCTTCGTTCGGCTGCGTCTCTCTTCACTCCAAATAGAGCCTCACCGCGTCACTTATCATCGTCCTCCACGTCGCAGTGCTCGGTGAAGAGGCGGGACAGCATGTCACGCGCGACATCCTCGTCGTAATCCCCGGGGAGCTCGCACAGTTCATCCTCCGCCCCCGCGCCGTCGCAGTACCCGTCGAGGATGCTCTGGTACTGCGCCAGCAAGTCGTCCCCGGTGAGCCCGCTGGACGCCTCGGCGAGCGCGCGGCAGCCCGCCGAGTTCGCCACGTCGCCCTCGCGGTCCTTCGCGAAGCGGTCGTCGCTGCCCGCGGTCGCGTCCACGGACCACTGGCCCTGCCGCAGCGCGTTCGTGCGCTCCCAGTCCGTCACCTCCACAGTTTTCTCGGGCGGCATCAGGAGCACGCCCCGCCGCGCGACTTTGCACCGGTACCCCCCCTCGCGGCAGGTGTACCTCAGGTCCTCCGGCCGCGCCGACTCCACCACCGGCACGCGGCCCATCTCCGCCTCCAGCAGCGTGCCGTACCGCGCCGCGTCGTCCTCCGAGGGGAACGCCAGGATGATGTCCACGGGCACGTCCTCCTTCGTGCGCTCCTGCAGCGAGTACAGCCCCTCGCTCCCCGTGCCGGCGCCAAACACCAAGATGTACACGGGTTCGTGGTCCGGCACGTCTTCCAGGTCCTGTAGGTTGGACCAGCACACGCCCCGCGCCACCGGCCCGCCCACGGAGTTGTTCGACGCGCTGTGCTCGTCCAGGGAAAACGGGTAGTCGTCCGCGCCCGCGGCGCGCGCGGCGTTCGCGTCGAACCCGGGCTCCGCCGCCGCCGCCGCCGCCGCGCGGTGCAGATCGCCGGGCGTCAGGGGCTTGGACAGCCGATCGTACGCGTCGCGTTCGGCGTCGAATCCGTCGCCGGGCGCGGAGTGCCAGTCGTCGCCGGGCGCGGCGGCGCGCGTGGGTTCCCGTGTGCGCGAGGCGTTCTGGAGGTATGGATAGGGAGACACGCGCGTCAGCGGACGGGGCGGGGGAACGCTTTTTTTCGTGAAAACGCGGGGGAACGTGACGCAAAAACTGCGCCAATCGCCGAAACCGCGCGTTCGCGGTTCGGTGTTTCGGAAGAACGCGGCGAAATCGGGGGCGGCGAGGGCTCTGGGGGTTCCGCGCGGGCTCCTCGCGCGCCTGGACGCTGGACGTACCGCGTGACGCGCCGAACGACGTGTGTTACCCCGCGCGCGGAGCGCGGGCTGGGCGCGAATCGCGCCGCTCAGGGATGCGGCGACCGCGCGGGAGGCCATCTTGGGCTATCCGTGTCGGAGCGCTGCACTGTTCCGTGGGATGCGGAAAAAAACGCGCTGGTGCGCGACGCCGTGTATCCGGCCGGGGACACGCGCGCGAGCGTCGGTTTCGGCTCGAACCACCCGAGCGCGCTGCGCACGTGCTCGGAGCGACGAGAACTCGGGAAAGGCGCGTCGCGACGCACTCCTCAGTGCCTGTACGCGCGCGGTTCGTGAGTGGCGACGCACATCACACGCCACGTTTGTTGACGGGAAAACTCTTTCATGACTCGAGTCACGCGCGGGGTTGCGCGGATGAGAGGGAAAGCACCCGTCTCGCGCGCCAACTCTGACTCGGCATTTCTCGAATTCCGCCAATAAAAAAAAACCGGCCGCGCGTTGATCGGCACCTCCGCGCCGAATCGACAAAATCGCGCTTCTCAGCCGCGCGTTTGACCGCGAAACGCATCCGATATTCGCTTTTCTCGAAACTCGCGCGGTCGACACGCCGAGCGCGAAACGCTGACTCGGCATGGCGTTTCGTTTCGCGCGCGAGCGAGACACCACGACGCGTCGACGATGTCGGTCTGTCGGAGGCTCGGCGGGAGCGCGGGCGCGGCGCGCGTCGCGACGATGGCGTGGGCGTGCTCTTCGCGTGTGCATCGTCAAAACACCATCACGCATCTGTACACATTCTCTGGCATCCCCTCCCCGGCGGGCGTCGCGCGCGCGCTCACTTGGCGCGGAGCGCGCGACGCGACGATCGAACAGGCGCATCCGTCTCCTCCTGCGTCTTCTTCGCCGCGGGCTTCGCCTTCTTCTCCTTCTTCGCCGCGGGCTTGCGGCCGCGCTTGGGCGCGGGCTCGGGCGCATTCTCCTCGGGAGCGCTCTCCTCGGGCGCACCGGCGTCGGGCGCGTTCTCGCCGGGCGCGTTCTCGTCGTTCTCAGCCTCCGCCTCCGCCCGCGCCTCCTCCTCCGCGAGCGCCTTCGGCGCCGAAGGCGCGTCGTCGTCGGCCGCCGCCGCCGCCGCCGCCGCCTCCGCACCGCCGCCGCTCGTCTCGGGGTGCGCCTCGCCGTCGGCGTCCGGAGGCTCCGCGGCACACTCGGGGCCTTCCTTCCCGGAGCGTTCCTCCCCCCCGCCGAGCGTCACGGCGGGCGTCTCGTCTTCGTCCACCGCGTGCCCCTCGGCGCGCCGCGCCGAGCGGTACGACTCGAACCGCTCGACGTGCGCGGCGGCCATTCGGCGCTCGAAGTCCTCGATCTCCTTCCGCGGCCCCTCCAGCGCGGAGACGTCTCCAGCGGCGTCCGTCTCGCATGCGTTTTTTGCGAAAGCCTTCTTCCCGCCGTACGTCTTCTTCGCCTTGGCCACCACCGCGTCGAGGTGCGCGAACACCTCGCGGTCGTACAGCGCCGGCTCGTACAGCTTCCAGGCGTCCATGAACTTTTTGAAAGCCCTGTCGCTCAGCGCCAGCGCGGAGATGCAGAACGCGACGTCGCGCGCGGGCTTGGGCGTGGGCGCCAGCGCCGCCTCCGCGAAGCGGTGCACGAACTTGTCCGCCAGCGCCTCGGTCTGCCTGTCCTTGTCGATGAATCCGAGCAGGCGCGTCATGATGGCGCGGAACGCCTCCGGGCTCGTCGCCGCGTCGCCGGAGAGGCGCGACAGCAAGTCGGGGAGCAGGTTGTAGATGGGGTTCCCGTGCTTGCGCGAGAGCTCGGCGAAGAGCAGCTTCGCGACCGCGGCGACGCGCGGGTCGGGGTCCTCCAGGCACCGCGCCATCTCCGCGATGTGTCCCTTCACCTTCATCATGTCGTTCAGCACGAGGTGCGCCAGCACGGTGATGGCGTGCTGCCGGACGCCCGAGTCGGGGTCGTGCAGCGAGTTGCCCCACTCGCGCACGCCGTACAGGTGCTCGGTCCAGGGCTCGACGGCGTTGGGGAACCGGAACGCCAGGTCACCCAGCGCGACCATCAGCGCGGCGCGCGTGCCCTTATCGCTCTCGTCCCGCAGCCGCGTGAAGATGAGCGCCAGGTGCGCCTCGCAGAACCCGCCGTCGATGGCCATCAGCCGCGAGAGCGCCGCCAGCGCCGCGCCGCGCAAAAGCGGGTGGCCCGCCGCAACCGCGGGGTGGCCGCACAGCGCCACCACCACTGGCGCGTACGCCGCCACCAGACCCTTCCCGCTCTGCTTCCTTCCGCGCGCCTCGCTCTCGAACGCCAGGAGCTCAGCCTCGCACGCCTCGCGCGCGTTGTCCAGCTCCAGGTCCTCGCCCACGGCGCCCTGCCCGAGCGCCGCCGCGAGCTCAGCCTCCTCGCCGCCGCGCTTGCCGGCGGCGGCGGCGGCTTCCGACGCCTCGGCGGCGGCGCGATCGCGCGCGCCGCGCGCGCGGCGCACGGCGCGCCCCAGGCCCTCCACGTGCACGAGGTGGCGCAGGCCCACCTCCCCGAGCACGAACAGGAACCGCGAGAGCTGCGCGGCGTCCACCGCGGAGGCGGCGGTCTTCGCGGACGCCTTCGGGGCGTCCTCGGCGGCGTCCTCGGCGGCGTCCTCGGCGGCGTCCTCGGCTTCGGCGGCGTCGGCGTCCTTCTTCTTGGGGTTGAAGGCGGCGGCGGCGAAGGAGCGGATCACGTCCGAGGCGGCGCCCTCGGGGTCGGGGTGCAGCGCGTACAGCGCGGCGATGGACTGCTCCGCGGCGGGATACCACGCGCGCCCGCTCAGCGCCGAGCCGGGGGAGAGCACCTTCGCGAGCGCGGCGAACGCGGCGCCGTCCGGCGCGAGCGCCGGCGACGCCACGCCCGCGCTCTCCTTGGTGCCGGCGTTGCCGCCTGGGCGCGCTCGCGCGAGGAGCGCTGCGGCGGCGCGCGCGAGCGCGCCGTCGCCCGCGCGGCAGGCGCGCTCCAGCGCGGCGGCGGCGTGGTCGACGTGCGGCGCCACCACCTCCGGCGCGGTCGCGGCGGCCATCGCCAGCACGGTGAACGCCGCCGCGCGCGCCGCGTCCGACGCCTCGCGCGCGGTGGCGAGCGCCCAGACGGCGCGCACCACGGCGCCGTCCGGCGGCACGCGCCCGTCCGCGACGAGCAGCTTGAGCACCTCCTCCAGCGCGGCGAGCTCGCCCAGCGCGCTGGCGGAGGCCACCTCTGCGAGCGCGGCGGCGGCGGCCACGGGCGAGTCCGCGCCGGACAGGAACAGCACGTCCACCGCCTCGACGGCGGCGTCTCTTACCGCCGCGTCGCGGCTGAACACCAAGCCGAGCATGCGGCGCACGCCCTCGTCGGCGCCGTCGACGCCGAATTGGCGCAGACGCACGAGCAGACCCGTGGCCTCGATGGCGTCTGAGGGCGTGGACGACGCGAGCAGCCGACACAGCACGTGCACGGCGCCGCTCATCTGCACGGCGAACCCGAGCGCGGTCTTCAGCGCCGCCACCATCGTGCGAACCGCCTCGACGCCGCCGTCCAGCTCGGGCTGCGTCGAGGGCGGCGGATCCGCCGCGGTCTCCGCGATCTCCGCGGCGCCGTTCGGCTCCTCAGACGCGTGCTTCTTTTCCTCGTCATCAGACGCGTGTTTCTTCTCCTCGTCATCAGACGCGTCTTTCTTTTCCTCGTCATTAGACGCGTCTTTTTCCTCGTCAGCCGCGTCTCGCTCGGCGTTCGCCTCGTCCCCCTCCGGAACGGTCTCGGGCGTCTCGCCCGGCGGCGGCGCCATCTGCGCGAGCTTCGCCTCGTACTCCTTGAGGCTGGAGGCGAACGCCGACGAGGGGAGCTGCGGCGCGAACGGGTTGAACCCGAGCATGACCGCGAGCAGGTGCATGGCAGCCTTACGCACGAGCGCGGACTTGTCTCCGAGGCGCCCGATGGCGAGGTCCGCCACCACCAGCCAGTGCGACAGGGGCACTGCCTTCTTCTCCGCCATCGCGGCCCAGGTTTGCAGCACGCGCGCGCGCGTGAACGCCGACACGTCGTGCACGCGCTCGACGAGGAGGTCCAGGAAGCCCTGCTTCGCGCGGAGCAGCGGCGTGGAGGCGTCGGACGTGGACCGGTCGCGATCCTCGGTCAACGACCCGGAGGAGGCGTCCGAGCACACGAGGTGGCCGAGCACGGTGACCAGCGCCGATCGCAGCGAGTACGCTTCGCCGTCCAGGTGCGGGAGCAACAGCGAGATGTTGGTCATGGTGGTCTTGGGCATGCGCTGCGCGAGCTCGGCGACGAAGACGCCCACGGCGCTGACGCCCTTAGCGTCCGAGAGCTGCTGGCGCTTGTACTCCGCGGGGTCCACGGACGCCACCTCGCGCAGGAGCGCGGCGGCAAGGCGCGCGTTCTCGAAGCGGTCCGCCGCCACCGCCGCGCACTCGGCGATGGGGCCGGGCAGGTGCTCGTGCTTGTTCAGCAGGTGCGCGAGCGCGGTGGTGACGTTCTCCAGCTGGCCCCACTTGAGCGCGCACGCGCCGAGCATGCTGAACGCGGCGCCCTTGGTGATCTTGCTGCGCAGCGCGGGCTGCGACTCGAGCGCCAGGCACCCGAGCTTGGTGAACAGGCCGAGGAACGCCTCCGAGGGCTGCCTCGGGCGGAACAGGTTCCACAGGTCGGCGTCGAGCACCCCCGCCATGACGTGCATAACGCGCTCGCGTTGCTCTTCCCACTTCCACTCCACCAGGGGGGCGCCCTTGGTCTTCTTCGCCGCCTTCTTGTCTGCCTTGCCGGCGCCGGGCGCGGACGTCGCGGCGGCCACGCCGGCGGTCGCGCGCGCCTCGGCGTCGGCGACGTCGGCGATGTGGTGCACGAGGCACGCGTACGCCTTGAGCGCCTCGCGGTGCGACGCGACGACGTCGGTGGCGTCCGCGGCGTCGCCCGCGCCGGAGGCGAGCAGCGAGGCGACGGAGGCGGAGAGCACGGAGAGGTTGCTGCAGAGCGCGTCGGTGATGCGGATGCGGCCGATGGGCTTGAGCGCGGCGAAGTCGCGCGCGCACGCGTACGCGCGGTCGAACACATCCTGCTCCAACACGCACAGCGCGTCGTTCTCGCACAAATCGTACGCCGTCTGCTCGACGAGGTCGTTCGCCTCGGCGTCGCTCATGCCGGCGACGTCGACGTGCGCCTTGGGACCGAGCGCACCCTCGCGCTGAGGGGTCTCGAGGTCCGCGAGCTTGAGGGGGATGTCGAACTCCATCGCGCCTGGGGACGGGGAAAAGCGACGCCGGATCGGGGGGACGTCAGCTCCGAGAAAAACGAGGGAGGCTCGGATGTCGTCGTCGCGCGCCTCCAGTCCATGGGGGGGATACCGGGGACGTCGCACGCGCACGCACCGCCTGGTCCTTCGTCGGACGCGGTGCGTAAAGGGTTTCTGCGCGGCGCGGTCGTGCGCGCTGCGGCGAGAAGTGCGTGCGGGGTCACCGGCGCGCGTCGCTACCCGCGAGGCCACGAAGCTCTACAACGGCTTTGGTTTCTGACGTTTCGTCCCCCTCACGGGCGTTTCGCCTTTTTCGCGAATCGAAGACTGTTTGCGGGGGCAAAAAATTCACGATGAAACCGGCGAATTTTTGGAAGCTTCCAGGCTTCGACTGCCGCCGACTTTTTCGATACTACTTTCGTGACTACTAGGGCATCGCGACGCGCGCAGCCTCCACGTCCTGGGTCTGTCTCGGTGGTCGACATGGACGCGACCGCACCGCCCGCGCCTGACGAGGACGACCTGGACGCCCCCGGCCTGCCCGACCGGCTTGTGCGCAAAGCCGAGACCGCGGTGCTCGGCCGGACCTCTCGCATCCTCTGCGTGGTGGAGCGATGCACGGACGAGCACAACTACTCGGCGGTCCTCCGCACGGCCGAGGCGCTGGGGGTCCAGCACGTGTGGCTGGTGGACCCGGTGGTGCGCGAGGCGGACGGCGGGCTCGGCGCCGGCGGTGACCCCGAGGTGAACTCAGCGGATGCGAGACAGCAGCGCGCGCCGAAGGGAGGCGGCCGAGGCGGCAAGCGCCGTCGAGATCGAACGGCGCACGGCTCGGACTGGCGCGACGCGCACAAGCTCTTCGCGCGCCGCGCGCAGGAGTTCACCTCGATCCGTGAGTTTCCAGACGCGGCGTCCTGCGTCGCGGCGCTCCGGGCGGACGGGCGCACGATCTGGGCCACGGACTTGTCGCAGCGCGCCGTGCCTCTGACGGAGCGCGCGCTGCGCGCCGCGACGGGCGCGCCGAACGGAACGTCGGTGGTTCCCGAGCGGCTGGCGATCGTGTTCGGCACCGAGTCCGTGGGGTGCACGGAGACCATCTTCGCGGCGGCGGACCTGCGCGTGTACCTGCCCCTGCGCGGGTTCGCGGACTCGCTCAACCTCTCCGTCGCCGCGGCGCTCGTGATGCACGAGCTCTTCCACCTGTGCCCGGAGGCGGTCGGCGCGACGGCGCCCGCCGAACGCGACGCGCTACGAGCCAAGTGGTTCACCCAGCTCGCGGCGGCGCGCGCGCTCTCCGGCGCCGAGGAGAAGCGGCGATCGTGGATCGAGCGGACGCTGGCCAAGAGAGGCGACGCCGCGAACAGTCAGGAGACACGCGCGCCGGGCGGCGCTGCGGAGCCGACGACCGTCCTAAACCCGAGTCCTAAAGCGAGCGACGACGCGTCGTTGGCTCGCGAGCTCGAGGCGCTGTTGGAAAAACGCGCCTCGTTGGCGCGCGCGGCGGCGGCGCCGCACATCGCGAACCCGCCGAAGCCCCTGCGCGACATGCGCCGCTCGGACGAGCACAGGGAGGCGTTCGTGGGGCACAGGACACGCATGCGGAACGCGGAGCACTGGGCGGGCATGCCCGCGATGGGGGGCACGGGGACTGAGGCGGGGCCGCCGTGAAACAAACGCCGAGCGAGCGCGGTTTTTATTTTTTTCACGTTTTTATTACCTTCGACGGAGCCAGCCGCTGATGGTCGACCAAAAGCGCTGACTGACGCCGTTGCGTCAGATCGCCTCGCCTCGCCTTTTCGTCCGAGTCAGAAAGCCGGCCCTGTCGCCGGGGTTTTCCACAGCGATCGCGCGCGACCGCCGACGCCATGGCGCCCATGATCGACGACGACGACAGCGACGACGAGGTCCCCCTCGCCTCGCGCGTGGGCGTGAAGAAGGAGTCCTCGACCCCCAAACGTGCGTCCCCTCACGCGCGACCCGCGAGGGATCACGACGCGCGGATGCTTTCAAATTGCGCTCGCCGCGCGCGATCCGCCTTCGGGGATGACCGATCGTCGCCCCGCGGAGCCGCTGTCTGACACTCCCCCTCCCCTTGGTCCCCTCGCGCTCGCGCAGCCCGCAAGCCCTCGGCGAAGAAGAAGAAGAAGAAACCCGCGCGCGGCGCGAAGAAAGGTGACTCGAAGCCCAAGGTGGAGCGCAAGGAGTACCCGCTGGTGGGGCAGAAGCGGGACACCCCCGACGAGACGGACTCTTTGCGCAAGTTTTACCAGTCGCTGCGCGCGCAAAAGCCGGAGAGCGAGATGGCGGAGACGTGGCTCATGGAGCACGGCCTGCTGCCCGAGGAGGAGCAGAAGAAGGCGTACAAGAAGATGCTCGCCAGGAAGGGGAAGAGCGCGCCCGCGAAGCGGCCGGCGAGCGCGTCCAAGCCGAGGCCGCCGGCGGCGAAGAAGCCCAAGACGGAGCCCGGCAGCGCGAAGCCGAAGAAGGCGGTGGCGGTGGACGACGACGACTCCGACGACGACGCGCCGCTGGCGTCGCTGAAGCGCTCGGGGGAGGGGGGAGGATTCACCATCCCCAAAACAGACGCCAAGTGATCGTTGTCACGGGGCGGGGTTCGAGGGAGGCGAGCGCGTTTTTTTACCTATATCGATCAACCCATCCGGCGGCGACGCGCTTTCGAACGACGGTTTCGACGCGTCGTTCTTCCGTCGCGCGCTTCACGCGAACGACACGTACTACCTACGCGCGAAAAGCGTACCCACGCACCCACACGCGCCCGTCTCGCCCGTCGCGTCACCTTCGCTCGGCACTGAGCGTGTCGTAGACGGCGTAGGAGATGGAGCTCGCCGGGAGCACCTTGGCCAGCGACGGCGCGATCCCGCGGTAGAGCCCCCTGAGACCTTCTCGCCGCACGACGTCCACCAGGCAGTCGCTCGCCGTTTTGTACGCCGGGAACCCGGGCATGCCCCCGGTCTGCATGCGCGTGCGGATCACGTTGAGCGGGTACGTCGCCAGCATCGCCGTCGTGCTGCTCGCCATGCCGCACCCGAGGAGCTCGGGGATGCCGGGCTCAGCGCCGGCGGCTTGGTACCGCCGCGCGACGTACTCGCGCAGCGAGGAGTTGGCCATCAGGTCGATCCCCGCGTAAGGGACGATGCCCACCAGCGAGGGCGCGAGCCCGCGGAACAGCCCGCGCGCGCCGCTCTCCGCGAGCACGCTTCGAAACGTACCAGAGATGGTGGTGGGCGCCGCGCGCGGATGCTCCACGCTGCTGCTGAGCGCCATGCGCGTCTTGACGATCTCCAGCGGGTAGATGGCCGCCTGCGCGGCGGCGCCGGCGACGCCGCCGGCCACGAACCTCTCGCCGGTGGTGGCGTTTCCCGGGTCCACGGCCACCACCTGCTTCAGCGCATCGAACGCCGCGAACTTCACGGCGGTCTCGGGCACCACTTTCAGCACGTTGGCGCCGTTGCCGCGCCAGAACGCGCGCGCGCCGCCTTCGCGGTACACGGCGCGCGCCGCCTCGCGAAGCGTCGGCGCGCGCTTGCCCGGGGCCCGCGGCGTTCCGTTCTTCCTTCCTTCCTTCGGTCTTTGGTTTTCGGTTTTCGGTTCGGAGGAGCTCGACGCGGCCGCGTGCGACGCGGCTCTGTCGGTTGTGGACGTCTCGTGGACGTCGCCGTATACGTCCTTGGCGAGGCCCTTGGGCAGGCGCCCGGTCTGCATTATGGTCTTGAGCCGGTCGACGGGCGCCGTCGCGGTGCGGCTGACGGCGCCGGCGACCCCCCCGCTGAGCAGCTTCGCGACCAGCTCCTTGGTGAACGTGGTCTCGTCCAGGTCGCGCGGCACGGTGTACTCGGACTCGGCATCGTCCACGAACGCCCGGCGCACGAACGCGTCGAACGCCGCCGCCGCGTTGGCGCCGCGCGGGAGCAGCGTCAGCACGCGTTCGAACTCGCGTTTCGTCAAGACGCCGTCGCCGTTTTCGTCGACGCTCTCGAACGCCACGCGGAGCTGGTCGTCGCTGATTTTCAAGCCCGCGCGCTCGACGCCCCGCCGCAGCTCGTCCGAGGACACGCGCCCGTCCGAGTCGCGGTCGAAGTTTTCGAACACCTCCGCGATCTGCGCGCGCCGCGAGACGCAGAAGCGCTCGAACTCGGCGCGGGACACGCGGGAGTCCTTGTCCGCGTCCAGCTCGTTGAACACCGCGGAGAGCTGCGCGCTGGAGACCGCGATGCCGCGCCGGCGCAGGCCCTCGCGGACCTCCTGCGCGCGGGAGAGAGGGAGGAACGACGGGCCGCGAGGGTCGGGTCAGGGAGGCGCGGTGGCGCGGACGCACGCGAGCGGACGTCGCGCCGCCCGGTTCGCGCATCGCGCCGAGTTTCGTTCGTTCGTCCGAGGCGGTGAAACGCCCGCGAACGACGGGCGGGTCCCGCGGGCGTGCGCGGGTCGGGGGAGGGCGCACCGCGAAGCTCAGCGACCCATCCCGGTCGGTGTCGAACGTGTCGAAGTCGTTCATGCTGCGCGACTCCCCGCGCCCGCGGCGCCGGCGGGAGTGCCCACGCGCGAAGAAGGGCAGAACCGAGAAAAGC
>Ga0206682_10001443_pt1 | contig 23378 bp, 25 predicted proteins | sample M240m12015metaG_FD_155444 | JGI IMG/M metagenome (GOLD analysis project Ga0206682, IMG submission 155444) | Ammonia-oxidizing marine archaeal communities from Monterey Bay, California, United States - M2 40m 12015 | ecosystem: Environmental > Aquatic > Marine > Intertidal zone | place: USA...
TACAAGTTTCACACTTGTTTCACATAATCCCTAAATCCTTGATTTAATAGGATTTCTGCTTTACAGTATTCACAGAATGTTTCACACCAGAGACACTATTGAGTGTCGTAGGAAACAACTGTGACTGCGAATAAAAAAACTGATTCTGAATGGTTACTTGGGAATAGGGGAGAAATCTACCGAATGTCCCGAAGTGGTGCCGTGTATCAATGTCGTATCTGGGTGCCAGACGAGAGGAAATATCTCCGAAAATCTCTCAAAACTAGTGACTACGAAACTGCTAAAAAGAGAGGAGAGACACTCATACTCCAAACTTTGAGTGATGTTGCTTCTGGTAGAAAACTGTTCGGTATAACACTGGGAGAGTTGGTAGATAAGTTTCTTGATTACCGATGGAAAGATGTAGAGAACGGAACAATCACAGAGGGTCGTTTGACCACTATTCAGTCACAGTGTCGTGCTTTACTTCGTACTAAACCTCGTTCAACAAAGATTGCTGAACTGGATGAAAATAGTTTCTACGAGTGGAGGCAGATGCGTCTGAAGGATAATCCGTCTATAACCACAGTCACCATCCGCAACGAGACTGCCACCATCGGTCAAATCTTTGACTTCGCATTTAGGAATGGATATTCGCACTTTCCAAAAATGTATTTCCGTCCAATCAAAATCTCTCGTGCTGATGTAGGTAAGAGAGACACCTTTACGGTTGCCGAATACGAAGAGATGGTGAAGTTCCTACGAACCTACACCAGTAAGAAACACTGCCCAGATGATGAAGAGAGAACTGAACGACAGAAGGTAAGAGATTACATCCTTACTCTGTCCAACACCTTGATGCGAACGGGTGAGTTGAGACAACTTACTTGGGGTGATGTGTTGGGATTTGAAGACCGAATAGATGAGACAGGTAAAAAAGTCTGCGTGGTTAAACTTAGTATTCGTAAGGAAACATCAAAGGTTCGCAGACCCAGAACTATCTGGGTTCGGGGGGGTGAGTATATTAAACGACTGAAGACCTACTCTGACTTCACTGAACCAACAGACTTACTCTTTACCAATAGAACTGGAACGCATCCTCTTGGTACCAGAGAACTCTACAAACACTGGAATACGGTGATGAATGGTATTGGAATTGAAGACCACAGTGAGAGGAAACTATCTTACTACTCACTCCGTCACTTTGGGATTACGATGAGAATGAAAAGTGGTGTGCCCATTGCTGATGTTGCTTCTGTCGCAGGAACAAGTGTCTCGCATATTGAGACGCACTATCGTCACATAGACGATGAGGTGATGATTGATAGTGCGTTGCGGAACTTCACCCCTGTGAAGGAAGGGGTGGATAGGGAAGGTTAGATTAGTCCAACCACCTTTACCTTTGCCTCAGAATCACCCTCAATATATCTCTGTGTGGTCTGTAAAGAAGAGTGCCCTGCGAGGTATTGAATATCACGGAGACTGCCACCAACCGAACTGATTTTCCTTGCTGTATTGGTAATGAAGGTTCGTCTGCCAGAGTGAGAAGAACACCCTACAAAACCTAACTCCGCATACCACCGTGAGAAGGTATTCACTATCACTTGTGCTGAAGTTGATGCTGACCGTTCAGTTCTAACAACTGCCTCCTCATAGTTGAACGACTTCCGTGATTGCGAGTGCCCGAGGAGTAGAACCAGTGCTGACTTCAACTGCTGATTGATAGGGATTACACGACCACCTTTGCTACCCTTTGATGCGTTGTTAGTGAGGTTTATGAATTCACTTACCATCCCATCAGAATCCACAACCATTTCCCAAGTAAGAGAACTGATTTCCTTTGCTCGCATTCCTGCTTTGACCGACAAGAGAAAGATTACGGTATCTCTCACTGGATTGCGTTTTTCACTGATGTGGTGAAGAACTGCTTTCTCTTGTGAGGGGGTAAGTGTCTTGCTCTGTTTTTGAAGTGCCATATCTAAACTCGTTATAAAATGATTGATTAGCAGTATATTATAACAAGTATTTCGTGTGGTCAAGTGCTTACTTGAAAAAAGATGAGGTAAATCAATGCGTTAGAGAGACTGATTATAAAAGATAGATTATCTAATCAGTTATATTTGCGTGGAACCCAGAACCAAAACTACCTTCACAGACTTCCAGTAGGTGATGAATGCCACCAGTGTATTGCCTGCGTAACGCACTACTGTATTTTGCTTTGGTTCTACCATATGAGAGAGAACCACCCCCATCAACACGGTCTCCATTCTCGTCTGGTGCCCGAATGTATCCTGCTGGGTCAAGGAATATGTCTTTCGCACTCATACCCTCCATAGAACACACAACTGCGTTGTATCGGTTCAGTAGTTGGATATAACGACCCTTTCCCTTCACCTCATACTTATGAGGTTGATTGAGGTGCTTACGAACCTCACGGTTGAGGTAAGTGTGTAGGTCATCCCAGTTGAACCGTTTATCCAGTTTCAAGTAGATATGGTCATCATCAGTCTTTATAGACTTTGAGGTAATCTGTTCGGGTAATGCTGCTTCAAACAGATGCCTGTGATTCTTCCACCAAAGGTCAAAGGTCTGGGTCAACACATCACCTAAATCCCATTCCGCATAGAACTGCTTATTTACAGATATTAGTTTGGTTTGTCGGGGAATGTGGAGGGTAGTTCGTCCACCCTCCCTGCGTGAGTAGGTATTGGGTTTTACCACAACCTCAATCTGCTTATCTTCGCACTCCAATGCCAGTTTAAGATACAGGAACCACATCCTGTAATACTGAATGCCTTTTGGTAGTGCTCCAGACGCACCCACTCGCACACCGTAGGTGCTGTCTCTACCTGTCTCTGGTAAGTCCTTTTGGACGGAACCCTTTTTCACTGGTTTGGAGAACTCCAACTCCACACCATTCTCAACATAGAACTTGTGGGTATAGAGTTTCTCATATGATGAGACTTCGTTAATTGGACGCAGATTTTTCATTCTCAAAGGGTATCATATTAGATGCCTCTAATAATAAGATACCGACACCCTTTGCCCCGGATGAGATAATACCTGTGTTCTTTGGGAAGTAATTCTTTCCGTTATTTTTAGAAAAAAAGTATGTCTTGAGATGTCTCCAAGTATAAATACTTTTATGAGAAGTCCCAGACCAGACCAAACGGTTAGGTCACTTGTGTCTTCTGCTGACCTTACAAACTAATACTCACCTTACTCTGCGGAGTGGGTAAATGGATAACTACACTCTAATGAAACTGAATGAACTACCACATCACTTTTGGACTGACTCTCGCACTGATGCGATAGAACGACAGAAGATTGAATACATTACCAGAGACTTTCGTAAGACCTTACGAGATACAGGTGTCTCATATTGCCTCTATGCGTTGAACATAACTGCTAACGAGAAGTTCGTTAGGGATGCTGGTATCTGGTTTGATGACGATGCCAGAAATGACTTGTTAGGAAACATCTACAACTCATTCATTCATAGGGTCAGTAGTGCCATAGAACCAAACTATAAACGCAACACCCACGCACACAAGAGGTTCCTATCTTGGGGTGCGATTGAACACCTGTCTCGTAATAAGACTTCCTATAATAAAGACGGTGTTTCAGTTGCGAATAGAGTTGCTCCACATATTCACGCAACCGTTGCTGTCCATCCTGCTTGGAAAAACAAGTTCCTATCTTGTTTCCAACGAAACTTCTGTAGAGACCACTTCTCCTTATCAAAAGATTTCATAGACAGAGGTATGACTAATTTAATGAAACAGGTTTCCAGTGTTCGTTTAGAGGTGGTCTGGAACGAATACAAGTGGAGTGGGTATTGCCTCAAACAAGTGTCACATCACTCACAGATTGATGACCACGAAAAGTCCAACACTGGTCTCTTCAATCACAACGGATTGACCAAGAAACCGATTACAGAAACCGAAGAGGATTTACCAATGCGACTTAGTAAGAACTCAGTGATTACAGATATAAACCAAAGTCATTCAGTTGATGCTATCCGTCTCTCAAAGGATGAACTAACTGCTGATAAGAACAAAAGAGTTAATGACTTGAAGAGAGAGATTGACCGCAGATTGCGACAGAAAAAAGACCTAACCATCGTCATCGTGGAGTAGGTAAAAAAACCAACCAACAATAATAATAAGGAACCTAAATATGACTATTGAAATGAAGGAAATCTTTAACCATCAAATTGATACCTACAAAAAACTTCGTAATGAACTGACTGCTGATACCGAACTTAGTGACCAAGAAAAGGACTGGATGCTTACCAACATCCAACAGTCCATACACCATCAATCCCAGATACTTGAACTGGAACTTTCATAGGAGAGAGGACTTTATGTCTAAAAGACAAACCCTTGTGCCTTACACATTGAAACTGGAAGGAGAGATGTGGTCTCAGATAGACCGCAATAGATTGTCTATGGTCGGTGTCCTACACCCCCAAGGTATTACCAAAGTTGATTACATACGCAATGCCCTTGATGCCTATAACCACTACTTTGAAAAAGAAGTAATGCCTAGAGTTGCTGTTGTAAAGGACGAGATAGACCTACCTTTGCCAGTGTATATTGAAAATGGTGTGGATGTGGTCTGGTAATGAAAACATTCGAAGAGATAAGAGGAACAGTGACCACCGAACCAGAGTTCTTGGAAGAACGATTCCTCCGCAAAGGTGCCGGGTTGATATATGCCCGACAGAGTAAAAACCACGGTGATGCTGCTGACCGTCATTTCAGTGCTTCAACCCAACACCTAAATCGTCCTGCTGATACGATGGAAGACCAACTCCAGAATATCACTAATGCGTTGGAGGAGATGAATAAAGGATTCGGGAAGTTGCGTGACCAGAATGGTAGTATCACTGCTCTTTGTTTAGTAAATGTTTTAATAAATGAAAAGGGTAAAAGGTAGGTTGGAAGACCTCTTAGGACTGCCTGTAATGCGTTCTAAGGGGGGGTCTAAACATACCCAGACACACAGTAATACTAAAATAAAGGGTGTGTGATAGACTGTAAGGGAGTGAAACGTCATTATAAATCAATTACTTACCTGTGACACAATTTGTCAAAGTAACGAAAGAATGCGGTTTTCAGAGCATTAAAAAAACTTATGACAAACTACTACTGATATTGATTCCCATAAGTTGAACTGATATTTCATCTTGATATGATGTAAAATTTGTTTTACAATATGTAAACAAATTTATACATAGAATTGGATGATGGATATGTCGTATAAGGAAAAAAGTTTACTCGCCTCACTGGGTGCTACTTTATTGGTGTTTGGATGGTATTTTTACCAAGTATTTTCAAATCAAATGTTTAATATTGGACATGAATTTACGTTTAATGACATTTTTAAACCAATTATTCTATTCGTGGTATTGGAGGTTATTATTCAATCTTTTTTGGCAGGAAAAAATAAAGAAGATGAAAGAGATGCACTGATTGAACTAACTTCTTATAGAAATAGTTACTGGGTTCTGAGTGTGGGGGTATGGTTTCTATTGATACAACTTTTGTATGTTGGAAGTGGTGGTTGGTATGATATTTTAGAAAATTCGTCCACGGCATTTATATCCCATTTGTTACTACTATTTTTTGTTCTGGCAGAAGTGACTAATTTTATTACCCAACTCTACCATTACCGTAAAGGTATTTAAGTTGTCTAAGAGTTTAAGTAACAACATTAGAAGACTGAGATTTGAAGCAGACGAAATGTCTCAGCAAACTTTAGCAGATAAAGTGGGTGTAACTCGGCAAACAATATTTGCCATTGAAAAAGACAAATACTCCCCATCCTTAGAAGTTGCTTTTAAAATATCTAATGTATTCAAGACATCCTTGGAAGAAGTTTTTACTTATGATTAGAGAATATTTTTAGACACACAGTAATACTAAAATAAAGGGCGTGTGATAGACTATCTCACACTGTGAAAAATTAAAGGAGTTTTGAGTGCTATTTATGAAAACGAGTGATTTGTTTGTTTCACACTTGTTTCACACTCGTCTAAAACCCTCACTCACACTCAAGGTATATATTGAGTGGGAATAGTCGGGTAGGTGTAACCCATTGATTTATATAGGGTTGGGAGTTACAAGCTTGTTAAAAACCACCCCTAAAACAGGGAGTTTTACAAAGAAAGTTACAAACGGGTGCGAATACTGCAAATCATAAGTAGCATTTAAGCATAGTAGCGTTAAATCACGCTGATACGCGATAAATGGGGCTTATTCTGTTCTAGTTCATTAACTAGAAGAGAGTGGTGAGAGCAAACACACACGTGACTTTAGTGGTAGATAACACAGCACCGCAAACACAGCGCAGCAAATGCGCTACAACGCCCCAGTCCTTCCTAACAGACCAACACCCAATCTACGGTGGCAAAGCCGAAGTTGTCAGAACCCAGCAAAGCGGTGGGTATTGGAACTTTCGTATGTGGATTAGCGAAGAGCGTAAATATGTTCGCAAGACGTTAAAAACCACTCACCTTGACACAGCGGTTGAGCGAGCCGAGAACGAGTTCTTTGCAATCCAAGCAAATGTTAATGCTGGCAGACGAATCTTTAGCCCCACCGTGCAGCAGGCGGCAGATGAGTACCTAGCACATCGATGGAATGTAGACGTTAAGCGTGGATCGATTACTGAAGGTCGTTGGGCCTAGTGCTTTTATCGCGCATAAAAAATCAGTTTTTTATTGCGTTTTTAAATGCGGCTAGCTCGAGGTCTATGTCAATATGATTGCTGGCGAGCCATTGCTTTGAGTAGCAGGTATCAATATACCGTTCACCATTATCGCAAATCAGCGTCACTATACTTCCTGCTTGTGCAGCCGAGTTCATCTCGCGGGCAAGAAGAAGCGTCGCGCAGATATTTAAGCCGGTTGATGGGCCATAGGCTTGCCCCGTTTTCTCTCTTAGCCACCAAGCCGCTGCAAAACTAAAACGGTCCGGTACTTTAAGCATGCGATCAACAACGTTGCCGATAAATGATGGCTCTACGCGGGGCCGGCCGACCCCTTCGATGCGTGACCGTACAGGTGCCTTATGAGCTGAATTTTTTGTGCGAAAGCCTTCGAAAAAAACGGAATTATCAGGGTCTGCGACGCAGATTTTTGTTTGGCTGTACTTGTCAGCGCGGTAACGGACATACCGGCCCAGTGTTGCCGAAGTGCCACCGGTTCCTGCACCAACTACAATCCAATGTGGAGAAGGGTGAGTTTCCTTTTTCATTTGTTGGAATAGACTTTCAGCAATATTGTTGTTGCTTCGCCAGTCTGTGGCGCGTTCTGCATTAGTGAATTGATCGAGATAGTAACCACCGAGCTCGTCAGCAAGATGTTGAGCTTGAGTATAAATATCTGCTGCTTCAACCTCTCGGACCTGCCCGCCGTAGCGCGCAATTTGTTTGATTTTTTCACGTGACGTATTTTTTGGTATGACTGCTATGAAAGGTAAATTAAGTAAGCGAGCAAAGTAGGCTTCGGAGACAGCGGTGCTTCCCGATGACGCTTCAATAAGATGAGTATTAGGGCCGATTTCACCATTGCATAGCCCGTATAAAATAAGTGAGCGTGCGAGACGATGCTTCAAACTTCCTGTTGGATGTGATGATTCATCTTTTAAATAGATTTTTACATCTGGATAAATCGGCAAATCAAAAGCTTGTAAATGTGTATCAGCCGAACGATTGAAGTCGGCATGGATGCGCTGCATGGATGATTGAAGCCATACTCGGTGCTCATCGCCTAGCTTACATTTTGATGCATGCGACATAATTGAATTAAAAATGTCACTATCATTTTGCTCTATTTTTTGCATTGCCCGGCCTCTTTAGGATCTCTTTGTAAATTGCATGCTTGAAGCTTTGCTTCTTTAAATACTGGGTATGAGCCAAATATTAGCGCCATACGTTTTGTTACTGTCGAGATGTTTTCGATCATTTCCGGAATAGTTCAGCTCTAAACTGAATCTGTCTTGTGAATGCTGCTGGTGTTCCATGCCGACTGTAGTTTTGCCTAGCACAATTGACTGGTGTGTGGGTTGGCTTGTGCTCTGTGCAGCAATTAAAAAAGTATTGAAGGCGTTGGCAGTACGGGCTAGATCTGTCGGCGCGATAATTATTTTCTTGATACCAAGAGCTCCATTGGGGTGTTGAGTGTGACTCCCCAGAGGTATTCGTATGTCGATTGCAGTCTTATCTTTTATTAGAAACGGAAGGTCGAGATCTTTGGGGCTGCCTAACAACCATTGTGCAACTGCCCCGTCTGGCCGGCGTCGCTGATAAGTCATGGTATCTAACATAGTCGGCTTTGTTGATTGAAAGCAATCAAGTGCAGCTTGCATATTTTCAACACGAATACACCAATCGACAGCGCCGTATTTTTTTGTGATCCAGCGCATTAGTCGCCATGAGACATCCGACTTATTATTAGCTAAATGGTTAATGACACCAATTTTTGCGGCTATTTTTAGTAGTGGGCGATACCATGATGCTTTCAAGGCTAAGATTTCGATGAAGGTTCTATCCTGGAAAATAATTAATGCGTTGCAGGTGTATTCATGTTCTCCACCTGGTGTTACAACAAAGCCTAGGTCACAGAATTTTTTTATGGCCTTGTTTAAGTCGGGCACAAAAATCACAGCATGGTCAAAATGAAATGGCATCATGATTCTTCCTCCCACGCGTCTAGCGCTGTCAGGGTATCTGAAACAATTTTAGCCCCGTGATCCAGTACGCTGGTCCGCCATTGTACGTCCATTGGATAAAACGAGCGAAGCACCTGCTCTTTCATTTTTTCTTTTAAGCCAGGTCTTGACTGGATTGCATCCATGCGTAACCAGCGGTCTATGAGAAGCGCTTTCAACATTTTTAAATTGGAGTAAGTGCCGAATTCAATCACACAGGTTGTTGTTTGTGCGCCCGCAGCTTTTGCTAAGTCACGTGCAGCATTAATTAACAACCCTTGGTAGTCTGGGCGCTCGCCAGACGAATAATTGGTGTGGCTTTTTTCAATACCCTGACCCCACACATGGAGTGCTCGGTTGTACTCAGGGGTGTGCACTTCATCAAAGCATAGAAAGCAGGGCTGACCATAATCGCCGATGCCAGTATGCCAATCAATGATAGTGACTCGCTTGGTACCCTTTAAGTGTGTATGCAATATTTTTTGCAGCGTACAGTTAGACCACTCGGGGCTATGTCCACCAAAACCAATACCGTCAGCGTGATTGTACTGTCCGCGCGAAATTTCATTAAGTAGTTTAGATGAGCCAGCACTCAATAGCAGGTTACCGAGGCCGAGTATGATTTTAATAAAGCGGGGGCCGCTTGCGTTGGAGCTGCGCAAGAGGTTTTGAACGGGTTTGGTTAAATCTGTCTCTAGAGGTTTTGCTTGGTGGTCGATGAAATTTCGATTGAGATCTACATTGTTCTCTGTTGTGCGGCTGCAATATGCCCAGCCAAAGGGGTTGATCGCGTGGATAAGTAGTATCGCTGTTGAGGAGGCTAGTGGCTTGCGGGCTTTAAGGCAGGCTAGTTGTATTGCCGCACCAGTAAAACTTTCTGGTCCGTGCGTTCCGCAAATCATAATCATGACATTGGATGCATGGCGTGGGCCAAGCCAGGCAGTATCGGTAAATAGCGCGGCGCCATCAGGGCAATGCGCCGAAGGATGTTTGAACGATTTAATAATCGCACCCGCTGCATTTGCTTCGCTAAGAAATTGCGCGCGAGCAGTTTCATAGCTATCGCTAAATACGGAAAGTGAGTTTTGAGACTTGTCTATCATCGGGAGTCGCTTAGTGTTTTTTGCGTTTACATCATGATTAGAGACTATTATTATACATATGTATAATTAAGGCAAATGGCGGAAAATTCAATGTCTGACGATTTAAAAAGTAGTCACGCTCGCTCGGCTGGGCGCCCCAAGGCTGATGATCAATCTGATCGGGCATCTGACTTGATTGAGTCTGCTATTGAAATGGTTGCAGAGGGCGGTTTTGAAACGCTTAATATGCGGCAAGTCGCGCTCAGGGCTGGCGTCTCTCTGGGCTTAGTACGACACTATTTTGGTGGTAAGGCGGGCTTGATCTCGGCGAGTAATGCTGCCGTTGAGCGCAAGGTCGCAGCTATTTTTGCTGCGGTCTTTGGTGATTCACGGCTTGAATCGGCCGATCAGCAGGTTGAAGAGATGACCGAGCGGTTGATTGCGGAGGTATCGCCTAAGATCATCTATTTTAAGTATCTGGGCCAATTAGCAATGCGCAACGATAAAGAGGCAGCGGATTCATTTGCTGTGTACTTTAGTACCGTTCAAGCTTTTGTGGCGCGGCTGGATAAAACCCAGTCGGGGTTAGAAAGCAGAGACAGGACTTGGGCTGTTTTTCAGTTTATTTTTTTGCAACTGGGGCCGGTGCTCCTCGAGCCGCAAATCGCCAATATTTTAGGCCGTGGTGCCTTTGAGCCGGAGATGATTCGCGCTCGCGTAAAATCTATGAGCCGCATGTTAACGTCTGGACTCCTCTCGGCGTGAGCCACATTTAAATGGTGAATACCTAATAAAAACGTGCGTTATCCGATCTGAGAAGGCAAGAGCGCGTTGTTTGTTCATCAGCACTCCTTCGCAGCTCAAGCAATTTGATTAGCTGCACCGAGATGGCAGCCATCAACCATATGATTTATGCAACGGACCATAGTTTATTTGCCGCGATTGAGCGCCTTTATTTTTTTGCAAAGTCGTGTATGAAAATCGGATGTTGCGTCTGTAGTAAGTGTGAAGCACTAGTGCCCTGTTAATCGACTACGGCTTATTTCAGGCTGAGCACGGCTGTTGCCAGATTAGCCTTAGGCGTACAGTTTTTCCTGTTAGCTTACCGGCAAAAACCATAGAAGAAATGTCGTAGGCGATCACCTCAAGGATTGAGGCATTTTCGATGTTACAGCACAGAGCACAACAGGCAGACCACCCCATCTCTGCACATACTCGCCCACCAATCGTCTCCGTTGCCGGCGCAACGCCTCAGGTTTACCAATCCAGGCGCCCCGAGAGAACCGTACCCTATCAGCTGATACGACAGCATGCCAAGAGTTGGCTAGCGCAAGCGCAGGCCAAAGGCGACAGTATTCCATGGTATATCGAGAAAGCTTTCAGCCGCTTTATCGACTGCGGCATTCTCGCCAAAGGGTTTGCCCGGGTCCGATGTGATGAAGGCGAGTGGACCTCAATATCTCAGGGTATGAATAAGCATAATCGCCGCGCACGACGTTACCATTGGCATTCTCCCACCGTTCAGACTTTTGGCTCTGCACCTCACAGCGGTATTGCCGGCATAGAAGGCCAAATCATCCTTAACCGCGTGGACGCGAATGCAGGGACTCTGCAGTCCAATATGGTAGCCCTCACCAACGAAAAGCCATCAGAGATCATCAAGGCAATGAAGAGTGCAGAGACGCCTAATCGCCATGATTTCCGAAAAGAGGATATCAATACCGCGCGTCTAGCGTCTGTGCTCGACCTAGCCTATAACCGAGAAATCGAAACCTTCGATGACCTGGTAGATATGCATGGAGTAGGGCCTAGAACACTGAAGGCGCTCGCGATGGCGAGTGAGGTCATTCATGGTGATGCTACGCGATTTGAGGACCCTGCCAGGTTCGCGTTTGCTGTAGGTGGTAAGGACGGTAGGCCACATCCTATTGATACCGAGTCATATGATGAGACGGTTTCTATGCTCCAGGACAGTGTCGACAAATCAAAGATGGGTGACAAAGACAAATCGGATGGTCTGAAACGACTCCATAAAGCGGCTGTAAGTGGTGAAAATAAGGACGTACCTCTAGATTTCATCAACGAACTGATCGACAACGAGTGGAATCATGCAGAGAACAGCGGTGGCAAAACCTTCATGGGCACTGTTGTGAAGGGCCTGACACGCAAACTGATGGACACACAAAATGGGGTGCTTTATGGCCGTGATAGCGACGGATCGCGGATACGATCCCATTGCCTTAAGAACGGCCACCGAAACGGTGGTCGTTGATAGTAATCGCAGAAAATACGTGCAGTTGGGGCGTACATTACGTTTCTATGGTGGTACGACCAGCGCCACAGAAGTGGGGTGTAACCTCCGCTGTAAGTTCTGTTTTAGTGACAAACCAGTCTGGAAGCCCAAACAAACAGGCCAGTTCTATACCCCACAGGAGGTTTTCGAGGGTCTAGCCGCGAATGCGCGCAAACATGGCCACAAGACCATCTCTGTCTCTGTATCAGAGGGGACGCTGGGACGGCAGCATCTCTATGAGCTGCTGGATTTGGTGGAGGGCTCAGAGTTTGTTTATATTCTCGAAACCAATGGTATGACGTTGGGAGACGATCGGGGGTTCGCTGCATCATTATCGAAATACAAAAACCTGCATGTACGTGTCTCAATTAAGGGATGTAATGAAGATGAGTTCCATCGTCTCACTGGAGCGAGTGCCAGTGCGTATGACCTACCCTTCAGGGCATTACAACACCTAATTGATGCGGGGATATCATGTAATGCCTGCGTATCTGTGTCGTTTTCAGATGCGGCCGGTATTAAAGCCGTCGAGAAAAAAATAGGATCTATGCATCCTGGTAGATTAAGGTCCCTTGAATTAGAGCGAATAAAGTTGTTTCCAAAGGTTCGAAAGCGACTTAAATCTGCGGGTCTAGTTGCAAACCACGGTGTATCTTGTGCCTCACAATCGATATAAATTGCCTAAACTAAATTTAACAGCTAATTCAAGGTCATGAAATACGATTTAAGTACAAGAAAATCAAAGGAGGTGTAAGGAACCTACCAGTGAATTTTTATTAATAGTACAAATATGAAGCGGTAAGCCTTATACCGATTTTGGACTGAGCTATAATCTCGGTTGGTTGGATTCGTCGGTTAGTTAATAAACACCATTAAACTATAACAATGGTTTCTCCTTTGTTACAAGGTGTGTAAGCGAATATCTGCTTTTGTATTGAAATAGCTAAAGAAAAAATAGCGGGGAAGTTTCCTAAAAGGCCATGTAAGTTACAAACCAGTTACAAGCCTGCTAATAGCGCTTGTAACCTATTGTTTTTATTGGGCTAAATTTCGCTCTACTATTGAGTGGGAATAGCCTAAGCCATTACAAATGCACTTGCAGTTACTCAGAACCATAGCGCCTCAACTAACATGACGTAACTACCTTAAATGCCAGAGTGTCGAGTCTCATGTTATCTACAATCAAATGGTTAAAAATAATAATTGGGATTGGCCTTACAGTAATAATTCTAATGACGAGCCCATTAAAGACAGTGCTTCAAGACGGTACCTTACTCGAGGCTATGGTTCATCTAAATGACTTAATGACATCATCTGGCTCCTTTCTATTATCCGCGCCCGCTCCCATTGCAGGGATGATGTACAAAGAGGGGGAGGGCGAGAAAGAGAGGGCGTTATTTAATAAAAACGCCGCTGCCTCTGACTCATTAGATGCCTGGTTTGACCGTAGCCAAACGCAGGCACTAATCGTTCAAAAACAAGGTCGCATTATTTATCAGCGTTATAGCCCAGATGCGGATGATGGGCGCGCCATAAATGCGATGTCTATGACCAAAGCTATTGTTGCCATTCTTATTGGTATTGCCATCGATGAGGGGCTCATTCATTCTGAGAAAGATTCAATTTCTCTGTATCTCCCTCAAATAACACAACCACCTGAGGATCCGATCACCCTTCGAGATTTGCTCAGGCATACTTCCGGTATAGAGTCGGCATTCAAGGACATTGCAGCGACCTTAAAAGGTAACCCATTAATAACCCCCTTATCTGAAATCTCTTTTAACGGTGATCGATCATTTCGCTATGACAATATTAATTACCACCTGTTAAGTCTTGTACTGAAAAAGCTCTATAAAAAGCCACTTAATCAATTAATTGAGAATAAGCTCTGGGAGCCCCTAAAACTTGAAGAAGCCTCTGTGATCAATACAGCAGGTTATTGCTGTATGTTTGCTACGGCAAGATCATGGCTCAAAATAGGCAGTTTATTTCTCAACCCAAATAATCAGGTAGTCTCTTCAGGCTGGATAGAAAAAATGCTTGAAGACTCAGTTATTCCAGAGTGGTTTTTTGTTCAGGCAACGGGAAATCAGTGGGTAATACTTATGGCTATCACATCTATGGTGGCTTACCCAGCTCACCTGAAGTGTTCTGGATTGAGGGATTGGGCCTGCAGCTGGTCATGGTCAACCTGCAGACCGAAACTGTCATCCGTACGGCTCGGCGGTATCCCCTCCGCACTCGATGTTTTTTCAAATCGGCATGATGATTCAATCATAGCGCCACTGCTCAATATTCTAATGACAGATAGTTAAATCTGTCGTCCGCGTAACACACTTGCACGCTATTAACCCTTTCTATGCCATAAAATTTCTATTTCTATTTCTATTTCTATTTCTATTTCTATTACTGTTTAGCTAGCTGATCAATTTGATAGTAGATGAGAATCGCCATTTAAAAGGGGTTTTCTAGTCACCTTATAAACTCATTGCGCAACGGCTCAAACCTTTTTAGACAGGGCGATACTTTCAGTGAGTGACTTTACCTCCTATTTGGCCAACACGAAATAGCTCTCTTTACATATTGACATAAGATATGACATTATAGATCAAAGGGTTTAGCAATTATTGAGTGGCTGTGCTTGGTTGCTATTTGGTAGCGAACCAGCTGGCTAACAGGCTATTCGAGAAGAGCAAGTTTATATGACCAAGCAACAAAAACTGTTCGGCATATCCGCTGTGCTGTTATTGCTACTGGCATTTTGGCAGATGTTTTTTTCTGCACGCCCACCCTTAATGACTGATCTGGCAACGCTGGCCGGTGATGGCAGCCTCATTAATTATTGTGACTTGCCAGAGCTCGACGGCAGCGGCAAAACCGCCGCGGACATTTCCAAAGGCAATACTCCCGGCTGTGGCTACGATCATTTCCCTTTGCCGATTCTGGCAGAGTGCACCGAGCCACTGGCAGAAGGTGTCGATGATATTCGCGGCTTATGGCGGGCAGTCAGTGGCAAAGTGGGGCATTTAGAGCGCTGGGAGCAATGTGGCTCGCGGCAAGTCCTTACCGGTGGTGGCGTTATTCATGATGGTGGACCCAATCTCAACGCCGATACTATCGGTCTTAATTCCAATGACACCGAAGGCTCTGTGTTGTTTCTGCTAGGGGATAAAGAATATTGTGGGCGCTCTTCAGCCAGTATGACCTGGAGAGATAATGTGCTGGAGTTCAATGCATTTGGCTGGGGTCCAGTGGCGGTCAATCGTTATCTGCAGCAGGGTGAAGAGGGCGAGCAGCTAGTATGGGAATATATCGATGGCAGTACGACGATATTGGAAAGGATTTGCCATCTGCCAGAGGAACACAAGGCACCCGCTAAGCGCGGCAAACGCATTCAACTTTTTTGATATGAAAATACCCAGGAATATGGGTAGAGAAGCCATGTCTGCCCTGGAAACGAGAGAGAGTGAATGGTTTAGTGATACCCCTTAATTATGGAAGATATGGAAAACTGTCATCCAACACCCACCGTACTAGTCGATAGTCCGGTACAACAGTTTGTCGCAGAATTATTTCGAGATTGGGGTTGCTGAGCGCCACTAAAAATAACAGCTGTGAGTTAAGCCTTAGTGTGTGCATAAGCGCTCTTCAATCTATCTTTGTTAACTTACAACTACATCCGTTACTCTCAAAAAAAGTCATTATCTCTCGGCAATAACCGCCATCATCTTGTGGGATGTCTCCAGCCCGGAATTCTGATTCTGCCCAGTGACAAAACGTTTTTCATCATCAACCACAACATGGGTAGCAAAAAAATCGATAAAAGCGGTGTTACTTTCAAAGACCACGCCTGCTTTGCGCAATTCTGTTTCCGGGTGAAGCGGCGTAACAGCGATCCCCAGTTCTTTGATTTGCTTATCCGTTACTCCCGTAATTTTGCGACCGGCAATTAATAATTGACCACTGTTATCTTTGGCATTAATTAAACCCAATACACCATGACAAACACCGCCGATGACTGGCGATAGGCTAGAATAGTAGGCCTGGCTAATTTTTTCGCCCAGCACCTCAGACTGCCCGAGATCGTAGGCGGCACCCCAGCCCCCTGAAAGGAAAATAATGTCATATTGGCTGACGTCGATATCCGCGATAGGGATAGAGTTTTTAACTTTTGCCTGAAATACGGAGTCTTTCAGATAGCGCTTGTCTTCCGTCGTGATAATGGGGCGATTAAACGAACTCGGGTCTATGGGGATTTCGGCGCCTTTGATACTGGCCACGTCTACCGACATACCGCCATCGGTAAAGGTGTAATAGGGATGGGTTAATTCCGACCCAAACACGCCAGTGGCATCACCGGTGGTTTCTCCGGGGGCGTTAAGCACAGCATGGCTGGTGGTAATGATAAGTGCGCGTTTGCCCGGTAGCTCTGTGGTAGGGCCGTTATATTCAGGATGTACGCCTGCCTTATGTAAAATAGTGGGTATAGCAATGGCGACAATGATAACTAAGCCTACGAGTATTATGGCTGCTTTTTTGATGGTGCTGGCCATGATAAAGCCCTCTGTTGAGTTAATAATAAGTGTTATGGGTTGTGACATCGCCCATACAGTAGCGGCAGTCGTCACATAAAACGCTCTGGTGGTTAGTGTTTACATTTAATTAGGCCAATAAAGGTAGGTGTCACCTTCCTCATAAGGATGGTTGGTCGGTTTATCGATCAGCTGTGGTGCGTTCACGGCACTGTCCCAAAGAGGTGTGGCTTGTTGTGCGTGATGGGCGTCCAGTAAGGCGGTAAGTTCAGCAGTTTTTTCGGGCTGCTGTGCTATCACATTGTTTTGTTCCGTTGGGTCATTATTTAAATCAAATAAAAATACTACGGGGTCTGCGCCGGGTTTGTCAGACTGTTCAGCCCGGATCATTTTCCAACCTTGATGCCAAACAGTCTGTTGGTGGCCGGTATGCCAGAACAAGGTTTTGTGCGGTGCTCCAGTTTGTTCACCTTGCATAAAGGGGAGTAAGTTCACGCCGTCTAATTGTCGGTCAGTAGGAACACTGGCGCCAGCTGCCGCTGCGATAGTATGAAACATATCGATATGGTGAATCGCCTCATCAGAGCTCTGGCCCGCTTCGATCTGCGCTGGCCATTTCGCTATATAGGGTACATGGGTGCCGCCTTCAAAGTGGCTGAGTTTCCAACCACGATAAGGTTTGTTGAGATCAGTCAGGCCTAAGTAACCGGCGCCACCATTGTCACTGGTAAAGATGATAAGTGTGTTATCACTCAAGCCATTTTCTTGCAGGCTGGCTTCGATTTTTTCGACACTTCTGTCCAGTGCGCGAAGCATGGCTGCATAGGTTCTTAAGCGGTGGTCTTTGATATGAGACAGGGCGTCGTAATCTTCTCGGCTAGCTTGCACAGGGTTGTGAGGGCCCCAGTGCGCTAAATATAAAAAGAAAGGGCGATGACGATTTGCTTCAATCACATCAACCGCCGCATCGCTAAAATAATCGGTTAAATACCCTTTGGGTTCAAAGGGGGGGCCGCCATTCCATTGGACTTCATAACTGCCCACTGCCCAGACCATACTGTCGATGGAGTCACCTGGGATTTTGGCATTGACAACATCCGGGTGGTCGGGGGGGAGATAGAATAGGCCTTTCATAGAGAGGCTATCATCAAAACCTTGATTTTCCGGGCGCATATCTCCAACAGAACCGAGATGCCATTTACCAATATGGGCGGTGTAATAATCCTGTTGTTGCAACACTTCGCTGATCGTTATTTCTTCGCCGGGCATGCCGAGGTCTTCTATCGGTGGCAGACTGGCGGCAATATCCATATCAATCAGTACCGGCGGGGTGCTGGGGTTGAGTTCCTCCATCCAGTTAAAAATTCGCACGCCGGTTTTATATATCGGCGTATATTCAACACCAAAGCGTGTGGAGTAACGCCCGGTTAATAAGGAAGCTCGAGAGCTGGTGCAAACAGCATTCGCGGCATAGCCATTATTAAAGCGGATGCCCTGTTCGGCAATACGGTCGATATTGGGTGTTTGCAAACTGCCGTCAGCGGCGCCGCCGTTGTAGAGAGAAATATCATTAAAGCCCATATCATCGGTCAGAATAAGAATAATATTGGGTGGTCTTTTCGCAGGTGTTGTTTCTGCGCTTTCCGGGCCTTGGGGCCATACCACCGGTTTATTAGCTTCGATATTTCCGGTCAGTGCTTTAAGTGTCGGCGCGGTGAAGAGTAATAGATTGAGTCGGCTTTGCCAGAGTGTTACAGCGATCACTAAAAGCATTAAGACCGAAATTAAAAATTTCTTCATAGAAATCAACCTAATAGTTAGATTAACAATAGATGCAATAACGCAGTCGCCAGAGCGAGTATCAGTGCGACCATAAGTTTAGGGCCGCCCATGGCAAACCAGGGTGCAGCAGGGAATGCAATGGTGCGATCAAGGCCTGCCATTTTAAAATCATGGTGTTCTGAGCCTGCCGTTTCCAGTGCCATTAAGGCAAAGTCTCGGCGGCTTCTATAGCGCACAAGAAAGGCGCTATGCCATTCTTCCTCGGCGGGGACATTAAGAAATTCGATTTTACCGGACAGCGCCCTAGCTTGCGCGATAGGGTGGCCGCCACGTTTTAACAGGCTGCGTAAAAATATATCGGTGTATTGTTTTAATAGTTTTAACGATTCGCGTTTCGGTGATTTGATGGTCAGTAAATTGACCATGACAAACTCTTTACCGTCGTCGTTTTCCAGCAGTTTGCGGACATTGCGCTGGTGGGTTGCTGAAGACCAAACACCACCGGCTTTAGTGCAATGTAGCATCACTTGCTCAATCAGTTCTGGGCTAACTTTGCGGCCAAAGCCAACATACCAGCACCAGAACAGGCTGTAGATAACGAGGGTGCTAACAATAATAATGAGCGAGGTCATTAGTCGGTTACCGTTTAATCATCCAGCAATGAGACCATCAAGCCTCGACTGGCGGCGACATTATTGTCGAGTAGCTCGGCCCAAAAGGTTTGTAGCTGCTGCGCGCCACTAACCCACTCTACATTGATCAGTTCTTTTAATTCAGTGGCCACTTTCAGGCTATGCTGCATACCTTTTAACATAGTGGCACCGGCGCCCCATTCTGCATCGCGTTTGGCAATATGCCCTGATGCAAAAAAAGTAGGCTTGGCACCAGGTGGTCTGTCCATCTTGCCGCGATTCTGGGGTGGTAGTTCCAATAGCCAATAGCATCACCGGACAGGGCATAACTCACATTGTTTGCCGTCAGACCAAATTTATCGATAGTCACTAGCACCTCGACATCACCGGCGGTGGGGAGGCTATTATTAACGATTTGGGTCTTGCGAAACTCTTTTCGGTTGGTCCAGAGTTCGGTGGGTTGTGCCATGTCGCAAGTGCCTGCTAGGACGATCATTAAATTGCCATCATATATGACAATATAATTAAAGACAACGCAGTATCTTGGTCTAATTAGAGCGGTTGTTATATTGGATGGTATGTATTTTGTCCGATACAAAGGCGGATCACCTGTGGCAAAATACCTTGAACATAATTGACTTTGATACCGTTGGTGGAATCAGTGTGAGTATTTCAAAAATAGATGGTCGTCAACAGCGGAGCGAGCGCAGTCGTCAGCAAATTATTGATGCGATGAGAAAATTGGTGGAAGCAGGGGTCTATATCCCTACCGCACAGCAGGTGGCTGATGAGGCGGAAATCAATATCCGCACAGTGTTTCGTCATTTCTCTGACATGGATCAGCTTTATTACGAAATTGATCGGATTCAGAGGCCTAGCTATAACCGCCATTTTGTCGGCCAAGATTTTACTGGTACTTTAGAGCAGCGTATACGTCTAGTGGTTGAAGCACGCATTAGCTGTTATGTTGAAACTTATGCGATGGAAAAGGCGACCCATGCCCTGTTGTGGCGCTCGAAATTTATCGCTGAGACATATCAGGAAGGTCAAAACCGCTTACGTCTCAACCTGGTTAAAATGTTACCCGAGCTTAAAAAGACCAAAGCAGAAATCCGTGAAACAGTGGATGCGGTGACGTCCTTCGAGTTTTTTGAACGCCTTCAAATGCATCAGGGCTTAAGTGAGAAGGCCTGCAAAAAACTGATTTTTAATTTGGTTTTAGACCTGCTTACAAACTAAGCGCAATGCCGTCGACAGAGACCCTTGCCGCAATAGAGCGTGAAAAGATACCGAGTACAAACCGGTAAGGCTTTTAGTTTGCTGGTTTTTCTGTTTTAGACCTTTTATGCGTTTTACAGGTTGTTTCACGTCACAGAGTTTATTGAGTTTCGTATTATATAAGGTAACTGTATGCAACTAGCGATTTATGGAGCTGGCTCGACTGGCTGTTATTTGGGTGGTCTTCTGCAGCTTTGTGGCCACCAGGTCAGTTTAATCTGTCGCCCGCGTATTCGGGACGCAATTATCAACGCTGGCGGGATCACTCTTACTGACTACAGTGGCCAGAATGAAAAGGTGATGCCAACTAGTCTCATAACAGGACTGGCCGGCGAAACTTTTGATGCGGTATTTGTCACTCTAAAGTGTCACCAACTGGCGTCTGCCGTCAATGACTTAAAGCAGCTTGCTGAAAAGGGAGCAGAGCTGGTTTTTATGCAAAATGGTCTCGATAGTCTAGATGCCATTCTTAATCAGTTGCCCAAAGGTGCCGTGTACCAGGGAATCACACCGTTCAATGTATTAAGCTTGGATAATGCCCATTTTCATCGTGGCACCGAAGGTTCATTCCTATTCCACCGCACTCCAATAACAGAACAGCTTGCCCAGCACCTGAGTGCCATTGGTTTTCCCTGTGAGCTACAGGCGGATATGAAACCGGTGATCTACGGTAAATTATTGCTCAACCTAAACAATGCGCTCAATGCCATTGCCGATCAGCCGATTAAAACCCAGCTCGAGAATCATGCCCTGCGCAAGGTATACGCTGCAGCCCAGCGTGAATGGCTGGAGGTGGCAAAAGCGGAGGGAGTTGAGCTGGTGCAATTTACAGCGGTTAAGCCCTCCTGGATGCCAATTGTCTTGGGTTTTCCGAACTGGATCTTTTTGCGCTTGGCCAAGACCATGTTAGATATTGATCCCCTTGCGCGCTCTTCAATGTGGGAGGATATTCAGTCAGGTAGAAAAACTGAAATCGAGTTTCTCAATCAAGCTGTTGTAAAACGCGGAGAGATATTAGGCGTTGATGTGTCGGTGAACCGAAAAATTAGCAGCCTAATTCATAGTCTGGAGTGTGGCGGCACTGTATCCCTAGAGGAGCTTTATTAACCCTTAGTTGCAATAACTCCGTTAAAAAATGCTGTATTCCTCAATAATTAAACATAAAAGCGAGTATCACCATGTCACAATTTGCAGGAAAAACCGCCGTCATCAGCGGCGGCGGTGAGGGTATTGGGTTGTCTATTGCTAGAGCCCTAGGTGAGCAGAAAATGAATATTGTCCTTGCAGATATCGACCCAAAAAATCTCCAGAATGCGACCGCAGAGCTCGAGTCTAAGGGTATTTCTGTAATGTCTGTTGCGCTGGATGTTGCCGACGAAGCCCAGTGGCAAGCCGTCGCACATCAGGCCATAGCGCGATTTGGGAAAGTGCATATGGTCGTGAACAATGCCGGCGTTGGCGGAGACTCGGGGCCAATCGAGATTCAGGAGAAGAAAGGCTGGCAGTGGGCGCTAGATGTAAACCTTATGGGTGTAGTGTATGGCGCTAAAGTGATGGTTCCGCTCATTAAGCAGCATGGTGAGGGCGGATGGGTGGTCAATGTCGCCTCTATGGCGGGTATGGGCGGCGTGCCGTTTAGTGGCGCTTATACCGCCACTAAAGCGGCTGTGGTAGCGCTTACGGAAAGCTGGGCGGGAGAGCTGCATAGTAAAGGTATTCGGGTATCTGTTTTATGTCCTGCCTTTGTGCAAACGCGCATCTTTGACTCCGAGAGAAACCGTCCACCGCAGTACCAATCTGATAACGTCGATAGTGCGCGTAAAAGTAGTTTCTCAAGTAAAACTAAACAAATGGTAGATAACGGCATAGAGGTCTCTATTGTCGGCAAGCGCGTTGTGGAGGCGCTCAATGACGGGGAGATGTATATCTTTACCCATCCCAACTATCGCCCAGTTCTCCAACAGCGCGCTGAAGCGATTGACCAAGCGTTGCAAAAAGCCGCAAAAAGCCCATTACTGCAGCATGTGGTGAATCAGAAATTGGATATGCTTTGAGATAATTATTATTGAAAGCTGTTTATAAAAAGCTGTTTAAATAAAAATGCTTAACCTGTTGGTTCACCGTAATGCCCCAAAAGTTATTGGGAGGTCGCTTAACCCATATTGCTGACAGTTATATGACTGAATCGCAAGGATGACTGGAAAGCTACTCCAGTAAAATCGGTTATATATTTTCATAAACACCAAGGTGCAGCTCAATGATCTGTATCTTGGTGCTACTTTTTACAATGCAAAGGCCCGTTTGAGAATTATTCAGTGTGTCACTCTACTCCCTGACAGGTCAGTGAAACACCCGTATACTATTAAATGAATAAACCTATTCGAAAAGCGTCTCTCTACAGAAGATCGCCGTACCCAACTTCTCGACGTGACTCATGAAGTGATTCTTGAGCATGGACTCAATTCGTTCACCATGGAAATCCTAGCGCGTAAAGCTGGCGTCAGTAATCCCCTGGTCTACAAATATTTCAGTACCCGTCTGGAGCTCTTGCAGTCGTTGCTGCAGCGCGAATTCGATTTGTTTTATGGTAGCCTTTTAAGGCGGTTGAATCGTACGGAAGACTTTGTTGCCGTGGTGCATATTTTTGTCAGTATCAATTTCGACGAGCGCGCAAATGGTAAGATTTTGCCGACCCTACTCAATTTGACGGATGTCTCCAAAGTGCTGGGTAATTCAGGCGCGAAAGCGCAAACCAAAGTGGGTAATATCTTGATTGATAGCATAATGGATGCCTTCGGTGTGACACGCAAAGAAGCCAGAGTAATGGCGAAAATATCTTCTGGCGCATCTATTGCTGCTGCAGAAAACTTTAGCATCTTCGGCGGCAACCGACAAAATACTATCGACTCTACGGTGCAGTTTATTCTGGGTGGTCTTGAGACATTTAAAAAATAACCTGCTGAGTCTTTATTTCCTCTCCGCTCCTTATTTAACTCTCTTATCTAAACTCTCTTATCTAAACTCTCTTATCTAAACTCTCTTATCTAAACTCTCTTATCTAAACTCTCTTATCTAAACTCTCT
>Ga0206682_10001444_pt1 | contig 23367 bp, 18 predicted proteins | sample M240m12015metaG_FD_155444 | JGI IMG/M metagenome (GOLD analysis project Ga0206682, IMG submission 155444) | Ammonia-oxidizing marine archaeal communities from Monterey Bay, California, United States - M2 40m 12015 | ecosystem: Environmental > Aquatic > Marine > Intertidal zone | place: USA...
CGAGGGCGAGGCGAACGATCCACAAAGGGGCGAGCGATCCGGCTGTCGCGCGAACACGCGCGGGCGAACGACGCGAACGACGCGCGACGCGCGAGGCGACGCGTGAACGACGGGCGAAGGGTCGGGGAAGATGAGGACGCGCGCGATGGCGACGACGCGCGGGACGACGATGCGGACGACGACGACGACGAGGAGGAGGAGGAGGACGACGACGCGAAACGCGACGACGACGACGAAGACGACGAGACGAAGCGCGACGACGACGAAAGCGGTCGAAGACGAGGAGAACGCGAACGCGTGGGATGAGGGGGTGGTGAACGGTGACGACGCGGTCGGGGCGAACGCGTACGGGGGGGAAATCATCAACCTCGAACGCACGGCGTACGAGGCGTACGGCGAGGAGACGGCGCGCGGCGGCGCGGCGGCGTACGAGGAAGAGACGGCGGAGGGCGACGACGACGTCAACGCGCGACTGTTCGTCGCGGGTGGGATGTCGGCGTACGGCGGCGCGAGCGAAGATAAGTCGACGACGGCGGCGTACGCGACGAATGGGAACTCGTCTTACGAGTCGCCGAAAACCGTCGCGCAAGCCGCGGCGGAGATCGAGGCGGGAGAAGAAGACGCGCCGTATTACGCCGAAATGGCTGCCGCGGAGAAAGCACAGCAGAAAGCGTACGCGCCGATGGCGGCGATGAAGCCGCCCGTGGACGACGAGGAGGAGGATTACGAGATTCCAGGAATCCACGCGTCGCCGACGCAAGGCTGGACGGGTGGCGGCTTCGACACCCCCGAAGGTACCATCGCGCTTCCTTTGTCTTATTACCAAATTTTGGGTTTGACGGCGGCTCGGTCGACGCCGAACGCGCTTCCGCGCGCGGCGCTCGCCGTCATGGATGCCCAGCTCACCGAGGGGTACTCGCCGTACATGCTCGAACAACGTCTCTCGCTCATCGACGAAGCCGTGGCGGTGTTGAAGGACGAAGAGGCTCGAAGACAACACGACGACGACATCGCCGAAGGGATCTTGACCCCAGTCGAGCCGCATCGCGCGGCGGCCGCGCTCTGCCTGCTCCAGGAAGCCGGCGAGTACGAGGCTGTTTTGGAATTTGAGCACGTCGTCGCGCAGTGCGTGAGCGGTCGCCGGCATCGCCGCGACGTCGCGCTCACCGTGGCGTTGGCATTGTGCGAGTACGGTCACATGGCGCTCGTGGCGAATCCGCCACGATTTGCCGAAGGATGTGAACTGCTCGACATGGGTTCGAAGACGCTCTCGAGCGTGGCGGGCAGCTCCTTTGCTCCCGAAGTTCGTCGCAACATTGCGCTGTCGTATCACGACGTGGCGCCAGGATACGTCTTGGAGTTGCTGGCCTCACCTTTGGAGGCTCGATCCGAACGTGCTTTGGGCTTGCGTGCTCTTCGTTCATTGCTGTGGACGAAAGATCCGGCGCAACAGCTCGAGCAGCGCGCGGCTTTCATGGAGCAAGCCAACGAATTGCTTACGGCGCAAGAACAAGTGTCTCTCTTCATCGACGCTCCGGATTACATCGCCCTTGATTCCGACGAAGTGTACAAGAGCGCTCTCGCCCACGTCGTCGCCGGCGTGATTGATCGTAAACCGATGATGATTGCCGATGCGGACGAGATTCTGCATCAAATCCAACTCGCCTCTTTGGAATCCGCCGACATCAGTCACTTTGCTGACGTCGGCGTCGAACGCGCCGTGTGCCAAATTTTGCTCGGCCAGCTCGACGAGGCGGAGCACACGCTCGGTCTGCGCGACGATACCGTCGATCCGGGTTTGTTGCAATACATCGAGGACCGTTCTCCGAGCGGAGACATCGCGGAAGGGATGTGCTCGATGGCGGATCAATGGTTGGTAGACGTCGCGTTCCCGCTCTTCCGCGGTTCAAACGCGCGTGGAACGCCCACCCTCGATGAATGGTTTTCCACACCGAGCGTTCAAGGTTTCGTCGGGCGAATGAGCTCGATTCCCGTATTGATTCGTATTCAAGGCGCGATCGAAGCCGCGAAGCGTGTCGTCGTTTCCAGCGTCGATTCCGTCGTCACGGCTTTCGCGCCGACACCCCCAGCGCTGCAATTCGGCGTCTCGGACGCGCAGCGCCGCGTCGTCGCCGTGGCCAAGCTCGGCGTGTTCGCCGGTATCGCGTTCGCCGTGAGTGGTCGCACTGGTAATGTCAGCGCGCCGAAGCTGCCGACTTTGAACCCGCTCGCACCGTTGCAAGCCGCCGTCGGAACCGCCGGGAGCACGATTTCAAAGTTGAAGATGCCGACGTTGAACATGCCGAAGATGGACGTCAAGACGCCGCGTCGCGAATTAGGCCCGCCCACGCGAGTGGCGCCCAAACCTCGCCCTACGCCCGCGGTGACCATGGATAAAGGTACGGCGGAGAAGCTCGTGCGCAAGTGGCAAATGGCCAAGGCGCAAGCGATGGGTCAACGCCACAACACGCGTTACTTGGATGGCATCTTGGATGGACCCATGTTGCAACAATGGAAGACGCGCGCTGAAGACGTCGCCACGCACGGCTGGGCTTGGGAGTATAAACTTAACGATCTCAGCATTGACTCCGTGCAGGTCATCGGCACGGAGAAGGTATTCGTAGAGACGACGCTCACGGAGGTGGCGGTGTTAAAGGATCGCGCGCGGAACGAGCCCGACGACGTCTACGAAAGCACTTATCGCGCCAAGTACGAGCTCAAGCGATGTGAGACGGGTAAAAACGCCTGGCGTATCGTTGGTGGGTCTGTGGTTTATTAAGTGAAGTCGCACCGGCACGAGAATTGTAACGCTATCTAAAGTTTTCACCTCGCGCCGGCGCCACCGTTTTCGGCGTCAAAGTCGCGCTTGACTTTCCTCGCGAATTCCCAAAGGTACACTTCGCCCCCGATGTGCGTGATGTGATTTAATACGTCTACGTGTGGGCGGTTGGCCGACAAGTCGACTCGCCCAGCGCCGACGACGGTGACACCGTAGCCTGCGTCGTCGGCGACTTTTTGCAACTCCTTCGGTCCGATGCCCGTCATCGTCACCAAACCTCTCAACGCGTCGTCCAAATCCTCGTCTTCCCGCTTCGACTGCATGAAGAAACAAAAATTTTCGGCGTCCGACTTATTTTCAAACGCCAAGACATGAAACTTGTCTTCCGGTCTCGCGCGCGGCGGGATGTTATCCGGAACCATTTGCATCGCGAACAAGCGCGAGTCTCGACTTCCCATCGGCGTGATCATGATCAAGTGCAACGCGCGCGCGTCTCGCCACCAGTACGGATCGAGCAATTGCGGATGCTCGCCCTTGTCGTCATCGTCATCGATATTAACGGGGTCGAACTCTTCCCCGAATGTATCCAAAACGTCCGCGTACTTCTCCAAGAGCGCTTCCTCGCTAAACGCCCCGCTCGCAATGTCCGCCTCCATGCGCTTCATCGCCTCGACGAGTTCGGGCGGGTACTCCGGTTCGCGCGGCGCTTCTCGCGCGTTCGTCCGCGGCGACGACTCGACTTCAGCGTTTCGCACCACCTCCGCATCATCCACCGGGTGCGCCGCGCTCTCCTTTCTCAAAATCGAATTCAGGTATTCGTCCGCGGGCGTCCACTGCGCCGACGCGCCCGGCATCGGCGCCTTTTTCTCGCGCGCCTCCTTCGCGCGCGCGCGCGCCGCGAGCTCGGCGTCCAACCGCGCGCGTTCGGCGTCACCCTCCGACGCTTCCTCGCCTTCACCCCCTTTCACGCGCACGCGCTCTTTCCATTCCTCGGCGCGTTTCGCCGCGTCTCTTCGCGCGTCTCGCCGTCGTCGAATCTCCGTCGCCTCGGCGCGCGCCGCCTTTGCGCGTTTCATCGTCTTTTCGCTCGGCCATCTCCGCGCCATGCTCTCCGCCAACTCCGCCACCTCGACCGCCGCGCGCAGCACCTCTTCATCCGGATCTCGTCCCGCCGCCCGATCGGCGACGCGTTTCCTCCGCGCGCCCTCCAACGCGAAGACGCTCAGCGCCGCCGCCGAAATCGCCGCCGCGCACGCCGCGGCGACTGAAATCTCCATCGCGCGCGCGTCTCGCGTCGACATCCCGCCGTCGATCGCGCCTCCGACGCACGCGCGTCCCGTCGTCGTCGCCGTCGTCGTCGCCGTCGTCGTCGCGTCGTCCACGACGTTCGCGCGCGCGCGCGCGTTCGTCGCGCCGTCGCCATCCGCGTCAGCGCGACGCCGCGCGTCGTCGCCGCGCGCGCGCGTCGCGCGTCGTCCGGCGCGCGTCGTCCGGAGCGCCGACGGCGACGCGCGCGTCGCCGTGGCGCGCGTCGCCGTCGCGCGCATGCCGCGGCGTCGTCGCGCTGTGGCGTCACTCGTCGACGCGTTCGCATTCGCATTCGCATTCGCATTCGCATTCGCATTCGATCGATGATTCCGACGCGACGCGACGACGCCGACGACGCGACGCCGACGACGACGCGCGCGATGGAGGACGCGACGACCGCCGACGCGACGACCGCCGACGGACGCGACGCGACGACCGACGACGAAATGAATCGAACGAATCGATCGGTGCCGCGCGCGACGAGCGTGCGAGAAAAGATTGCGCTCTACGACGGCGCCGACGAAGCGGCGAAGGCGCGAACGCGCGCGAACGACGAAGAATCGTCGGTGTCGCGAGAGACGGTGGCGAAGCTGCGCGCGAGCGATCTGGAGGAGGCGCTGACGAGGGCGTTCGACGCGTTCGGGTCGTTTGGCCGACGACGAGACGCGGAGACGCGCATGGACGGCGCGCGGTTCGCGAAGCTGTGCAAAGAGGTGATATTTAAGGGCGCGGGGGACGACGCGCGGGAGGGGAAGTTGCGACGCGCGGAGATCGCGTTCGCGCGCAGGGCGAAATTGAATCGGAAGATTGATTACGAAGATTTTCGCGCGTTGGTGATGGAGGATTGCGCGAACATCGATCGCGGCGACGACGAGGACGGCGAGGCGGACGCGATCGCGACGTGCGCGAAATTGATCGGTTGCGAACCGAGCGTGGAGTCGGCGTTGAGCCCGGGTAAAGTGCGATTCCACGACGAGCGCGAGCGTTACACCGGGGTGCAAGCGGAGAAGCACGGTCGCGGCGCGCTCGAACGCGCGGCGTCGAGACGCGGCGAGTCGGTGGAAACGCACGCCGCTCCGGAGGAGGCCAGCCTGCCCGACGTCAAAGGATTGTTCACCGCGTTCGAGTCGTTCTTGCAGTTTTCACCGCCGCAGTCCGCGCTGACGTGCTCCAGGTGGGTGAAGATTTGCGAAGACTGCGAGCTGTTCGAGGCGCACGGGCTCGATCACCCGAGCGCGGGCATCGTCTTCAACGCCGTCGCCACGGCGAATCGTAAGACGCTCGACTTTGATGCGTTCAAAACCGTTCTCCATCTCGCCGCCCAACGCGCCGGGAGCGAATTTTTGGTGTTCGCGCGCGCCGTCGCCGCGGGCGAGCCGCGCGTGCGCTCTGCTCTGGCCAACTCGCCGTCCTCGCCGCTCCGTTTCCACGATGAAGTCGCCACGTACACCGCGACGCACAAGGCGACGCATCGCGATAAAGTATTGTCTCCCCGAGCGCTGAGCATTCGCAAGCGCGCGGGCATCGCGGACGATTAGACTGTGTATCGCGCGCGCCGCCGCGATTCGATTTGCAAACCAAACCAAGCACCGCACGCCAGACGCGATGCCGCACCTCACGACGCGACGCTCGACGCTCGAGGTGCGAAATTCGCGCGAGAGACGCGACGGCGATGCGACGCGCGTCGCGCGCGATGCGACGCGCGCCTCGAACGCGTCGCGCGCGACGAAACGACGACGATCTCGCGTCGCGGCTGACCCTAAGCCGAACGCATCATCGGTCGCCGCCGTCGTCTGACGACGCCCGATCGACGCGCGCGCGACGGGAACGACGAACGAAGACTGACGTTAAACGCGCGATGATTCGGCGGACAGTGACTGCGCGAATAGACTCGTTCGATGATTTACGAAACCACCTCGGCGCTGTTTAGGTCGTTTTTGAAGTCGTCGCGCAACGACGATAAGTTTAGCCACGAAGGTAAGCGAAAGAGCGGACCGGGAGAGAAAGCGTCGGCGAATAAACCTGTTATGGATGATTAATTCTGGAGAGATGACGTCGAGTGTGGAGACGACGGAGCCGAGATTGAGGCACGAAATGTTCGTCGCCGACGTTCGAGGCGTCGAGTTGGCGTTTCAAGTGTATCACTTGCACGACCAATTGTTTGCGTACATCGGCGGTTGCGATGGGCGTTTTTCGGAATGCGCGTTTGGGGTAAAGGCGCGAAGTAGTTTGGGAGGCGGCGGCGTCGCGACGACGACGTTGCTTGGAACGGAGGCGTCGGCTCGAGCGTCGAGCGACGCCGCGAGACGATTAGCTTTGAGATCGGGAAAGTCGATCGTGATGAGCGTCAACATGCCCGCGGGCGCGGAGGAGCTCCAGGGTGACGCTGAGAAGGTTTTGATTCGGTACTTGCGCGAAAATCACGCGTTGGAAGGAGAAATGAACGACCTCGAACGCGCCTTGGGCGGCATGTAGCGTACGCTCGCGTTTGTTATGAGAGACGAGTGACGTTCGCGACGACACCACCGCGAGACACCGCGCTTCTACGATTTCTCTATCGATACACACATTACAATTCCTCTATCATCTTCTTCGAGCGCTTCGCGTTCTTTGACGCCGCGCCGCTCTGTTTCGTCGGCACCACGAGCGTCTCCGCCTTGACCTCGTCTCGCGTCTCCTCGTGCGCCACCCCCGCGCGTTTCGCCGCCACGCGCACCGCGTCGTCTGTTTTCAAATCCACCACCCCGAGTCCCAAATCCTGCGTTCCAATCGCGCGCACGCGTCGAGTCAGTCGATCGATCGTTCGTTCGAGTCGCCGTCGCCGCGCGCGTCCCGCGCGCGCTCCTTCGTCTCCACGCACCATTTCGATCCTCGCCGCCCCGTCGTCGTCGCTCGCGACCTCGATGTTCACCTCGCTCGCCGTTTTCGTCGCCAGCGCCTCGTTCGCGCTCGCGAGCGACGGTAAAAACGTCGCGAGTTTGCCCAACAACGGACTCTGTTCGGGACGCGAAATGTTTGGCGGCGCCCGCGTCGTCGCGTCGTCGTCGCGTCGCGCGCGCGTCGCGAGCACGTCGAACGGGTCTTTCTTCGCGTCGTCGATCTCGAGCCTCTCGCGCGCGCGCGACATGACGACGACGCGACGCGATGTGACGACGAATGTTCGACGCCCGACTATCGCACGCGCTCGCACACGTACAACACCGGCGCGTTCTTGCGATTCACCACCGCGTGCACCACGACGGTGAAGTCCTTGGGCGACAATTCGGCGAACGCGCGACGCACCGCCTCGTTTTCCTCCGCGCCGCCGTCGTGACCGAGGTAGGCGACGACGGTGAACACGCCGCCGAGCCGCAGCGTCCGCGTCCCCGCGCGCACGAGTCGCGCCGACGTCGACGCCTCCGTGCGCGTCCTTCGCGCGCGTTCGTCCGCGCGCAGGCCCGGGGCGGGTAAGTACCCCAGGTTCGCCATCAGCACGCCGACGTCGCGCGCGCGCGTCGCCGCCATCGCCTCCAACGCGTCGGCGTGACACCTCTGCTCGAAGGCGAACCGACGCGGCGCGACGCGCGCGTCCTCGAACGCGCGCGTCGACGCCTCCAGCGCCTCGCTCGCGACGTCGAAGCCGCGAATGATGACGTCGGGCGACGCGCACTCGAGCGCGAGGTACAGCGCGTCGCGTCCGCACCCGAGCGTCGCGTCGACGACGACGTCGCCGTCGGCGCGCACGCGCTCGCACCACGCGCGACGCGCCCAGCGCAGGACGTCGGCGTCACCGAACGACGACGACGACGACGACGACGACGCGCGACGCGCCGCGCGCGCGCGCGGCGGCGCGGCGCCGCGCGCGGGGCCCGCGGGCGCGCGCGCGATGCGCGTCATTCACTGACGCGACGACGCGTCCATGTCGCGCCGCGCGTTCGCGCCGACGCGCCAGAGCGCGGGCGCCGGACGCGCGGCGACGCGCGCGGCGACGCGAGCGCCGCGTTTGAGCCGCGCGAGGACGCGCTCGAACGCGTCACCGCGCGATGATGTCGTCGACGACGTCGGTGACGCCGACGACGCGCGCGTCGACGCGTTTGAGCCGCGCGTGGACGCGCGCGCGACGACGTCGGCGCTCGTCATCGGCGCGGCGTTCTTCGTCGTGAATCGACGCGTCGCGGCGGCGGTGGCGAAGCGAAGGGCGAGGGAGGAGGTGGAGGAGGAGAAGCGACGCGTCGCGCTCGAGCGACTGCGCGGCGGGGCGTCCATCGACGACGAAACCGAGATCGACGAGCGATTGCGACGGGCGTACGAGGAGGAAGCGAAGTCTAGGGAGGTGTTCTTCGGGTTGTTCAGGGTGCGAATGCCGCAACCGCTCGGGAAACCGTTGTCGGAGGTGGAGGCGGAGGAGGCGCGAGTGGCCGAGGCGAGCGGACGGCGAAGGAACGGTTCGGACGACGCCCGCGCGGGTCGCGAAGGGATGGCGGAGACGCCGCCGTGGTGGATGACGACCGTGAGCGCGATCGTGTTGGTGCTGTTGACGTGGTCGAGCGTGGGATTGGGGAGCGTCGATCGCGTCGCCGAAGCGCCGCGGTTGACGCCGGATGAAATCGAACGATTTCGCGCGGGCGGCGGTGGCGGCGGCGGTGGGGGGGCGTGAACGCACCTACGACAGTATTTTTAATTTAATCTCATTGTTTCAGCGCGATCGCATCGAGCGCGCGCGTCGCCGCGACGACCTCGGCGCTTCCTCGGCGCCCGAGACGAAGCCGTCACGATCGCGCGCGCGCGCGCGTCGACGACGGCGTCCAACCGCGCGCGTCATGCGCGACGTTCCGCGCGACGCGCGTCACCGCGCGCGCGCGTCACCGCGCGATCGGCGCTCGAAAAATCGTCGCGACACTGGATGGGTGTCGTCCGCGATGACGCTCGCGATGGCGCTTACGTTGGCGCTGCGCGGCGCGTCGTGCGACGCGCGCGCGACGTCGTCGCGCAAACTGCTGCGACGCGAACCCGCCGGCGCGTCCAGGCCGGTCCATCGCGAACACCTGTCGTCTGGGGTGTCCAAGGAGCTCGTGCAAAGAGTCGCGCGCCGGGACGGCGGCGTCGCGGTGACGTTTGCGAACGAAGGCATGTACGACTTCGTGGTGAACTGGTGCGAACACATGGACGAAATCGGGATTACGAATTATTTAGTCGGGGCGATGGATGAGAGCTTATACGGTCGGTTGCGAAAGATTGGCGTCAACGCGTGGTTGATGGGATCGAAAAATATCGACGACGACGAAGTGAAGAAGGATTTCGGTTGGGGGACGAGGACGTTTCATAAGATGGGACGGGATAAGATTCGTTTAGTGCACGAGCTGACGAAGACTGGGTTTGATGTCATCGTCACGGACGTAGATGCGGTGTGGTTACGCGACCCATTTCCGTTTTTGAGGCGATATCCCAAAGCGGATGCGTTGGTGAGCATCGATAATTTGCGCAATCATACCTCGGTCGTGGCGACGCAAGCGAATCACGCGGTCGATGGGGAAGGCTTAGAGCACAGCGCGTGCGGTGGGAACAAAAACATCGGTATTATGTGGTTTCGCTCGACCGAAGGCAGTCAGTCGTTCACGCAAGAGTGGTTGAACAAGCTCGAGTCAAATGACAAAGATTGGGATCAAGTCGTGTTTAACAAGTTGGTCGAGCAGGGCGGGTGCGAAACGGCGCGCGACGGGAGCGGTGTCGCCCCGGCGTATGGTGGCGGGCTCATGCTAGGAATCTTGCCGGTGGCGTTCTTTGCGAACGGTTACACATATTTCACCGAACGTCTTCACGAAATGTTCGGCTTGAAACCGTACGCTGTGCACACGACGTTTGGTTACGCAGGCACGGTTGGGAAGCGACATCGCCTGCGAGAGGCGAACCAGTGGTACGGCGATAAATACGAACCGACTTATTTTCAAGGGAAATTCATGTCGTACACGCCGCGGCTGCTCAAAGATGTCGATTACGCCGAATTCGTCAAGCGTGGCCACCCGAATGAAGAAAATACACCCATGCTCGAGAGAGACGAGGACGTTGTGTTGGAGCACATGCGATTCGTCAATCATCAACTCGCGCAATTGTACGAAGCTGCGGTCGTCGCGAAGCATCTTGGACGTGCGTTGATTTTACCGCCATTTGCGTGCGGGTTAGATCGCGTTTGGTTCCCTCACAAAGGGCGATATCCCGGTGCTTTGCTCAAGCTTCCATTCGTGTGCCCTGCGGATCACGTGCTCAAGATTGAAGAGTTGCACGAATTCGCGCAAGACTATCGCGAATTTTCGTTTTTAGGGCATCCTTACATGCCGCGTCACTTTTTGACGAGTGAGAACGTTCGCCGCGTTGAGATTCCGTCGAGCGCAGCATTCGAGGCAACCATTCCTTTTCACGACAAGCTTCGCGCATGCTTTGAAAAGCGCGACAGAAAGCGAGGCGATGAGTCGTGTCTACCCGAGGGAAATGCAGTCTTCCGTGCTGCCGAAACGATCAAGCTATCGGCACGCCTTGGTTCGCTCGACGCGTTGTCTGTCAACCTTGAGTCAGCAAAAGACGTCAAATTCTTGCACTTTGACACAATCATAGGCCTCACGGAGACGTCACAGGCTACGACGGCGATGACGACACAGATTCCTCTCGGCGACTGGGGCATGGCACAGGGCACGAATGAAGACCTCGGCAAATTGGATTACAGCCTTGACAACGTTTCAATCTTTGGTGACGCGCCGCCTTCGCCGTCCAAGAACGAAACTCACGAACCGGAGGAAAGCGCCGAAAGATCAAGCGAAAAAGAGAGCGAGGCGTCGACGGCCGATGATGTGAAAGTGAGCATCGAGGCCGGTCTCATGAAGATGTTCCATGGCGATAAGAATAAAGTCGAAAGTGCCGTGCGCGCGATTATGGAAGCTCAAGCGCTCGAAGCGGCTTAGATACCTAGCTAGAGAGTTTGTAACAATATGCAAAATCTACTCGTCGTCTGCGTCCTCGCGCGGTCGTGCAATAGTTTCCAGCGCCGACGCGGCGTCTGTGAGATTCTCTACGGGAAATCCCAATGCACTTTGAATGACGTTGCAGACGGCGCGCGTTCGCTCGACAACGGAAGCTATTTCGTTCCTATCAGAACTCAGAATGTTATTTCGAAGCGTCGCCGCGAGCTCCTTCCACTCGGTTTCGACTTCGCTTCGTGACAAAGCGCCGGGAAACGCCCCGATAGCAAATATCTGAATCGCAAAATGACCGAGCGTGAGTTCCATCTCGTCCGTCGTCGCGTTTGGCGCACGTTTCGAGTGCCCACTCTTCAGAAGTGCGTTCGCGGAAGACTTGGACACAACGTCTACGGACAACTGGGCGCGCCGCACCTCTCGCAAGCAAGTCGCGAACGCTGTTTCATCGTCGCCAAAAAGTCGAACACACAACACTCGCGCGCGCGCGCACGATGATGGATCTAAAGCATCGCGATATTTCATCATCGCCGCGTCGAAGTCACTCCCCGCGATCAACTCGCGCGCGACCTCGCGCGCGACGACGCGCGCGGCGGCGCACCACGACGTAATCGCTCGCTTGATTTCAGCTTCCACGCTTGCCTCGGCGTCCGCCATCGTAGCTTCCAGCATGGTGCGCACCGCGTCAGCGCTCAAGCGTTCACCATCATGCTTGCGCCACACCTCGAGTTGTCGTCGCATCTCGCGCAAAGATGCGCACACCGTCTCGTGCTCGCCCGCTCGCTGCGCGTCTCTCAACGATTTCGCCGCTCGCGATAGCTCCAAACGAAACTTCGCCGCTTTGAACCCAACCTCGTACGCCCGCGCCCGCATAGTTTCCATCGTCGCTTCATTCGTGAATTGTTCCCTCATCCGCAAACCATTCTCGATCTCGCGCGCCATCGCTCGCGATTTCCGCCGCGCGTTCGCCAACGCCTCGCTCGCCGTCGCCGCGTCCCGTCGCGCTTCTCCGCTCGACCTCGGCGCCATCGCCCGCGCCTCGCGCGCCTCGCGACGAATCATTCGCGATATTCGTTCGACATCGTTCCCATCGCGCCGCAGAATCTTCCGCAGCGCGTCCACGACCGCGTCGTCGTCGTCGTCGTCGTTTTCATTAAACTGCAACAGAAATCCATCCATCGCATCCATCGCCTCTCGTCGCGTCACCGACGTCGCGCGACCGCTCGCGCGTCTCGCATCGCGTCCATCGCGCTCGTCCTCGCTCGCGTCGGCGTCGCTGTCGTGAAAGTACCCCATGACGGCGCCGTCGCGCTCGACGCGTCGCCGTCTGCGACCAACGACTCGGCACTGTCCGACGCGTCGCCGTCGCGCGCACGACGCGTCATGGCGGATTCGAGCGCGCGCGCGTTCGCCAGCGTCACCAAGCGTCGTTTACTGGTGCGTCGTCGACCGCGCGTTCCCGCGCGCGCGAAGGCGCCGATGAACGCGCGACGCGCGACTGACTGCGACGTTTGGATGTTTGGCGCGCGTTAGGTGGACATGCTGACGACGAAACTGCGCGATCGCGCGAGCGCGTGGCGGGTGTTGATCGTCGATGATACGTCGCTGCGGGTGGTGTCGTCGGCGTGCAAGATGAGCGATCTCGCGGAGGCGTGCGTGAGCGGTACGAGGAGGCGAGGCGACGAACGAGACCGACGCGAAGGCGAACCGAACGCGAACGCGAGGGAGGTGAGAGACGCGCGCGTGACTGACCGATGGACGATGCGTCGTCGTCGTCGCTCGCAGTCGTGGAAAATTTGGACGTCGCGCGCGCGCCGCAACCGACGCTGGACGGGGTGTATTTCATCGCGCCGAGCGAACGCTCGGTGGCGCGCGTCGTGGAGGATTGCGAAAAGAAGCTGTATCGTAAGGCGCACGTGTTTTTTACCTCGGCCGCGCCGCGAGGGGTTTTGAACGCGATCAAAGCGAGCAAGGCGTGCGTGTCCATGCTCGGGAACTGCAGTGAGATGAATCTGGAGTACTTTACGGTGGATCCGAAAGGTTTCAGCGTCGGCGTAGAGGACGCTTTGCGAGGGACGTTTGCGGTCGGATCGGAACAGTCGCAGGCGCAGGCGAGAATGATGGATATGATCGCGCAGCGGTTGGCGACGGTGATGGTGTCGCTCGGGGAGATTCCGTCGATTAGGTACATGGCCAAGGTTGGGAATAAGAAGAGCGACGTATCGCGCGGCGTCGCCGACCGACTCGATCGTTCGCTCACCGCTCTTTTGCGCGCAAAAGGTGCGGAGGCGGCGAAGTCCAATCCCACGTGCGACGTGTTGATCGTCGATCGCTCGTTCGACGTCATCGCGCCCGTGGTTCACGAGTGGACGTACGAAAGCATGGTGACGGATTTGTTAAACGTGCCGAACGGCGTGTATCAGTACAAGATCACGACGAAGAAGGGCGAAGAATCAAAAGAAGCCGTGCTCGGGGAGAACGATCCGCTGTGGGTCGAGCTTCGCCACGCGCACATCGCCGAAGTTTTAACCGTATTAGCGGATAAAGCGAAAACGTTCGCGAACGTCGGTCCGGATGGGGGCGTTGTTGGTGGCCGCGATTTAACCACCGGTCAATTGAAGAAAGCCGTCGAGGCGTTGCCCAGAGTGTTGGAGCAACAAGCCAAACTTTCGGTGCACACGTCTATCGCTGGTGAGATCAACGCTGTTTTGCAAAAGTCCGCGTTGAGCGAGGTCGGGCGCTTGGAGCAAGACGTGGTGTTCGGCGACGCGACGAGCAAAGATCTCATCGCGTTGTTCAACGACCTCGACTCGCGCGGCGTGCGTTTGCCCATGGTGGAGAAACTTCGTCTATTGCTGTGCTACGTCAGTTCGCACCCGCAAAAGATTGACGAAAGTGAAAAGAAGCGATGGATGACGAACACTGGGCTGACGCTCGCGGACGTGAACATCTTGCAAAATCTAGAGTTATTGGGCGTGAAGGTTCTGAAAGACGGCGCATCGAATCCGTTTTCGAGCTCGATGTTTGGCTCGAGTACCAAGAGCATTCGACCGAAAGTGCTCGAACGCAAAGGCGCGGGGAGCGAGTGGGATTTATTTAGATTTTTACCCACGATGGCGGGCTTGGTGACCGAGCTTGATGCGGGAACTCTCGACGCGACGGAGTATCCATCCGTCGGAATCTCTCCGGGAGCGGCGAACGCGCCGCCTACGATGATGTCGCCAACGAAATCGCGCTCGGTGCGCACGCGAACTGAAGCGTCGTGGGCGACACACAGTAGCGCGGGTAGCTTAGGCGGCGACGGCGACTCCGAGAGATCGGCATCGGGGACGAATCATCGACGAAGTGACTCCATGACGTCGAATCGCGCGGCGAGCCAGCGTTCGAGTCGTCGCCTCATAGTCTTCGTCGTGGGCGGTATGACTCGTGGTGAGTTGCGCGAGGCACACGTCCTGAGTCAGAAATTACACCGTGAGGTCATCATCGGCTCCACCTCGCTCGAAACTCCCGCGTCGTTCGTAGAAAAACTCGCCGGCTTGGCGTCTGTCGCTTCGATTCCAGAGAAATACGCCGACATCGCGGATTTGTCTGGACTGTAATGGAAATAAACCTCGCGGAGTTCATGCGATACGTAAACGAGTGACGCTATACGAGAAGTACGATACATGAATGAGTGATACAGGAAGAAATACAGACTAAAATCGCGCGCAATCGCCGTCACATGACGGAGCAACACGTCGGTTGCGTCGCCGACGCGTCCTTGTTTGCCTCCGACGCCCGCTTCCGCGTCTCGCCCCGCGTCGACGCATTCTCGCTGACGATGAGATGCGCGATGCGTACCTCGCCACTCACGAATCCGCACCACTTCAACGCCTTCGAGTCCGGCTCTAAAATTTTCCCGTCGAGCACCACGCGCAGGTACGCCGGCGACGCCGGCTTGGGCGACGTCGCCTCGTCCCCGTCCCCGATCGCCCCATCCGACGTCTCGCGCGCCAACCACGGCGCGTCCCACAGCGCGCGTTTCAAATCCGCCACCGTCGCGTTTTCATCCTCTAAAACCACCGGCCCTACGTCCGCGCCCTCGACGCGTCGCGCCTTGACGCGAAACGCCGCCGCCGCCGTCGTCTCACCTTCGTCCCCGCGCGCCCGCTCGCGCGCCGCGTCCATGCCCGCGCTCGAATCGAGCGATCGCGCGCCCCAACGCGCGCCGATCCGAGCTCGCGATCGCTCGTATCACCGCCGCGCCGGTCCGACGACGCCGATCCGACGCAAAAATCCAAATCCAATCCGATCCGTTCGACGCCGCCGCCTCGCGTCCGCGCCGCCGCCTCGCGTTCGCGCGCGATCCGCGCGCGTCTCCCGACGCCGTCCTCGCGCGTCCGTCCCGTCCCGAGGCGTCCCGTCGCGCGTCGCGCGATGCCGTTCGGTCGAATCGGCGCGCGTCGATCGGTCGATCGATCGATCGATCGATCGATCGATCGATCGATCGCCGCGCGCTCGAACCTCACCTCGAGGTTCGCGTCGCGTTCGTCGAAACCGACCCGCGCCGCGGACGGTTCGGTTCGAGTCAACGCGGCGCCGCGGCGCGATCGAGCGCGAAACCGCGACGCCGCGAACGCGCGAACGCGATGGCGGCGCCGATGGTGCGCATGCCCGATGGGCGATTAATAGTGCGTGTCGCGACGGCGACGGCGCGGACGACGCGACGCGCGACGCGCGAAGAGACGCGATCGGAACGCGCGCGCGCGATGGCTCGCGACGGCGGATGAAGAGGATGATTTCGAGCGATGCGACGTCGCGCGAACGACGAGGGGGGGGGCGCGCGACGGAGGAGGGGTCGAAGAATTTGTGTGCTTCGAGCGCGGACGTCGCGCGGGACGTCGGCGCGACGCGGGAGACGCGAGGCGGCGATGATGGTGATGATGAAGACTGAAGACTGAAGACTGACGCTCGCGAACGAACGCGCGAACGCAGCAACCGCAAATCGTGCTGCTCAGGGAAGGCACGGACACGTCGCAAGGACGCGGACAGTGCGTGTCGAACATAAACGCGTGCTGTGCGGTGGCGGATACGGTGCGAACGACGCTTGGACCGCGAGGATTAGATAAACTCGTGCGAGACGCGCGAGGAAACACGACGATTTCCAACGACGGCGCGACGATTATGAAACTGTTGGAGATTGTGCATCCGGCGGCGAAAACGCTCGTGGACATCGCGAGAGCGCAGGATAGCGAAGTGGGGGACGGGACGACGACGGTGGTGATACTGGCGGGGGAGCTGTTGAAGGAGGCGAAGACGTTCATCGAGGACGGCGTGCACCCGATGAATGTCATCAAGTCGTTTCGAGAGGCGTGCGATTTGGCGACGGCGCGCGTGCGCGAATTGGCGACGTCCATCGAAGGGAACAGCGCGGAGGAGAAGGATGAACTTTTGAAGAAATGCGCGATGACGACGCTGAGCTCCAAACTTGTAGGAGGGGAGAAGGACTTCTTTGCCGACATGTGCGTCAAGGCGGTGCGCTCGCTCGATCAAGACTTGTTGGACCCGAAGATGATTGGCGTGAAAAAGGTCATGGGCGGAGGGATGACGGATTCGTTCTTGGTGGATGGCGTGGCGTTTAAGAAGACGTTCGCCTACGCCGGCTTCGAGCAAATGACGAAGAGCTTCAAAAAGCCGAAGATTTTGGCGCTCAACATGGAGCTCGAACTGAAGAGCGAAAAAGACAACGCCGAGGTGCGCCTGAGCGATCCGACCAAGTATCAAGAAATCGTTGACGCTGAATGGAACATCATTTACGAGAAGCTCGACAAATGCGTGGCGTCGGGAGCGAACATCGTTCTGAGTAGACTCGCGATCGGGGACTTGGCGACGCAATATTTCGCCGACCGCGGATTGTTTTGCGCCGGTCGCGTAGACGCGCAGGATTTGGAACGCGTGACGCGCGCCACCGGCGCGCCGGTGCAGACCACGGTGAACAACATCACGGACGCCCAGCTCGGATCGTGCGAGTTGTTCGAAGAGATTCAAGTCGGTAACGAACGGTACAACATTTTTAGAGGTTGTCCGCAGGCGAAGACATGCACGCTCATCTTGCGCGGCGGCGCCGAGCAATTCATCGAGGAGGCGGCGCGCTCGCTCAACGACGCCATCGAAATCGTTCGCCGCGCGGTGAAGAACGCGGCGATCGTCCCTGGTGGCGGTGCGATCGATATGGAGTTGAGCAAGTACTTGCGCAACCACGCGCGCACGGTGGCGGGCAAATCTCAGCTCTTCATCAACGCCTTTGCCAAAGCTTTAGAAATCATCCCGCGACAGCTCTGCGACAATTCCGGGCACGACGCGACCGACGTGTTGAACAAGCTCAGACAAAAGCACGCGGGCGATGACGGGGCGAATTTCGGCGTCGATGTCAACGGAGGTGGCATCTGCGACACGCACGAACGCTTCATCTGGGAACCGAGCCTGGTGAAAATCAACGCCCTGAACGCCGCCACCGAAGCGACGTGCTTGATTCTCTCCGTGGACGAAACCGTGAGAAACCCGCGAAGCGAAGGCGCGGATGAAGGCATGGGTGGCGGCGGTGGTCGGGGCATGCCGATGGGAGGTAGAGGAGGTGGTCGCGGCCGGGGTCGCGGCCGACGATAGATTTGTTGAATACATACAACCTTAACATTTGTTACACAAACCGCACAACTAGTCGCCGTCGTCGCTACTGAGCTCGCCGCTAAGAATGGAATCGTCGACGTACAGATCCGAGGTATCCAACGCGTTGATGTATCTCGCGAGCATCGCCGCGGACTCCTCAGCCTCTTCTAATTCTTCTAAACGCACTTTCGCGTCCTCGTCTTGAAGATGCGCGTATTTAGGCGCCCAGGGCGAACCGGGTTCGTCGTCAATGGGCGACCCTGGACTCGTCTCGCTCGCCGGTTCGGGCGTCGGCGCGGCAACGGATGGCGACTGTGCGGACATCAGAGCGTCTCTCGACAATCGCGACGCTTCGTCCGGCAAGTGCTCGTCCACATGCACGTTTCTCGCGGCGAGAAGGACGTTGTGTATGAGCATCACCGCCACCGGTTCGAAAATGCCCGACGACGTCAGCGTCGGCGTGCGAACGCCCGTCGTCAAATCCATGATGTCCCTGGGCGTGAGCACGGCGAATTTCTTCGGCGCAAATTGAGCGGCGGCGTAAGATGCGAGTCCAATCGACGTCGCGGAGGCTAAAGATCCTAGCAACGAAGGTGCGCCTCGCGACAAGTGCGCGTCGGCGCTTTCGTCGAGTACGTCTTCGTCCGCGGCGCCGCAGCGGCGCGAAAACGGCGCGCCGTCGAGCAACATTCCGAACACTTCTTCCGCCGTCTCTTCGACATCTCCCGGACTCGATGGTCGCATCGTCGACGCCCATTCTGACGAAGCGAACGCGCACGTCACGGCGTGTCGGGAAACTTCGTCCGCGTGGCGCGGATACGCCTTGGCTAATCGCGACCGCAGCGTCGCCATGCGAGGATGTCGGCACACGCCGTCCAGAACAATCGTCGACGCCGGTGCGAGTCGGCCGCGTTGCGCGCGACCGACCAGACGCAGCGTCGCGACTTCAAATGCGCTCAACGACGGGTGCGATGCGACGCGAAGAGCAAACATCGCGTGACCGGTTGAACGAAATTTCGGAAGCGCGTCGAGCTCGCTCGGATCCGTCGCCGGACACTTTCCGGTGTCCGCGCCGAGGGTCAGCGCGGAGTACAATATATCGATCCAATTCGCCCCGCGTCCGACGCCGGTGACTTTTTCGACGACGCGCGACACGCTCCCGCCTCTCGTCTGCAGTCCGCACATCGGATCCCTGAGCAACTTCCACGCCTCGGCGTGCGGATCCAAGTACGCCGAGCTTCGACACAGCGTCACTCCCAACCGCATGCCGAGTCGAACGCGCTCGCGCGGAGGAAGCGTGGCGAGGAGTAAGAACGGGCGTATCAAACCGGCGCGGTACGCCTTGTCTCGGTAATCGCTCTCGCGGTCGAGAACGTCAAATATGAACCCCGCGCGCTCGTCCGCGGCTTCGCGTTTCGCCAGCCGCAAATCCCACCCGCGCGCGATCTCCTCCGCCGACGCCGTCGCCGTCGCCGCGTCGTCCCCGCGGCTCAGCGCGCGCTTAAACGCCTTCGCCAACGCCCCGATCGTGGGCACGGACACGTGTCCACCGATGTTTATTCTGCGCGTCGTCGTCTCCGCCGCGGCGCACCTCGCGCACGATCCCCCACCCGGCCGCGAGCGCTTGCGCATCACCTCCGCGTCCTCGCCGCACCGCTCGCACGCCGCCGTCCCCCCCCCACACACCATGCACTCGTACGCGTCGCTCCCGCGCGTCCCACGCCTGACGTGCGAACTCTTTTCCCCGCACCACGAGCACCACGCGACGCGTCTCGTCGCCGCCGCGAACGCCTCGCTCGTCGTCCACGTCTCCACCCATCCCGCGCACTTCGCGCACCTCCCGTCCCCGATCTTCGCGAATCCCTCCGCGCATCGTTCGCACTTGTGCGTCGCCCTCGCGCACCGCGCGCAGTGACTCAGATACGTCCCTCTTCTCCCCGTCGCTCGCGTCACTCGATGTCGCGTCTCTTCGCCGCACCACGAGCACCGCCCGCTCGGCGACATCCTTCGCGCGACGCTCTCCACCCCGTCCCCGCCCTCCGCGTCCGACCACTTGAATCCATCATTATTTTTCGTCGCCGCGTTCGCGCACGCCAGGCACGCGTCGTCGTCCCATCCGTCGCCGCTTCTCGCCATCGCTCGACACGTCGCGAACCGCGCGCACGCCCGCGTCCGTCCCGCGCACGCCCCGCACGCGCGCGGCGCTCGCGCGGCGCTCGACCGCGTCACCGCCGCGTGCGACGTCTCGTGGAAGCACCACGAGCACCGCGCGATGAGCGCGCGCGTCGCGGCGGGCGTCGGCGCGTCGCGCGACGTCGAGGCGCCGGACGCGCTCGGCGTCGCGCTTCGCGTCGAGCGCGCGCGCGAGCTCGGCGCGCGGTCGAGCGCGTCGCGCGCGTCGCGCATCGTCGCGGCGGACCGCCGCGCGACGCGCGCTCGCGACGCGCAGTGACGCGACGGGGCGACGCTTTGATTGATTAATGCGATGCGTTGATTCATTTAATTCATGTAATCGCGCGTGCGTTCGCGTCGACGCGTCTCAGCGTCGGGCGCGACGCACGCGATCGCGCATTCTGAACGCGCGGTCGTCCGGCGACGCGCGCTCGAAGGCGACGTCGCGAGGCGCGTCGACGACGGCGCGGCGGACGCGCTCGGGACGCTCGGGAAGCGGCGGCGCGGGTCTGCGCGCGGCGTCGACGTCTAAACCGGCGAGCAAACGCGTGAGCTCTCGCGTGCTCACGGGACGCTCGCCCGGGGCGCGCGTCATGCACACGGCGTCGACGCCGTCGGCGTAGTAACCGCGACGCGAGCCGCGCGTCTCGAAGCCGCACTTTTCGTACATGGCCAACGCGGCGACGTTGGTCGCGCGCACCTCCAACGCGGCCGCGTTCGTCGGCTGCAGACCTAACATGGCTTTTAACACGCGCGCGCCCAGGCCTCGGCGTCGCAGCGATCGTCTGGTCGCGATTTGCGTCACCTGCGTCTCGCCCGCCACGCAGACGCAAAATCCAATCGCGCCGACGACGCGCGCGTCCGATTCGCTCGCCTCGCCCGCCGCCGGCACCGCCACCAGCGCTCTGTGCGTCTTCGACGTCTCCGCGTCGACGCTTCGCTCGAGATCGTCTCGCACCGTCGCCTCGCTCCAATCGACGTCGGCGTCCGCGCACAGCGCCGTCGCCGCGTCGAAGTCGCGTCGACGCGCCGGTCGAATCGCCCACGCCGCGACGCCTTCGCACAGCGCGTCCGTCGCGCTCGACGACGCGTCGTGAGAAGACGCGTTTCGCGACGCGTCACGTCCCGTCCGCGTCCGCGTCCGCGTCGCGCCGCGAATCGTCGCGAAACGCGGCGTCGTCGCGCCACATTCTCGAATCTTCATTCGTCGCGCGCGCGCGCTCGCGCGCCGCGTCCGCGTCGCCGGCGCGCGTCCGCGCGCTCGAGCTTCGCAGGTCTCTGTACGCGCGTCCGCGGACGCGCACGAGCGCGCGCTCGTTCGCGGGCGACGCGATGATGACGACGCGCGATGCGACGCCGGCGATTCGATTCGCGCCGCACAATGCCGCGCGACGACGACGACGACGCGCGACGACGCGCGGACGCGCGCGCGACGGTGTCCGGCGAGCGACGCGACGGCGCGCGTCGCCGCGCGCGCTCGAGGTCGAGCGAGGGACGACGACGACGGTCGAGGTCGGATTCGCGACGACGACGACGACGACGCGACGACGCGAGCGACGACGCGCGCGACGACGACGCGCGCGAGCGACGACGCGCGCGACGGTCTCGGTCTCGGTCTCGGTCGCGATCGAGGGACGACGCGCGACGAAGGCGACGACGACGGGACGACGACGACGACGACGACGACGACGACGACGGGCGCGGGCGGACGCGACGCGCGAGTCGAGATCGCGAACGACGCGAGGGAAGGACGAGGCGGCGAAGGAGTCGAAGCGAAAGCGCGCGGAACGAACGAAGAGGACGAAGATCGAGAAGCCGGGATCGCGAGCGACGGCGAGGACGGTCGAGATCGAGGTCGAATTCGAAGACGCGGCGACGCGGCGGACGAGCGAGAGCGTCGCGATGGGACGAGGACGGCGACGAGGACGGGGACGGGGAGACGAGGGTGGATTTTGACGACGCGCGAAGGGACGCGGGGAGAGGTGATGAGAAATCGACGCAGTTGAAGACGCAGATCGAGATGATGCGAGCGCTGAGCTCGACGACGAAGGATGGGGTGAAGCGAGCGATCGAAGAGGCGCGAGAAAAGGCGGCGACGTTGATGGGAGAGGCGGCGCCGGCGCGCGTCGCGGCGGCGAAGGGTGACGCGAGCGGTGAAAGTGCGAGTGGTGGTGGGGATGCGCGCGCGCCCGTTCGGACGATGGCCGTTAATGTCGCGAAGGCGGCGCCGAAAAGCGCGCGCGACGACGAAGACGCGGGCGTCGTCGGAGATGGCGCGAATAGTAAAAAGGCGACGTATTGCGTGGAGCACTACGACATGGACGTCAAGTACGAAGGTTTAATCATCGGTCCGGGAGGCGCTACGATTCGTAAGCTGCAGCAGGACATCGGGACGTCCATCGAGGTCGTACGTGGCGAAGGGAAATTACAAATTAAAGGATCCAGAGAGAAAATTGAGTACGCGCGGAAGATGCTCGATGAATTCTTCGAGCAAAAAGGATCGAAGACTGTCAAGGTGAAGTGCAAGGCGCGATCGGGTCTGATCATAGGTAACGCTGGACAAACGATCAAAGCCCTTAAGGAGCAAACTGGCTGTCGTATAGAAGTCATGCGAGACGTCGAAGAGTGCGTCATCACGGGCCCGGGCGATCGCGTCAAAGTGGCGCAAGCCATCGTGGAGAAAATGATTGCGGATTCCTGGGAAGAAGGTGCCGATGGCGATATTACCATCGTCGAGGAAGTGATTCCGTGCGCGTACAAGGCTGGCGCTATCATCGGTCCAAGCGGTGGGACGATTCGGCACATTCGCGAAACGACTGGAGTGGCGATTGACATCGAGCGCGGCGCGGACGGTTGCAAAGCGAGCGATCAGTGCCGCATAATCGGCACGCCGGCGCAAGTTAAAAAAGCTGTCGAAATTGTTCATCAACTCTTGAAGGAGATGAACCAAGCGCAGTTGCAAGCCGCTCCAGTGGTACCGCCAATGTATGCGTACGGATACGGAACGATGCCCAACGCATACGCCGCCGTTCCGGGAATCCCAGTCAATTCATCGCAGATGCAGCAGATAGATCCGCAGACTGCCGCGTATTACGCGCAATGGCAGGCGTACTATGCGGCTCAGCAAAATACTGTGATGCCTCCGCACCCACCAGCCGATGGGTGACGGCTTGATGAGACTGAATGCGACTAGTTGCATGAGACTCGATCGATGGCTCAACGACTTAGTGGAAAGCGACGCGATTTGATTTGGAATTGAACTTAAGATCTGCTTACACGTTTGACTCTTTTCAATTTTTCGATTTTTTTGGTTCATCTCTGTTAACTGCGCAAGTATAACTTACGGCGGGGGTATTATTTATTGCTCAGGCTGGCGTCGGTACGGCCGAAATCCAGCGCGCGTTGGCGAGCTCTGCGAGGTGGTTGTGAAACGACGTGTCCGCGTAGAGCGGGAAAGAAGGCGACGTCAAGCTCGTGTACTTGAGATCGCCGTCGACGTAGAACTCAATCGCGCCCGCG
>Ga0206682_10001446_pt1 | contig 23352 bp, 24 predicted proteins | sample M240m12015metaG_FD_155444 | JGI IMG/M metagenome (GOLD analysis project Ga0206682, IMG submission 155444) | Ammonia-oxidizing marine archaeal communities from Monterey Bay, California, United States - M2 40m 12015 | ecosystem: Environmental > Aquatic > Marine > Intertidal zone | place: USA...
ATGGAGTTGGTGGTGGTACTTTTAAACCAACACTTTCAACATTTGCTTTAACCTATGCCAATGCTTTCTCAGATAGAGCTTTTTTTGGAGTAACTGGTAAATTGGTCTATGAAAGTATTCCACGTGTCAGTGCTTCAGCGTTGGCCCTAGATATTGGAGTTCAATACACTGGTTTTGCAAACATTGATGGCTTAGGTCTTGCATTAGCATTAACGAATATCGGAACAGATATGCATTATACAGGAAGTGGATTAACCTCCCAAGCTGTTGGTGCCGATGGAGTAACTGATTTTTATAATGCGGAAGCTTCACACGATAAACTACCATCGACATATAATATGTCTTTATCATATGACGTTTCAGGAGCTATTCTTGGAATGACTTACACTAGTCACAACTTCTCATATGATGAGTTGAATTTTGGTGCTGAGTATACGTTAATGGATATGGTTTACCTAAGAGGTGGTTTAACAAGTGCTATGTTAGAAGAAGATTCTATGAATGATGGTGAAACATTGTTTGGTACTAACTTCGGTGCTGGTCTTAAATATGCGCTCTATGGAGTAAATTTGGTTGTTGATTACACTTACAGAGGAACAGATACATTTGATCCAAGCAGTGTTTTAAGTTTAGGTCTTGTTTTCTAAACTATTACCAATTTGTTTTTATGGAAAAGGGTAGCGAAAGCTACCCTTTTTTTTATTCAAAAATTCTTGTTAACATGTTAAATAATTCTGGGTTTTCAAGATTTCTACCTAAATAAATTTCGTCTTTATCTTTTTGTAAAATCATTTCCCAGTGTAAATGAGAACCAGACCTTGAGCCCAAGGTACTTTCCCTCATTCCAGTATTACCCGACTTACCCATCAATTCACCTGATTTCATAATGTACCCAGGTTTAATTTTTTTATCAATATGAGAAAGGTGAGCATATATTGATATAACTCTGAAACCAGGTACTAAATTAAAACCATGGTCTAAAAAGACAGCTTTTCCTAATAAAATACTATTGAAAATATCGGAAGGTGTGTTTCCAACCCTTGCACTAGATTCCAACATATTTTCTCGAAATTCTGCAGGCACTTCTTCATAAAATAAATCAGAACGGATCACGGTTCCTTTTGCAACAGCCCTGACGGGAGTTCCCCAATTTGCAAAAAAATCTATCCCTTTATGAACCCCATTTCTATAGTTTCTTGGAGCATTTGGTAATCTCATTGCTCTTTTTGGAACCTTAATATTTTCACACGGTAAAACAAGTTTTAAAGAATCAACCCATTTAGGATCAAATTCTATTTTCTTATCGTTTAATTTAATTTTTTTATTTGTTAATGTTTTAGAGGATAAAACATTTAATGGTGAGTTTGTAGAAGACTCTATAATTTGAGAAAATAAAATATTACTTAATAAAAAAACGATTAACAGAACGTGCATTTAACTTGAAATATGGTTTAGGCCCTTCAAGCAAGTTTCGATTGGCGTGCCGTAGAATGTCAATATGTTATCTGCATTTAATATAGATTTTTCTTTGCTTACTCCAAAAGAAAAAGGTTCTTCAAACAAAATTAAGGAAGTTTTAATTTTAATAATTTTAATAGTTTCCAGTAATGTGAAATTATTTATTGCCCAAGTTGTAGGAATAAAGACAAGACCGTCAGCCCAATTTCTATTACGCTGAATGAAATTGATAGCTTGAAATTCTTTATGACTCTGAAAAAATTTAAGGTTTATATCTTTAGATCTAACATGAAGTCTAAGAGCTTTATTTAACTTATCAAGTGTTAATCTTTTTTGGTTATTTGCAGATTGTAAACCTAATAAATTCAGGTTTGGTCCTTGTAAAATTAAAATATTCATTTGAGTGGGATTAAGTGTCCTATAATATACCCAATGATAATTCCGATGAGAAGTGCAAGAGTGATAATTCGTCCCTTTGCCAATTTTGTAGTGTAACCTTTTTTTATAGCAAGTCCGGAAACAAGTGTCCCGAGGGCATTTAAAATCCAAAAAATAGGGAATGAGATAACTTTAATAATTAATGGACCTATAAACGGTATCATTGCGATTAAGGCACTAATACCAACAAAAATTTCTGTAAAGATAGTCATGATAAACGTAGTAAAAACTATTACCTTTTTATCTATTCCATAGAATACTGCAATAGCTATCAAAGAAGAAGCTATTAACCATCCTAAAAACTTCTTCTTATATGCTAAAAGTCTAGATAATTTTTTCATGAAATAGTTATGAAAAGGAAAGCTTTCAGAACTAGGCCTAATCCTTCTATTTCTAGAAACTGTATATGTATATATTTAATAATCATATTTATTAAACCTACTCGGTAACATTTCTTTCATTAATTTTCACATCTAATGAGAAGAGATCATTTTTAATTTTAATTTGATAGATCTCAGGAAGTTTAACAGAGACCCAAACTTCTTTAACATTCTCATCAAATGATAAAATTTTATTTAAATAGTCGATCTCTTTATTAATAGCTATTTCTGGCATAATTATATCTAATCTATAACGATTACACAAGACAGAGTCTTTACCGCTATAAACATTCGAAGAGTCAGCCCAGATTACTCGGGCTTCACCAATAGTTTTATTTGTTTCATAGGGAAACCACCTTGTATCAATTTCTGATGGCTTTTTATTTTTTATCAATTCAAGAAATGTTATAAAATTAAAAACATTTTTTATCGAGTCTGAATTATCATAATTCTTTATATCTGCTGAATCTTTTTTTGAGGTCTGATTTTCTTTTAGATTTATTTGGTCTATACTATAATTATAACTGGTTAAATAAAAAGTCTCATGATTATAATTTGTTGAATACTTATTTTTGGTTGGGTAAAAAAAGTCAACTAAACCACGGGTTTGAAGTTCAAAATCAATCTTATCTAAAGAAGAGTTTGTTTTTTTTAGATCTGCTACATGGTAACCTAAGATAGATACAGTATATGATTGAGAAAACAAGATACTTGATAATAGTAAAATAAGAATTGGCTTTATTGTTTCCATGTAAACTTTTCTCTTATTCCTAAAAGACCAATAATAGGTATATATATAGGTTGAATGGTAGCCCATAAAAAATAAGCTGGAAATTTTATATTCGTGTTAAATAGCATTGAACCCATTAATAGAACTAATCCATCACAGACAAATTTAAAAAGAAATAGAAAATGCCAACTGTCAGAAAAAAGAAAGTAAAAAAGAATAATAATATTGAAAGAAAGGGAAGTCGCTAAAAAAGAAAAAAAATAAGGACTCTTTTTTATATTTAATTTTGCATTTGAAGCCCATCTAGTTCTTTGGTTTATAAATTCTTTTATGTTTGTCATAGGTTCTGTTTTAACAAATGAATTTGGATCAATATTAATTGATCCAGTTTTGATTTTTGATATTGATTGAACTAAGTACATATCATCACCTGATATTTTATTCTTAACAGGTTCAAAACCGTCAATTGATAAAAAATCATTTTTAAAGTATGCCAAGTTTTGTCCTGTACCAGACCAAAACTGTTTCCAGCCACCGGCACCAGCATTTGCTGAAATAATACCCAAAAAATCAATTTTTTGATATTGATCAAAAAAACTTGTATCCGAAATTGTCGAGAACCCTATACTTATACCACCACACCTTATAACGTCATAAGTCATGCTGGAAACCCAAAGTTTTCCAACTCTACAATCTGCATCAGTTGAAATAATAATTTCTCCTTTTGCAGATTCAATCCCCTTTGTTAATGCATATTTTTTAGGAGTCATTTTATGTGAAAGCTCTTCAATTACAATATGGTTAATAAAGCTATAATTATCAGAGGCTTCATTAAGTAAACGGTTTGTAAGGTCTGTTGATCTGTCATTAACAAAAATGACTTCTAGTTTATCCAAAGGGTATTCTTGATTTACTAAGTCATAAATCAGATCTGGTAAATTTTTCTCTTCGTTTCTTGCTGCAATAACAACAGAGACCAGAGGAAGATCTTTTGATAATGAAATTTTTGGAGATTTATGCTTAAATAAACCAGAAATAATAAAAACAATAAAAAGGAGATAAAGAACAACGCTTAAATATGTAATTAGGTAAATCAATTAAATTTGTAATAATGTTCCTGCGATAAAAAAATAAAGCAATACACCTAAGATATCAATACTTGTTGTTACAAATGGACCTGTAGCAATTGCAGGGTCAATATCTATTTTCCGTAGAGCTAGGGGGGTAAAGGTTCCAACCGCAGCAGCTAAAAGCATTGAGCAGCAAATACTCAAACCTACTACAACACCAAGTAAAGGGTCTGAGTCTAAAAATTTGAAGTTAGCAAATAAACCCAACATAAGCCCGTATAAACTTCCAAGTATTAACCCAACACGGAGCTCTTTTAATACTATCTTTAACTCATTTCCTAGTTCGATTCTTCCTGTAGCCATACCCCGAACAATGATAGTGGAGGATTGAGTTCCAATATTTCCACCCATCCCAATTATAACGGGAATAAAAGCAGCTAGAGCAATAATACTCTCAAGCATATATTCAAATTTACCAATAATGGATGCAGCAATAATTCCACCTATCCAACTTGCAAAAAGCCATGGAAGACGAGCTTTTGCATTTTCCCAACTTGATTTTAACAATATTTCTCTATCTTTTCCAGCTCCAGCCATCTGTAAAAAATCTTCCGTAGCTTCTTCTCGGATCACATCAACAACATCATCAACAGTAACAATTCCTAATAAATGATTATCAGTGTCAATCACGGGAACAGCCAAATAGTTATATTGTGCCACTAATTGTGCTACATCTTCTTGGTCGGTCTCCGGACGAACAGTATGTACTCTTTTCACCATAATATCTTTTAACAATTTATCAGGAGGGGTTGTCGCAAGTGCTCTTAAGGAGGCAACTCCAACCAGTGAATCATATTCATTCGTAACATACAAATAAAAAACCATTTCAGCATCTTCTTGATCTTGAAGTTCTATCAGGGCTTGAGAACATTTTGTATCCTCATAAAGTGTAAAAATATCTGTTGTCATCATTGCACCAGCTGAATCCTCTGGATACCCCATGATTTCCTCAATTTCTTCTTGCTCTTCTCTATTTAATAAATCAATTACTGATTGGGACTGGTTTTCTTCAAGAATTCCAAGAATATAACTCTGGTCATTTGCTGGCGCATTTTCTAACAAGCCAACAATTCTCTCAGGTTTTTCAATATTTAAAAGGTTTGCAATAAGAGTGTCATCTAATTCAATTAAGAATTCAATCGTGTGGTTGCTGTTTGTCATTAGGTTGAAAACTTGACTTTGTTCATCATCCGTGAAATACCTAAAAAGAACTGCTAAATCTGCAGGATGAGTTTTTAGTATTAGTTTAATAAGATTTGTTTCGGCTTTTCTACGTAATAGACGACCAAAAGTATCTTTTAGAATTTTAATTTCGTGTTTATATATTTCTTTTTTCAATTAGGATAATCTCTATTTATTGCTTTAAATCCAGAAATAACGAAGATGACTGCGATTAATAAAATCCAAGGAGCTATATGGCCATTCCAAATATAAAATGGGCTTTCACCATCTATGGAGAATGAAAGGATTAATGCAATCAGATTATTTAAACTATGAAGAATTAAAGACGGTATTACAGATTTTGTCTTCCATGCAAGAAACCCCAAAATAATACCAAGAATATAAATTTGAGCAAACCAGAAAGGGTTCATATGAATAAAAGAAAAGATGATTGCTGTCATTAAAACTGCTCTGGTGACATCTTTCCAGTGTTTTTCTAAAATTTGTTGAAAAAAACCTCTAAAAAGTAATTCTTCTCCTAGTGGAGCAATAATAACTACAGCTGTAAACAAAAGAAAATATCCCAAAAGAGATTCAGGCTTTAGCATACCATTTAAGTCTACTACATATTCAGGAGCATCTATAAAAAGTTGAATAATTTTATCCAATTCATCAGAAAGAATTATAATTCCAAGAGAAAGTAGAATCGTGTAATATATTGTAGAAATAGGAACTAATCTTATTCTAAGGGTTTTTAAAATAGGTTGCTTCTTAGAAATTAAAAACCAAATTAAAGGAACAAGCATAAAGCTCTGTCCTATAATAAATGATAAAAAAGTATATGTTTTTTGAGGACCTTCAGGGTTTGATAGACCAAAACCAAGCACAACTGCTCCAGCTAAAAAAGCAGATATTATGGATGCAATTACTATAAGTATAGCAGATCGGATACTAAGCGTATTGTTCATATTAAAGCGTTTTTAAATCTCTAAATTTTTGTTAAATACAGTATTTAAAATTACCAAAACAAGGTAGTTATAAATTATTTTTATTTTAAATCTCACTTAAATGACTCATTATTATTGAACCAGCTGATCCAACATTTAATGACTCTCCAAAACCTGTTTTTTTAATAGAAATTATATTATCCACACGAGCTACTGTTTTTTTACTTAACCCATGAGCTTCATTACCTAATACTAAAATTAAATTTTTAGGGTATTGAATATTTTTATAATTCTCACCATTTTGATCAGCGCCAAAAAGACAATAATTATTTTGAAAGTTGTTCAATTCAATTTTTAAATATAATTTGATTTTAAAATGTGCTCCCATTGCGGAACGAACAACTTTTGGGTTATAAGGATCTACACAGTTTTTAGATAATGCAATATTTGTAAAATTAAAATATGCGGCAGATCTCAATAGTGTTCCTAAATTTCCCGGATCTGAAATCTCATCAAGATATAACCATTTGTTATGTTTTGAACTATTTAAAGAATATTCAGAAATTTTACATAATGCTCCTATACCAGAAGGGTTTTTTGTAAATGATATTTTTTCAAGTTGTTTTTTAAGAATTGTTTTTATTGTGTAATTCTTTTTTTCAATAAGATCTTTTATTGAATTATTTTCTTTTAAAAAAGACTCTGTTGCATAGATATATTTAATATTTGCATCGTATGATATTGCAGACTCAACTAATCGTTTACCCTCAATAAAAAAGTAACCGGATCCATACCGATTTTTTACTCTGTTTAATCCATTTAAGTATTTTAGTTCTTTATTTTCCATCATTTTGGTATACTATATTCCCATTTAAAATTGTAAAAAGAACAGTGGTCTCTAAAATCATTTTTGGGTTATCAGAACTTAACTCCTGATCTAAAACTGTGAAATCTGCATAGAAGCCTTCCTTAATCTGACCTTTTACTTCTTCTTCATGAGACGCATATGATGCCCACTCCGTATATGATTTAATTGCCTCATCTAAAGTCATTTTTTGACTTGAATACCATCCGCCTTGAGGAAAACCCTTTTTATCTTGTCTTGTAACAGACGCATAGATTCCCTCTAAAGGGTCAGGTGTTTCAATAGGGGCATCGGAACCTCCACAAACCGGGATGTTTAAATCTATAAAGGATCTCCAGGGGTATGCTTGATGAATTCTACTTTTTCCTAGACGTTCTTCCGTCCAGCTCATATCACTAGTGCAATGCGTAGCCTGAATTGCTGGGATTATATTTAGTTCTTTAAATCTAGGGATATCCTTATCATGTACAATTTGAGAATGTTCAATTCTGTTTCTAAGATCTGAATTTGCAACTTCTTGATAGTTATCTAAAATGATTCTTATAGCTCTGTCTCCAATACCATGAGTATTTACTTGAAAATTTGCGTTATTGAATTTTGCAACTAGTTCTTTATGTTCAGATGATTCAAGAAGTAAAAGACCCTTTTCATTTGGTGCATCAGAGTATGGTTCAAGTAATGCTGCTCCTCTGGAACCTAAAGCACCATCTAAATAAATTTTTATCGCCTGAATTTTTATAAAGGGGTTATCTTTCTCAGGACCGGTTTTTAAAAAATCTTCATATTCTTTTGGATCGTTATTAATCATTGTAAAAACACGAATAGAAAGTTCATCATCTTCAAACATTTTTTTAAGAACTTCTATCTCTTGCTTAGATGTTCCAGCATCATGGATAGATGTAATTCCAAATTTATTTAGTAATTCTTGTGCTTGCAAAATTTGTCTGTGAATATCTACTTTTGATTTTTTAGGAATATGATTTTCAACCAAATCAAGTGCATTATCAATGAATATCCCAGAAGGTTTATTAGTACTATCTCTTAAAATAATACCGCCAGTCACCTCTATCGTTTTTTTATCAATTTTTGCAATTTCCATAGCCAATGTATTTGTCCAAATAGCATGGCCGTCGATCCTTCTAAATACCATTGGATGCTCATTTGATATAAAATCTAAATCTTTTGCTGTTGGATACAATTTTCCTTCCCAATCATTTTGGTCCCAACCTCTTCCAATTATCCAAGTTCCTGCTGGGATATTTTTTATCTCTTTTTTTATTTTTTGAAGAGTACCTTCTTTAGAATCTTCGCCGACTAAATCGATTGATTCTAGAGAAAACCCTAGTCCAGTTAAATGCATATGCGAGTCTGTAAACCCTGGATAAACCCAACCGCCATTTAGGTTTATTTTTTTTCCAGCATTAATATTATTACTCGGAAGTAACTGGACAATTTTACCATTGTTACATAAAATTGATTTAATATCCGGACGATTATAGACATTACAGTTCGTATAAAGAATCATCGTATTTTTCTCGCAGCTTATTATTAAAAAGAAAAGAGTAATAATTATAGTTTTACTAAGTTTAATCACGTGATAAACTAATGGAAACAAAGTTTAATTTTCTAAATAAATCTGGCTTGGTGCTGCCGTAGAGGACAAGTAATTTTAAGTACAATTGAGAATAGGAATTTATAAAGATGAGTAAAGGTTTACCTAAGAGAGAAGAGGGTTTTTCAAGTTGGTATACCCAAGTAGTTAATAAAGCTGGTTTGGCTGATTATGGACCTGTAAAAGGTACAATGGTTATTAAGCCTTATGGATTTCAACTTTGGGAAAACATAAAAGAATCCTTTGATAAAATGATTAAAGAGACTGGCCATGTGAACGCTTATTTTCCATTATTTATACCAAAATCATTTTTAGCCCGTGAGGCAGAACATGTTGAAGGTTTTGCTAAAGAATGTGCTATTGTTACACACACCAGATTGAAATCAGATGAAAAAAACGGAGTGATAGTTGATCCTGAATCTAAACTAGAAGAAGAATTAATAGTTCGGCCAACATCTGAGACAATAATTTGGTCTATGTATAAGAAATGGATACAGTCTTATAGAGATTTACCTATTCTAATTAACCAATGGGCAAATGTTGTTCGCTGGGAGATGCGGACTCGGTTATTTTTGAGAACTTCAGAATTCTTGTGGCAGGAAGGTCACACCGCTCACGCCACAAAAGAAGAAGCTGAGAAAGAGACGTTAGATATTTTAGGGTTGTACCAAAAGTTAGCAGAAGATTATTTAGCAATGCCTGTAATAACCGGAATAAAAACAGAAGCTGAAAAATTTGCAGGAGCAGAAAGAACATATTGTATTGAAGCTATGATGGGAGATAAAAAAGCTCTTCAAGCTGGAACTTCTCATGATTTAGGACAAAATTTTGCAAAAGCATTTGATGTAAAATTCCAAACAAAAGATAATCAAGAAGAGCTTGTTTGGGCAACAAGTTGGGGTGTTAGTACAAGGTTAGTTGGAGCTATCATTTTAACACATGGAGATGATAAGGGATTAAGATTGCCTCCTAAAATTGCACCAATTCAGCTTGTTATTATTCCAATTTATAAGACAAATGAACAAGAAGAACTAATCAAAAATTATATTCAAGATTTAGTTCTAGAATGGAAAAGCCATAAAATTAGAATACATGAAGATTGGACAGATAGCACTCCAGGTTTTAAATTTAATAAATGGGAAATGAAAGGCGTTCCCTTAAGGCTTGAAGTTGGACCAAGAGATGTTGAAAAAAATAATGTTGTTTTAGCTAGAAGGGATACTGGGGAAAAAGTTTTTTTACCAAAAGTAGACGTAATAAAAAAAGTACCAGAACTTCTAATAAGCATTCAAGAAAATTTATTTTCTCAAGCTCTTGAATTTAGAGAAAAGAACACTCATGTCGTTCATACATATGATGAATTAAAAACAATAATTAAAACAGGCGGCTTTGTACGTTGCGGCTGGGATGGGAAAGCGAGTACCGAAGCAAAGATCAAAGAAGAAACACAAGCCACAATAAGATGCATACCATTAGATGATAACCCAAAAAATTTAAAATGTATCTATTCATCATCACCAGCAAAGCATGAAGTTATTTTTGCAAAGGCTTATTAAAACATAGTTTTTAGTGATAATTAATACACCTGCTATTGTTTTAAAATCTTTTCCTTATGGAGAGACATCTCTTATCACAAGATGTTTTACAAAAGAAAAAGGAAAAGTCAGCTTTATCGTTAGGGGTGCAAGAAGTAAAAAATCATCTAAATTTTCTCATTTCCAGCCTATGAGTTATATTGATATAATATATAATCATAAACCAAAGAATGAACTTCAAACTATTTCAAAAGTAAATTTTAGAGAGTTCTGGTCTAAAATCTTAGAAGATTTACGTTCAATTACATTTTCTATGACTATTTTAGATATGACAGAGAAAGCACTACCTTTGGAAGACCCTCTTCCTAATCTTTTTGATACTTTAAAAGATGTGTTAAGATCTTTCAATACAAAAAAAGAAGATCCAAACCTTCTGTTCTGGTTTTATGAGTGTGCGCTTTTAACTAATTTGGGTTTTACGCCCACCCTAGATAAAATAGAAGTCCCAGGTTTGATAGTTCCAGATCCTAATAGAGGCCCTAATAGTGGCACTGTTTTAGCAAGTTTATTATCTGGAAATATTTCAAAATTACCAAATGAGATAGTAACTCAAGAGGACAGGTCTGTTATAAGCGATTATTTATGGAATTTGCTTTGCTATCACTGCGAAGGAATGGAAAAAATAAAATCAATGTCAACAACTAGAAAAATATTATCTATCTAAGGGCTTCCTTAACTATTTCTATTGTAGATGATTATGTATATTAGAGTATTAAATGAGATATCAATTTCAATCAAATCCCGGTAATTTTTCTACCAATCCATCGTTATTTCCAGATGCAATAAAAGTCTTAGTTTCTATTAATTTTGGTATTTTTATTCTACAAACAATATCCAAAGCTGAAGGTTTATTTTTCCCATTATTTGGGTTAGTCCCTAAACTAGTTTGGTCAGAATTTATGATTTGGCAACCCTTCACTTATCTTTTCCTACATGGTGGCATTTGGCATGTTCTAATCAATATGTTTGTTCTCTGGATGTTTGGAAGCGAGCTTGAACGTTTATGGGGTAAAAACCATTTTTATAAATTCTATTTTACAACTGGAATAGGATCAGGGATAATAACAATGCTTTTTGGTTTAAATTCAATAACTCCAGTTGTTGGTGCAAGCGGGGCTGTCTATGGTGTCCTTTTAGCATATGGGATCACTTATCCAAACAGAACAATATATCTTTACGGTATTATTCCTATAAAATCGATGTGGTTTGTTTTCGGTATTGGACTAATAGCTTTTTTCTCATCTTTTACGAACGTATCACAGATTAGTCATGTCACTCATATTGCAGGGATGGTAATAGGATATTTAACCCTAAAAAAACCATTCCGATTAAATAATTTATTATTCTCAATAAGGAAAAAAACAATTGAGTATAAAATTCAAAAAGAACAGAAGATAATAACAAAAGAAAATGATATAAAAAAAGACTTAGACTCTATCCTTGACAAAATTAATAGTGAAGGTTTTGATAGCTTATCTGAAAATGAACAAGAGCGATTATATAAAGGTAGTCAGTCTCTATCTCGAAATAAAAAAAAGGATTAATTTTTATAAATGGATAATATTAAAAAATCTACAGATTTAGGTACTCTCCTTGGTCTTTTTGCAGGTGTTTCAATAATTTTTATTGGTATAAATCAGAGTGGAGGAAGTTTATACTGGTTCTTTAACTTAAACTCAATTTTAATTGTAGTTGGAGGAACTTTTGCAGCAACAATGGTAAACCTCCCTTTAAAAGCACTTAAAAACCTTCCGAAGATTTTAAGTAATGTTTTTAGAGCCGATGATGCAGACTATGATTCTATTATAGAAGAAATTGTATTAAAAGCTCAAAAAGCAAAAAAAGATGGACTTCTATCACTAGAAGCAGATTTGCCTAAAATGAGAGAAGGCTTTTTTAAAAATGGAATAGAATTAGCAATCAATGAAAGAGAATCTTCTCGTTTGAGAACTTTTCTTAATTTAGAATTAAATAATATTTCAAGTCGCCATATTGCAGGGCAAGAATTATTTTTATATATGGCTTCTTATGCTCCCGCTTTTGGTATGCTAGGTACCGTTTTGGGATTGATTGTAATGATGAACAATTTTTCAAGCGGCGGTGGTGGTAGTGAATCCCTTGATGTTGCTGAACGATTCGCCGAGCTATTGGCAGGTATGGGTTTAGCGCTGATTACCACTTTCTACGGTGTGTTTTTTGCGAATATGATATTTCTTCCAATAGGAGGTAAGCTTAAGCGACTATCTGAAAATGAAATGATGCTTAAGAGTATTGTCGTAGAAGGAATTATTAGTATTCATGCTAGAGAGCATCCAATTTTGATCAGAGAAAAGTTAATGACTTTTATACCTTCACAGTTTCGTTACAAAGAATCATAGTCAACATAATTATTACTTCATTAATAGATGAGTTATCAGAAAAAATCTATAAGTATTGATGAAAGACAGGCTAAATCAACAGCTTGGGCATTAACATTTGCAGACGTTGTTACCTTGTTATTAACATTTTTTGTTCTTTTATTAGTAATGCTCAACGATGCAGAAAAAAGTATAAACGTCATTATAGATAAGCTTTTAGATCAAACGTACGAAGAAATGATTAAAGATTTAAAGTCTGACGAAATAATGGTGGAGAGAGAAACAAAAGGAATTAAAATAACCCTTAGGGGAAATTTGTTTAAATCAGCTTCATCAGAAATAGATATAAAATATTTTCCAATCATTGATAAAATGGGTAATATTTTGAATAGATCAGATTTAATCAATATTCAAAGTAAAAATGAATATGAAGCTCTCCTTGATATAATTGAAAAACGAGGTTTAGAATTAAATGTAGAAGTAAGATGCGAAGGGCATACAGATGATGCAAAACTTCCAAGGGGTTCTATCTACCCTAGTAATTGGGAGCTTTCAGCTGCTAGATCCTTAAATCTAGTTAAAATAATGAATAAAAATGCATTAATGCCTGAAAAATATTTTTCAGCGATGGGTTATGGTGAGTTTAGACCAATTGTAGACATTCAACCGACCTTGAATTTTAGAGAAAAGCAAGAGGCTCGCGCGGCAAATAGAAGAGTCGAAATTTATTTAGACGCGTTTATAACCGAAAAATATAAAAAACAGAAGGGTTAAATTTTTACTCTTCTTTTGGAACAATTTTGAAGACTTTTTCACCCGGCTTAGACATTAGGTATTTTTCACGGGCTAATTTTTCAAGATAGTCTAAATCATTTTCTAACCGCTTCTTTTCAATCTGCCGCTCCTCCCTTTTCTTTCGAAGATTAGATATATACTCTTTAATTTCTTTTTTTTCTTTTTCTAATTTATATAATTGAAAAAGGCCATGATCTCCAAAGATAAAAATTGAAATTAGCACAAAACTTATTAAAAAAAGGATTCCTTGAATTATTTTTTTCTGGACATAGTTACCTTTTGAAGCATTGGATTGATTTTTTCTTTTTAATTTCATTTTTTATGTTTTCAAATTTAAAATTTCAATCCCTGCTAACTTTGCTTCTGTTCCTAATTCTTCTTCAATTCTTAATAGTTGGTTATACTTACAAACACGATCTGTCCTAGAGGCAGAACCTGTTTTAATCTGACCCATCCCCATGGCAACAGATAAATCCGCAATAGTTGTATCTTCAGTTTCGCCTGATCTATGAGAAATGATTGCCCCAAAGCTAGATTCTTTTGCCATATTAATTGCTTGTAGTGTCTCCGAAACGGTTCCAATTTGATTAAGCTTTATTAATATTGCATTCATACTTTTTTCTTCTATTGCTTTTTTTAGTCTACCTATATTTGTTACTGTTAGATCATCTCCGACAATTTGTACTTTATTACCAAGCTCTTTTGTTAAAGCAGTCCATCCTTTCCAATCATTTTCATCTAATCCATCTTCAATGGATACAATAGGGTGATTTTGAGCTAAAGATATTAGATACTGAACCATCTCATCAGAAGAAAGAGATTTTCCTTCTGAAAAAAGATTATACTTATTATTTTCAAAGAGTTCACTTGCTGCTACATCAAGTGCAAAAAACACATCTTTCCCTGATTGTAATCCAGCCTGTATTATTGCTTTTTCGATGACTTCGAGCGCTTCTTCATTCGATTTTAGATTTGGTGCAAACCCACCTTCATCTCCAACAGATGTTGCCATACCTTTCTTCTTTAATACATCTTTGAGATGATGAAAAATTTCTGTTCCCATTTGTAATGCTTCTGAAAAACTTCTGGCCCCAAATGGCATTATCATAAATTCTTGGATATCTACAGAGTTATCTGCATGGCTACCACCATTGATTATATTCATCATAGGCATTGGCATTAAGTTAGAGTCTTCATTTCCAAGAGATCTATAAAGCGGTATTTTTTTAAATTTTGCAGCAGCATGAGCAATGGCCATTGATGCTCCTAAAATACTATTAGCTCCCAGTACAGATTTATTTTCTGTACCATCAAGGTTTATTAAAATCTCATCGATACTTTCTTGATTTAGTGCATCTTTGTTTTTTAGTGAATCAAATATTTTAGTGTTTACGTTTTTTACGGCATTGAATACACTTTTGCCTAAAAAAGAATTTTTATTTCCATCTCGTAATTCAATCGCCTCATGTTCTCCTGTTGATGCTCCCGATGGAACAGCAGCACGCCCCATAACTCCTGACTTTAGAAAAACATCTACTTCAACAGTAGGGTTTCCTCGCGAATCTAAAATTTGCCGAGCACAAATTTTTTCAATACTAGAACTCATTAAACACTCCTATAAATGTTATATATAAATTAGATTTCGGTAAAAATACTCATTAATAGTATTAACTTAGTTTATAAAGTTTAGATCAACCTTTATAATTTATGAGGAAATTAGTTAAATGTTTGAAGTTCTACGATATAATAGTAAAAATAAAGAAGAGTGGGATACTTTTGTTCCAAAAAAAAATAATGGCACGATATTTCATCTTAGAGCTTTTTTAAACTATCACCCAAAATCTAGGTTTAAAGACCATAGCTTACTCTTTTATAAAAAAAAGAATCTTTTTGCAGTTTTTCCAGCGGCTCAGAAATTAATTAATAACAAGTCATACATTATTTCTCATCCAGGTTCAACATTAGGGTCCTTTGTAATACCTGAGGATCTTTCAATTTCAGATTCTATGAGTTTAGTTAAATGTTTGTTAGAGTATTGTAAAAGTAAAAACATAGATAATATTAGAGTTACTACCCCCCCAAATTTGTATCAATATAGATTGTCTAATTACATTGACTTCGCATATTTAAAAAATGGTTTTTATTACTTAAAGCGAGATGTAACAAGTATTTTGTATTTAGAAAATAATATTGATGCAACGCTTAACAAGTTTAGATCTTCACATAAAAGAGCAATTAAGAAAGGAATTAAAAAAGGACTTACTTGCAGGCTGGACACAGATATTAAAAGCTTTTATAAAATATTAGAGCAGAACCTAAATATAAGACATGGTGTGACGCCGACTCATACATTAAAAGAATTAATCGAACTTTTTAAAATTTTTCCTGAAAAAATAAAATTATTTGGTTCTTATTATCAAGGTCAAATGGTTGCGGGAGTAGTGAATTTTATTGTAAATGAGCATGTTGTTCTAGCTTTTTATATAAGTCATAATGAAGAATACAACGACTTAAGTCCACTAAACTTACTGTTTTATTCCATGTTTGATTGGGCGATAAAGTCAAATTACAAAATTTATGATTTTGGTATTTTCACAGTTAATGGTGTACCTAATATGGGTTTGGGGAGGTTTAAAGAAAACTTTGGCGCTAGCGGTATTTTTAGAGATACCTTTGAAATAAATTTATAGTTATCATGGCGATTAAAAACCTTGGAAAGCAGACTTTAATATATGGCCTAGGACATATAATGGCCAGATTAGTCACCTTTTTACTTTTACCATTATATACTCACACTTTCACGCAAGAAGAGTACGGCGCAATTTCTTTAGCGTATGCATTTATGGGTTTTGCAATAATCCTGTACAGATATGGAATGGACACCGCTTTGATGAAATTTTCTATTCAAAGTAAGGGCGAAGAGCAGATAAAGTATACCTCTGTCATCATAATTACTCAGCTTATTACAAGTACAATATTTAGTTTAATCCTTTATCTATTAAGATATGATATTGCTGAATTTGTTTTAGGTCTAAATAGGCCAGATTGGATGCTTTCTCTTATAATTATATTATTTTTAGATGCTTTCTGGAACCTACCGATGTTAATTCTTAGATCCGAAGAAAAAGCTGTTACATTCATTTCTTTTAGTTTAGTAAACGTGATACTTACAATGGCTCTAAATATATATTTTGTTATTCATCTTAATGAGGGGGTAGATGGAGTTTTAAAAGCTAATATCATTGCTTCAGGCTTAGTATCATTCTTATCTCTTCCAATTATTTTTAGAATTACAAAAATAAAATTTTTAAAAAAAGAAATATTATTGAAAGTTTTATCTTTTTCATTACCGTTTCTTCCTGCTGGACTTTTCACGATGATTATGGAGTTATCTGATAGATATATTATTGAATGGTTACTAGGCACTGCAGAAGTAGGGCTCTATTCAGCTGGTAAAAAAATGGGTATGTTAGGACTTACAGCAGTTATGGGTTTTAACATGGGTTGGACACCATTTTTTTTAAAAAGGGGAAAAAATAAAAATGCAAAGAAACAATTTAAAATTATAACAACTATTTTTTTAGGAGTAATGGGATATATTTGTCTCCTTGTAAGTCTTTGGATATCAGAAATAATGCGGTTTTCAGTTTTTGGATCTCCTTTGATTGGGGTTGAATTTTGGGAATGTGAACCAATAGTGAGTTTGATTTTACTAGGATATTTTTTCTTCGGTACTTATGTCATACAGTTACCAGGTGTTTATATAAAAGAAATTACTGGTTGGATACCTCTTTTTAGAGTTATTGGTGCGAGTGTACTAGTTCTTTCCAGTATTATTACAATACCAATTTTTGGAATTTATGGAGCGGCAATTGCAGTAGTTATAGCTTTTTTCTCTATGAGTCTTTCTATTTTTTTAAAAGTTCAAACTGTTTATTCTATTCCCTATAATTGGAAGGGAATTATATTTCCAATACTGATATTGTTATTAGCTCAAATTAGGTTTGACGTTGTGTTGTATAAACTCCTAGTGTCTTTTATTTTCCCTTTTGTTTGGGTTTTTTTAGCAACAGATAAACAGGAGCGTGAAATTTTTAAAAATCAGTTTTCATTCTTCTTTAAAAAATAAGATTATCATGATTTGTATCGTTTCTAGCAGCCATTTCCCAGATGATGAAAGAATATATCAGAGACAAATAAAATCTCTAGTTAGAAATAATAAAAAAATACTATATCTCACTCGATCAGGTTCGACAATAAATCTATCAAATAAATTTATTATTCATGAAAATTTTAATGTGAGCCTTTCTGAATTCTTGATAAGAGTTAAAAATTTAATTAAATCAAATAACAACTTAAAACACTTACAAATACATGAAACGAATTTGCTTCCACTATTTAAATTTACGAAGCGATATAAAATATCTTTAAATACGGTCTATGATGTTCATGAAGATATGGAGTCTCTATATAGAACCTTTTCGAAGAGAAATCTTTTAATAAAAGAAATAGCTATATTTCTTCGTAAAAAGAAAGAGGACTATTATTTGAAATACGTAGATTTGATTATTTTAGCAAATCAGACTATTGAAAACGATGCATATCAAAATAAAAAAAATAAAAAAATAATTATTGAAAACTTTCCAGATAAAAAATTTATAAGTTCGAATTTCAATAAAATTAGCAGAAATCCTATGATTATCTATCATGGACACTTAGCTCCTGAAAGAGGAATAACAGACTTAGTATTGGCGATTAAGGAAGTTGCAGTAAAAATTCCTCAGATCAAACTTGTTCTATTAGGTTCTTTTAGAATAGCCAAATACAAAAGAACAATTAAATATTTAATTAAAATTCATTCTTTAGAAAAAAATATAATTATAAAAAAGCAAATACCACATGAAGAGGTTTGGGATGTTTTGAGTAAAAGTTCTATAGGCATTATTCCTTTCAGAGAGAACCCACTAACAAAAATAAATACGCCTACTAAGTTATTTGAAATGATGGCTTCAGGACTCTCAATTGTGGCAACTGATTTACCGCCAATTAGAAATTTTATAAAAGATACTGTTTTCTGGGCAAAGCCATCAAGTCCAACCTCTCTTGCGAAAAATATTATAAAATCAATAAATAATAAAGATATAGATTTTAAGATACAAAAAAATTTGAAATTGATTAATGAAAAATATAATTGGGAAAAAATAGAAAGTCGTTATTTATCTATTTTTAGTTGATTTTGAAAATTCTTTATATCTCTCCAGAAAACACTGTTGGAACTTTAACGCTATGGAGAAAAAAGCACGAAGAAAAAGGCCATGAGTGTAGAACTGTTACCTTCTTTCGATCTCCCAAAAAATTTGAAGAAGATATATGCTTAAATCTGCCGTTTAACTTTACCTTGCCATATATGTCCAAGCTGCGAAATCTTTTTTTTAAATTTTATCGTGGTAGAGATGGATATTATACAGGAAAAAAAGGGTACCCTCCAGTTTGGGAAAAAGAAGGCGTGCTAGACAGTTTATTTTTAAAAATTAAGGATATTTTTTGGAAACCGATTACCCTAAAAGCGATTAAAAAATATGATTTATATAATTTTGATATTTATCATTTTGAAAGCGGTATTGATTTTTTAAAAGATGAATTTTTTGTGAAAGAATTACATAGAAGAGGAAAGAAAATTATTTGTCATTATCATGGTGAGGATCTAAGGAATAGAGGTGTTATGCCTTTTATTAACAAAATATCTTCTTTGAATCTTACGAATGAAGTCGATCTTTTAGAAAGGCATCCTAGAATAAATTATTTATTTTTACCCTATAACACCAAACTATTCAAGATTAAAGAGTCTAATAAAAAAATTATTAGAGTTGCTCATGCTCCAACTAACCGACTGTATAAAGGATCAAATTTTATTATTCAAGCCTGCAAAAAACTAGAAAAAGAGGGGCTTATTAAATTTGATTTAATAGAAAATAATTCACATAAGGTTGCTTTAGAAAAAAAAAACAAAGCAGATATTTTTATTGATCAGGTTGGAGATAGAGGAGGCTGGGGATATGGAATGAATTCAGTTGAGTCTTTATCAATGGGTATTTGCACTTTAACAGAGATTAATGATAAATATAATACCTTTATACCAGATCACCCTTTTGTAAACATTAATAAAAATACACTTTTTAATAAATTAAAAGAGTTAGTCTTAGATCGAAATAAAATTTATAAATATGGGATTAATGGTAAAAAATGGGTGGAAAAACATCATGATATTGAAAATGTTTCAAAAAAACTATACTCATATTACAACACGATTGGTTTTTAGTGATGGGTCAAGAGTTATATAGCTTTTATTATATAACGATTGGATATTTAATCAGTCTCATAATCTCGCCTTATTTTAAACTTGCAAACTATTTCCGCCCGTCATACAAACTTGATGAAATAAATGTTAAAGTAATACTTGTTAACGAATATCATCGTATTGGTGATGTTCTTTTAATTGAGCCAATATTAAGATCTTTAAAAAGGAAGTTCCCTGAAGCAGATATAATTTTAATTTGCAATAAGCAAATAGAACAGCTTGCAAAACATTTAAGTCTGGCTGACACAATAATTGGCATAGAAGTACCTTGGACTAACTGGAATTGGTCTATAAAAAAATGGAAATCTATATATAATTTTTTTTCAAAAGATATAAAGTCTAGAAATATAGATTTAGCTTTTGATTTCAAAGGAGATATAAGAAATAGCTTTTTTCTTTGGATTACAAAGCCTAAAAAAAGTTATGGATATTCTTTCACCGGTGGAAAATATTTTTTTACAAACCCTCAAAGTATTAATATGAAAATGCATCAACAAGAAAGAGCTTTTCACTTAGTCAAAAAAGTTGGTTGCAGTGAGGAGCTCATCCTTAATAAAAGTATAAAGTTAGATGGGGCGATTGCGATTCATCCTGGTTGTTCGGACATTAAGAGAGCTTGGCCAGAATTATATTGGTTTGAACTAATTAAACTTTTAAGTCTAGATCATGACCTTTCAATTGTTAAAATTGCAACATCTAATGATTTATTAGAAAAAATAAAAAGCGATAAAATTAATATTAAAATATTTAAAGGTTCTCTAATTGAGTTCAATGAATGGCTGAAAACTCAGAAACTTATTATTGCACCTGATTCTATGGCAGGCCATCTTGCAGCATATAATAATATTCCTTCAATATCGATTTTTGGCTCTCAAGACCCTGGTTTGACATGTCCAACTGGGCTAAAATCAAAAATAATTAAACCAAAAACAAGTTGTTTTCATAAAAAAACTCATTGGAGGCTTTGTGAAAAATGTATGCTTTCTATAAAGCCTATTACCGTCTATAAAGAAGCAGTAAAAATTTTAAGCGAGAGTAAAAACAAAGCATAAATAAATATTGCTAATATGCTCTTTATATGTAAATTCAGTTAAATATAGATTAATTGCACAAAGCATTAATCTGATCTGAAGAATCAAACCAAGGAGGTACCAGCATGGCTGATGTCAACTCAACCGTATCAAATGCAGCTAGTGGAGTCGTAGGCGTAATAAAAGCCTTAATAGTGCTGTTTGTTTTTGTAAACATTGTTTATTCTACCGGATTTGACCCAATAGGTGGGATAGTAGATCTTGTTAATACTTTTCTGGACGGTGGTTTTGCTGGTCTTCTGGCATTACTGGTTTTCTTATCTTTTTTAGGATAATAACACGGTATTTTAAAATTACCTATTTCCTGAAAACAGGAGGAAACTATGCTTAAAGGCTTAAAAACTGTAAATGAATGGCTTGGTCAAATCACAGACTTAGCTAAGACACTAGTTGTTATAGGTATCATAGTAGGCGTTCTATTTGATGACTTTTTTGGAGTTATTGCGGGATTAGGACGAATAATGTCTCAATTTGGGGACGCCGGTTTCGCTGGAATCCTTGCACTGATGATACTTGTAACATGGTATGAAAAAAAGTAATTCAAAATAAATGTAAGCTATACTTAAATGATTATTATAGCATAGCTTACATTTGATTGAAATATAGAATCATTTCTAAGATGATTTAGTCAGCTTTTATTATAAATTATAAATTTTTAATCTCGTCAATAGATTTAGTCCTAATTTGAGACCTCAAGGGTTTATTTATCTAGTATTTTTCCTTAATATTGTTTTCGGAGAAATACATGTTTTTAACAGAAGTAATGGTACTGAATCGGACATTGAAACACTTTCTGGAGTTTCTCCATTATATTTATCTATAAAAGACTTAGCGAAGTCCTTTTCTTCTAAAATCTATGAAAACGAAGAAAGAAAAAAGCTCGTCATTTATATAAATGGACACAAAATAAAAGTATCTGGGAATAGTAGCTTTGTCATAATTGATGATGTTGCCTATCAAATGTCTCAGCATGCTAAAGTAGTCTCAAAGGATTTATATGTACCTGCCGAAGGTTTTATTAATATCATAAAAACAACTTTGCTTCCTGGGATAAATTTTGATTCTAAAAAAGAATTATTAGATATAGACGTAATAAAATTTAATATTTCAGGTGTTCATATTGAGACAAAGTCAAATGGCACTATTATAAAATTGGAAACAAAAAAAGCTTTTTCAGATAGGAACATAAGCTCCTTCATAAACAAGCATGGGTGGCTTTATTTAACGGTGGCAGGTGCAACAGTAGATACTTTTACAATCAATACAGCTTTGACGAGAGGGGTTGTTCGTCAAGTAGAGTCTGATCAAATTGGAAAAACCGCACAGGTTGCTTTTAAATTAGGAGGAGAAGTATTAAGTCATGAATGGTATCAAAGCTTAGACCCTAGCGAAATAGTTATAACCTTAAGAACCCCGCTTGGAAAAGTAATAGAACATATTGATGATGTAAAGAAAAGGTGGCGTTTAGATACCGTTGTACTTGATGCTGGTCATGGAGGAAAAGATCCGGGTGCAATAGGTAAATATGGTGTTCAAGAAAAAGATGTAGTTCTGGATATAACAAAACGGACAGGTAAATTATTAGAAAAATCTGGTATTAAAGTATTCTACACGAGAGATGAAGATGTATTTGTTCCATTATTACAAAGAACAAAAATGGCAAACGAATCAAATGGAAAATTATTTGTAAGCATTCATGCTAATGCAAATAAAAATAGAAAGGTTCAAGGGTTTGAAACTTTTCTATTAAGACCTGGAAAAAGTGAAGATGCTATTGAGGTAGCTTCGAGGGAAAACTCTGTAATACAGTTAGAGGAGTTCACGGATAAATATGCAGATTTAACTGGGGAAGCTCTTATCATGGCAACTATGGCACAAAGCATGTTTATGAAAGAAAGCGAAGATCTTGCTTCGATTATTCAAATGGAATTAGATAAAAGATTAAACACGCCAAATAGAGGTGTGAAACAAGCGGGTTTTTATGTTTTAATAGGTGCTTCTATGCCAAATGTCCTAGTTGAAGTTGGTTTTCTTTCTAATCCCTCAGAAGAAAAAAAATTAAAACAATCCAGTCATAAACAAAGAATTGCAGAATCTATTTATGAAGCGATTAAGCAATTCAAACTTTCTAGAGAAAAAGTATTAGCAGGAGAGTGATTTTTGGATAATAGACCTATTGGAATTTTTGATTCAGGGATTGGCGGACTTACCGTGCTCAAAGCTTTACGCGAAGTGTTGCCGGATGAAGACTTTATATATGTAGGCGATACAGCAAGAGTTCCCTATGGAAATAAAAGTATAAAAAAGGTTAATCAATATTCAAATCAAATTTGTTCTTGGCTAGTAAATAAAAATTGTAAAATAATAGTTGTTGCTTGTAATACAGTATCGGCAATAGCTCTAAAAACACTAAAAAAAAACTTTCTCATACCCAT
>Ga0206682_10001448_pt1 | contig 23340 bp, 11 predicted proteins | sample M240m12015metaG_FD_155444 | JGI IMG/M metagenome (GOLD analysis project Ga0206682, IMG submission 155444) | Ammonia-oxidizing marine archaeal communities from Monterey Bay, California, United States - M2 40m 12015 | ecosystem: Environmental > Aquatic > Marine > Intertidal zone | place: USA...
TTGAATTCTTCGACCAATTCGGGCGTGACGAAATCCGGGTTCCAGCAGCCGCCGCAACAGAACGCGCTCGCGGTACACTTGAGACGAGGCTCTTCCACCGCGCCTTCCGTTCGCTCCATCGCGCGGTCCAAGAACTCCTCGAGCTCGACGCGCAAGGCGCCACCCCTTTTCCACGCCTTGTCTTTAAACCTCCACGCGACGTTGCCCAGATCGTCCCAGTGGTAGGTACTCCCACATCCGATGTCTTGGCATCCCACGCGCGGGCCGAACGTGACCGCCCCGAGGAGGTCGTCGTGCCAGTATTTAGGCTTGCAGCAGTTCTGGCCCATGTCACGTCACGCCGTCCGCGCGGTTTCACGTCGACGAGTGGCGCCGACGACGAGATCTGCCCGGCGAGATCCGCCACGGCGAGGGGCTACCGTGTAAACATCTTCCTAAAAGATTATCATACCATACATGGGACTTTTATCTTTTAAAGGCGTACCCACAGCCGATACATCGTTCCATGAAAAAGATGAAAAGACAGACGCCTGGAAAGTTTTTCATCACACATACGACGACGCGTCGGACGAGGACGCGCCGGCGCCGGCGACGCCCGTCCGCGTCGTCGCTCTTCCGCGCGTCGCCTCGTCGTTCAAACCCATCGCGCGCGCGCACCGCGCGCACCGCGACGCCCTCGCGCGTCGTCCTCGCGCCGCGCGTCGTCCGCGACGTTTCGATTCCCATCGGGGGAACGAATCCGAAACGAACGAATGTCGCGCGCCGTCGCCTCGCCGCTTCGCGACGTCAACGGCGCCGCCGCGCGTCGACCGGTGCGTCTCAAGCGTCGCGCGCTGTCCGACTCGTCCGACGACGACGCGTCGGACGAGGACGCGCCGGCGCCGGCGACGAACGTCGACGCCGTCGCCGCGACGAACGTCGACGCCGTCGCGGCGACGCGCAAGCCCCTGCGATTGAAGGGCAAGGACGGCGGGCCGAAGTTTGAGCTCGACGCGGCGCTCGCGTCGAGGCTGTACGATCATCAGCGCGACGGCGTGCGTTGGATGTGGGGATTGCACTTGGCCGGGCGAGGCGGGATTCTCGCCGACGACATGGGCCTGGGCAAGACGCTTCAGGCGTGCGCGTTCGTCGCCGGTTTGTTGCGCAGCGGCGCGGCGAAGCGCGTGCTCGTGCTCGCGCCGACGACGTTGCTGCCGCATTGGTTGAAAGAGCTCGAGACGTGCGGGCTGAGGCGAGGGGAGACGGTGTTTAAGTACTACGGCGGCTCGCGAGGGGCGCTCGACAAACAGTTGCGCGCGTGCGCGACGGGTCGAGGCGCGCTCTTGGCGTCGTACGGGATGGTGACGTCTCGCGCGAGCGAGCTCGGCGCGCCGAGCGACGAGGACGAAGCCGAGAGAGCGAGCGCGCGCGAGGGGCGCGGCGTCGCGCCGAAAGATTTCGCGGGCGAATTTCGCTGGGATTGGATCGTCATGGACGAAGGACACGCGTTGAAGAACGCGACGACGCGGCTCGCGCAAAAGGTTCGACAACTGCCCGCCAATCTGCGCATGATTGTCACCGGAACGCCGGTGCAAAACGCGCTCGGCGAACTGTGGTCGCTGTACGACTTGACGTGTCCGGGGCTTCTCGGCGGCGAAAACGAGTTTCGTCGACGATTCGCCAACAAGATCGCCGCCGGTCAAGCCGCGTCGGCGACGCAAAAACAACGATCGGAATCGAAAGAGCTCACGGCGACGCTGCGTCAAATGACTCGTCCGTACTTTTTGCGCCGCGACAAGAAGGAGGTCTTACTAGCCAAAGAGGAAGTCGCGCCCGTCGACGACGCGAAGAAACCGAATAGCGCGGCCGCGACGTCGTGGAAGCACGTCAAGAACGCGCCTTCGGCGCTCGGGCAGAAGAACGATTTCATCGCGTGGATACCGCTCGAGCCGGCGCAATCGGCGCTGTACTCAAAATTCTTAGCCTCGAAACCCGTTCAGGACGCCATCAACAAAACCGGTTCGGCGATTTCGTGCATGAACGCTCTGAAGAGAATTTGCGATCACCCGACGCTGTGCGTCGCGGCGCGGGACGACGCCGACGTCGACGCGTCGCCGCCCGCGGAGGAGGAGGAGGAAATCGAAGACGAAGAAGACGCCGAATTGAAGAAGAGCTGCGCGGGCGAAGCCGCCGCGGCGGCAGCGGCGGCCGTTCGCGAGTGCGATTTCGACGCCGACGCTCTCGCCCGCGGCGCGTCGAGTTTGAGCGCCAAATCTAGATTTCTCATGGCCATGTTGGATCGGTTTCGCGCCGAAGGACGTCGCACGTTGGTCTTCTCTCAGTCGCAGGCGACACTGAACGTTGTTGAAGCGTGCATTCGCGAAGCGAACATCAAGTTCGTGCGAATCGACGGTAAAGTAAACGTCGACGAGCGAGATCGTCGCGTGACGCAGTTCCGTTCGAACGCAGACATTCCCGTCATGCTTCTCACCGCTCGCGTCGGCGGTCTCGGTTTGACGCTGACGGAGGCGACGCGCGTCATCATTTACGATCCGGCGTGGAATCCAACGACGGACAATCAATCCGTCGATCGAGCGTACCGCATTGGGCAAACCAAAGACGTCGTGGTGTATCGTCTCGTCACGTGCGGAACGGTGGAGGAAAAGATTTACCGTCGTCAAGTCTTCAAGGGCGGCGTGTCCAAGTCGGCGACGGACGGCGTGAGCGGGAAGCAATACTTTGGCGCGGACGACGCGACTCAGCTGTTCGAAACGCGCGAAAACGCCATGCGCGCGAGCGATACGATGAAACAATTGAACGCGTTGCACGCGGCGGATCGCAAGTGGACGGATGAGCTTCGCGCCGAGTTGCCGTATGTCGAGTCGCTGCCTTTTGTCTGCGGCGTGAGCGATCACGATTTGTTGTTCAGCAAAGACGACGAAGCGACGACGAGCGGGTCGAAATCAAGCAGTGCCGCCGCAAAATCAGCGCCCGCGGGGGCGGCGACGACGCCGAAGGGAAAGGCGCCCGGCGGCGCGGCTTGGAAAAACGTCAACGCCGGGTGGGGAGGCGACGGCGGTTTGCTCGGCGGCGCCTTGCTCGCGGCGCTGACGCCACCGAAGGAAACGAAAAGCGCGACAAAGATGAAAATCGACGACGACGAGTCGCCCGAGCCCGTCTCCGGGGAGGCGAAGCTTAAAGCAAAAATCAAACACATCGAAGACGACTGCGCCAAGTTGGGCGTGATTTTGAGCATGCCCGACGTCGTCGCCAAGATGCCCGACAAAGGCGAGAGCACTCGAAGGGCGATCGAAAAACAACTCGCCGAAAAATGCGTGCTCGAGGCCGAATACAACGCCAAGTACGCGGTCTCTGAGACGTTCTACACCCCTCAGAGTTCACCCAAAGGTTCGCCGCCGCCGGAAACCGTCGCCTCGTTGGCGCAATCCATCGATTCTTTCGAAATGTAAATCACACGCACCATTCATTCGCGCGCGCATCGTTGACATTCTACGCATACGAAATGTAACATCACAACAAAATATCGGCGACGCGGGCATCAATCCCTCGGGTTCGCCCGCAACGCCTCCCGCAAGACGGCGTCGAATCGATTACACCCCGCCGCGCACGCGTCCAACGCGCGCTCCGTCTCGTCCGCGTTCCACCGCCCGAACGTCTCCGTCTTCGCGTACGCCTCCATCGACGACATCTGCGCTAAAAACACCATCCCATCGCTCGTCTCGATCTCCTCGCGCGTCGGATCGAGCATCATCCTCTCCCCCGCCCGCGCGCACTCGCACGCGCTCACCAAGTCTCGGCACGCCACCCCCGCGCGCGCCAACGCCGCGGACGCCGCCAGCACGCACGCCACCGCCTCGCCCCCCCGCGCGTCCAGCACCGTCACGCACGCGTCCACCTGCGTCTTCGGGAAGCTTTCCGTCAGCACGCTCGCGCTGAGCGCCTCCTTCACCGTCCGCGCCAAGCCGTCGTCCGCCGTCCTCGCGCCGCGTCCTCGCGCGCGCGCTCGGTTCGCCCCATCCAGCGCCCGCGCGCCCGTCGCGAACGGCGCGCGGTACGCGTCGACGTCCAGCGTCCCTCGATCGACGCCCGCGAGCTCGGCGCGGCCGCGGCGCGGGCCGTAGACGGCGCACGACGCCTTGGTGTCGCCGAGCTCGACGTACGCGGAACCGGCGGCGGCGGGGACGACGTCGAGGGCGACGACGAGGGCGCGGCAGTGCGCGTCGGCGCGCGCGTCTTCGCGAGGCGCGAGCGACGAGGGCATCCGCGCGGTGGGGAGTGCGGACGACGACGGCGGCGAGCGGGACGCGGCGAACGGGCGAACGCCGCGGCGATCGGGCGCGACGCGGCGAGCGCGCGCGGGACAAGAAAGAGGGTGATTTCGATAAAAAAGCTACGTCTTGATGGTACACGCGACCGGGCGTCGGGAGGTGGGGAATGCGTGGAAGGAGGCCACGCGCGGGGGCTCGGTTTGACGAAAATCCAAATCCTCAGCGCGCGCGGCGGAGACCGCGCGCGGATGCATCCTCGTCGTCGTCGTCGTCGTCGTCGTCGTAAGATGCGATCATTTCGTTGAAGAAGGCGGATTCGTACGACGAGCTCGTCGATGGCTCATGATCGAACGACGACGAGAGATTGCGCTGGAATCGTTCCCTGGCGCGCCGCGCGGCGTCCGACGGCGTCGAGCGCTCGCGCGGCGGCGGCGGCGGTTCGTCGCGGGAGGACGGCGACGCGTCGACGTCTTTGCTTCCGAATCCAAACAAGTTGACCGTTTGCATGCTTCCGCGCGGGGCGGTGCCGGACAGCGTCTTGCTCGAGCGGTTGGCTCGCGACGCCTTTAAAATATCTCGCGCGTTGTTTCCGATGTGCGTCTCCAACGACGCGCCGCCCATGGCGATCAAGACTTCGGTGGAGATGTGTTGATGCTTCGGTTTCGGCGGCGTTCGCGGTAACAGACGCTCTTTGGGCTCGAACTTTCGCAAAATCTCCTCGCGCGGATCTCGCGTCGCCGTCGTCGTCGCCGTCGTCGTCGTCGCGCTCGCCGCGACGCCGTTGAGCGCGGGATCGTCGAATCCCTCGGCGTGCTGTCTGTACGCCGCGCGAGACTTCCACTGACTCGGTCCCGTGGACGGTGGTCGACGCCCATCGCGCGCGTCGAAGCTCGAATCGTCCATCGAGGACATCTCTCGCCGGAAATCCGCCGGAGTCTTGTGCGTCCCCCACTCGTCGCTCGACGCCGCGGCGCCGTCTCTTCCGCCCCACCTACCCGGCGCCCGCGGATCCACCACCGGCACTTCGGGTCGCCACTCGCCAAAGCTGAAACTCTTGCCCTCGTCCAACCGCGCGCGTTCGCCTCGATCGTCTTCGCGCGCCGCCGCGCCTCGACGAGGGGAACGAAGCGTCGCCGTCTCGCGCGTCGCCGTCGACCTCGCGCGTCGCCGCGGCCGACCCGCGTCCCGCGCGCGTCGCCCGACGACGGCGTTCACCATCGTTCGCTTCGCGTACATCCACATCAGCGTCACCCCGCTGACGCACGCGCTCGCCGCGGCGAAAATCAACGCGCACACCCCGAGCGTCGTGCCGACCAAGAGCGACCCGCTCAGCGCGCTCAACAATCCCTCCGTCCCCGCGTTCGCCGCCGCCGCGGCCCAGCACGCGAGTCCACCGGTCGTGGGAAGTCCCCATCGCACGAACCCGCACGCCTGCGCGAACACCCCTCGCAGCGCCGTCGTCACCGCGTCTTCGCCCTCGCGCGCGTCTTCCCGTCTCGCGTCGTCGTCGTCGTCGTCCCGCGTCTCGCGTCTCGCGTCTCGCCGCACCGCCCGACGCGCGCGCTCGTCGTCGCGCGCGCTTCGAAACGCGCTCTTTCGCGTCGCGCGCGCCGTCGGCATCGCGCGTCGTCGTCCCGCGCCGCGTCCCGGCGCCGCGCGAACCGTCGTCGGTCGTCGAATCGTCGCGCGAATCGTCGCGCGGTCGCGCGTTCGATGCATCGTCGTCGTTCGCGTCGTCGCCGTCGGCGTCCGCGTCGGCATCGCGAGCATCGTCGTCGTCGTCGTCGTCGTCGTGAATTCGCGTCGCGCGCCGCGTCGACGACTGACCGCGTCGAATCGTTTCGACGCCATCGAATCGATTAAAGTTTCGACGCTTCGTCCCCCTGGTTTTCTAAACCCTAAACCTAGGGTTTAGGGTTTAGAAGCGCGGCGTCGATCGGCTCGGCGTCTCCTCTCGATCGATCGATCGACCGCGCGCGCGCTCGACCGCGCGCGCGTCGATCGATGCGTCCGCGTCGACCCTCGATCGAGGGTCGACGCGCGACGGCGGACGCGTCGCGCGCGCGCGCGTCGCGCGACACGGCGACGCGCGATGCGGATCGACGCGCGCGCGCCGACGCCGCCGCTGTGGGCGACGGCGCCGCCGAGACCGAGAGGACGCGAATCGACGCGCGACGCGTCCGCGCGCGACGACGCGGACGCGGACGACGACGACGCGTTCGAGTGCGCGTACGAATTGGACGCGGCGTGGGCGGCGCGATTCGCGGCGACGGCGAAAAAACGAGCGGCGCGACGCGGTAGGGCGCGCGCGGGGCGAGGGCGGGCGCGGGACGGGACGAGGGCGGTGGGCTCGGGGGAGGACGGGACGCGCGCGCGCGCGGAGGCGGCGGCGAGACGCGCGGAGACGCTGGCGCGAGCGGCGGCGACGGCGCGGGCGAAGGGCGCGGGCGAGGGCGAGGAGGAGGACGAGGAGGGAAGAGATGCGTGGTACGGCGCGGGAGGGGCGGCGGCGGTGGCGATGGCGGAGGGGAAGTTGAACGCGGCGTTCGACGCGTGGTTGGACGCGGGCGAAGCGCGTTGGTGGCCGAGCGGTTTGCGATGAACGGTGAAGTTCATTCGGGTAGTTTAGGTAGCTTAGCTCGTGTTAATTTAGGTGGTTTAGACTTTACTACTTGGTCAAGCCAGCTCGAGTGTCGGCTTTCTCGGCTTCCTCGGCGGCGCGCTTCTGTCGAAGTTGCTTCACGTACGGCGAGGTGGATTTTCGAAGAATGGCTTCCGCGGCGGAGTCGCGCACTTGTTTCCTGAGCGCCAAATCTTTGATGACTGCCTTCTTTCTCTGGTCGTCGTCGGGTAAGTGCGCCACGGCGGCCAACATGTCTGCTTCGACTTGCTTTCGCGCCTTGATTTGTTTCCAGCGACGCAAGAAAATGGAACCGGCAGACTTCTCGGCGGCGAGTGGCCACAACACGCTCGGCGCGTACGTTTGCCAGATTCCCTTCTTCACTTTGTACTCGATCTCAGCTTTTCCTTGCTCTCGAGTGTTTTCGAGAATATTCTTTTGCCGGCGTGTGCTCTTTTTCATTTCTTCCACCGGCACGATGCCGCGCATAACCTTCCTCTTCCTTGAATCACCGATTCGCGTCGTGCTCACGAAGATTTCTTGCCGAGCGTCTTCCTCGAGCGCTGGAACATCCGATGTCGAACCGGAAGCGAAGTATTCGTCGTCCGAGTCTTCTTCATGCTTGCCGCTTCTGCGCTTCAACGCTGCGCCAGCCGCGTGTACCGGCACCCTGAACGCATCGTTGAGGATGGTATTCACGCGCGACCATTCGAGAACGGTGAATAAAACGAGAGGTATGATGAAGACACGATACTTCATCGTGTTGAAGCCGAGCGTCGGAAGACCGAAAGCGACCATGATTTGGCTGAACACGAGGCTGAAATACATCTTTCCGACGAGCCACGCCCACATGGACGTCCCCGCGGAGTACTGTTGGATGTAGTGATAGACCATGTTGTGCTTCCAGAAAATGTAGAAAAAACCGAAGAAGACGCCGCACACCGGAAGTAAAACTGGTGCGACGACGGTGTAAATTATGCCGATGAAGAACACCAACATCGTTTGCGCGGGAACCCGATGGCTCGGCGTGGGCGTCGGTTGAGCCCAGATGAGTCTCTTTGCGAAAGCCGGCCACGTGCGCGCTCGACTGCGGTATAGCAAGCACTTTGTGACGAAGCCGAGGAGTACCGGAGGATGGATCAACTCGAGAACCGGTGAAGTCGCGGTACGAAGCATGACGAACTGGAGGAAGAAAGTACTGGTATTCATCAACCTCAAGATGAACTGGTACGTGAACAAGTGCGGCTTTTGCATCCACACGAGGACGTCCTTCCACAGGGGCGTCGTGCTCAGGTTGGAAAAGACCAAGTTGAGAATGAGAAGCCAAAAGTACATAGACGCACCGAATGAGTCCATAGCGCTGACCGAGACGTAGCCAGTTTGCCGACTCACGACCAAGCTTAAAATGTGACCGACGACGAGGAACACCGTCAACACAATTGACAGGATGATGTTGTAAATAGACTCGCCAAACACGCTCACGAGAGAGTCCTTGACGTCGGCGACAGCCGCGACAGCGATATTGACAGGGTACATGAAGAATAGAGAAATGGCCACGGCGATAAAAAAAGCCTGAGTCGTCTTTTTTGCGCGTTCGACGGATGTCAAGGAGAGATTGTGCCACACGACATCAGAGTTGCCTGGCGCCGGTTCGGTGACCCACTGCCCGGGAACGTCGTCAATTTGAATTTGAGAGGCTATGACGGCGTCCATTTGTCTCGCAAATACCACGACCGCACTACACGCGGGTCGGTGGTTGTTGATGTATTCATCGCGAGTGGAGATGAAAACATCGAAGCGTTGCGCCTCGGCTCTCTTCAACGAATCCATATCTTTCAACGCTTTCGCAAGTTGAGTCGATTCCCCCCAGCTGAGTCCTCCAGTCTTTTCGGTCTCTTGTAAGTCGGCGATCGCTTGCATGTTCTGTGTGACGTGCTCGCGGGCGTTCACCCAGGCTTTCGCGGCGCTATCAAGCTTTCGAGTATCCGAGGCGAGCATTTTGAAAGCGATGCAGTCTTTGCCGAGGACGCTCTCAAACTTGCTGATGAGAAGGTTCATCGACTCCTCCTTGTATAAAAGCCGAAGCTTGGCGGAATCACCGGAAGATTGCACGGTGCCATCGTTGAGTAAAAGCTTAAATCTCCCCAGGCAGCCGACTTCTTCGTCGTCGAAGATTTTGTCGAGTTTCTTCACAGAACCTCGCACACTCTTTTTGACTTTAAGAATATCTTTGACGCTGCCGGTGTTAAGCTGTTCAAACTTTTTCGGTGCCGGAGCCGTGGTTAACAAGGGCATATCCTTGACGAGGATTGCGTTCGCTTTAATACCAGTCTTATCGGGATCCACCGTCCACATCATGTGGACGTACTTACGCGACTCGACGCGAATCAAAGAAATCAGGAAGAGACTTGTGATCCAGGTGAAAGCCATGGCGGCCGCGAAAGAAGATTCGGTTCGAGCATTGAGCAGTGTGTATTTCGCGATACCGCTCTTTTCGAGAGTTGTAAGTATCTTCGAGCCCGCATCTGCGCTTGGTACGGTATCGGCGGCGTACAAACTCATGAGAATTGGACAACATACGGCGCCGGCGGTGAAGAAGAAGCGACTGGATAACTTGAACCAGCGGACGAGCATGTACTCGTCTGGGGTGGTGAACTCTTTCATCCAATTATTATCGCGGTGATAAGCGTCATAAAGCCACGACCATGCACTGTCTTCTCTCGGTTTGGGAATCTGAATTTCTCGCGGCGGGTACTTGGGGTTGCCCTTTTCAACCCACGCCGCCGAGTCGATCGCCATCCGGAGCCATACGATTTTACGCAACATAACAAAGAGGATGAGAAGGAATGAAAACAGACCCGCGTAAGACCCTACCAGCGTCCCCACTTCGGACATTGCGATCTGCGTATCGCAGGAGTCGTCGTTGTCACAAATCTCCAGATAATAGCACGAAATACCCGCGCCCGTTTGCTTGATACCTTCGATAGAAAAGTCGCCAGCGTACACCACCGGATAGTATCCAGCACCAGTATCGCACGCGATGCAGTCCATCTGATCCGACGGCGGACACCCACCCATGACGCGATAACTCGACGCGTTCACCTGCGCCACCTTACCCCACGGCGCCACGTTACCCGCGTTCAAGCTCACCATCGGCGGATTCGACGTGCTTTGCAGCGTGTGAATCGTTCGCAGGTCGTTATCCTTCTCATTAAACAACCAATGCGAGCGCACCGCGCAATCCCCGGCGCATCCCGGCGGGCACGGACACCGTTGGCCTTGCTCGTCCAACAGCGTCGCCGTGATCCACGCCGCCGAGTCCCACGGCGTTCGCGTTCGCGGCGGTTGCACCTTCGTGAGCTCGCTCGTCGGCGTCGCGCCGTAGTTTTCTTGCGTCGGCGTCGCCATGGCGGCGCGCGACGCCTTTTATCGCGCGCGCGCGTCGTCGCACCACCCGCGACGGTTTCGATTCTCAACCACCCTCGCCGGCGTCGTTCGCGTCGCGCGCCGAACGCGCGCGCCGCGCGCGAGACCGCGACGGCGCGCTCGAAAACGCTCGCACTCTCGCGCGCGGGGCTCTCGGGGCGATCGCGCGGGAGGGCGCGAGGCAGTGCGGCGCGATCGGCGCGCGATGCGGTCGGTCGCGCATTCCGACGCGGCGAAGATTTTCGCACAGGGGTGAGGGTCGAGGGGGCGCGCGCGCGGGGCGGCGGGCGAGGGACGCGCGCGCGCGCGAACGAACGAACGAACGGACGAACGAATCGCGATGAATGTGGTGGTGTTAAACTCTAAGCGTCGCGCGGGCGCGGATCAGCCGCGACGCTTGCTCAATCGCCACGCGTTCGGATCGTTGTAGCGATCGTACAGGGGCTCGATTTTCTCGCTCTTTTTGCGCTTGCTCAGATGGCGAGGGTCGCTGAGCTTGAAAAAGCGCGGAGCGAGCTCGACGAGCCATTTGGGGTCGATGGCGCAGACTTCACGCATGTACTCCTTGGTCGTGAGCACGAGCTCGTGGTAGATGACCCAGTCGGGCTGACGTTGGAAGAGCGCGCTCGAGGGGTGAATGTACGTCGGAGTCTGCTCGACGATGGTTTTGTAACCCTCCTGCGGATCTTTCTTGGCGCCGTGGAAGAAGAAACCCGAGCAGATGGCTTTGCGAACTTTGTTGTAGTTGCGTCCAGCGCTCGTGGTGCCGAGCTTGTATCGATCCATGATGGTGAGAAGTTGTTTACGGACGTCTTGCGCGCGCTTCATCGAACGCGCCTGTAAAAAGTTCTCGTAACACCAAGGTTCGCTGAAACCTTGAGCCTTCCACGCCTCATACACCGACAACAATGTCAAATGGTCGCCTTCGGCTTGGAAAAACTTGTTCTTCTTCGCGTCCGCCTGCGCTTGCTTTTCCTTCGGGCGGTGGAAGATATTTTGAGCGCTCAGCATGGCGACGATGGTCAAAATTTCCTCAGAACACCCGAGATCAACGCTCGCGATGAGCATCTTACTCATCGGCGGCTCCAATGGAAACTCTGCCATCTTGCGCCCGAGTCGAGTGAGCAAGCCTTCCTCATCTAACGCGCCTAAATTGTACAGTTGCTCCAAAGCCGTGACGAGCGTCGCCGGTGGAGGCGGGTCCATGAAATCAAAATTAATCAAGTCGTTGATCCCCATAGCTTTCATCGTCAGCACCGTCATGCTCAGGTTCGTCCTTTGAATTTCTGGCACCGATGTCGGGAGCATTTCGTTCTTGAACGCACTTTCCGTGTACAATCTATAACACTTGCCGGGACCTGTACGACCGGCGCGACCGGCTCGCTGTCGAGCTGAAGCCTGTGAAATCGGAGCCACGATGAGAGAGTCCATGGAAATCTTAGGATTGTACACTTTTTGTTTTGAAAACCCGGGATCGACGACGTAGAAGATGCCGTCAATAGTGAGCGAGGCTTCGGCAATGTTTGTCGCGATGACGCACTTGCGACTGCCGGGCGGCGCCGGCTCAAAAATGCGCGTCTGCTGTTCGCTAGGAAGAGCAGAGTACACCGGCAAGACGTGTAACTCTGGAACCGCTGGACCTAATGCGCGCATACGATCGAATAGAATCTCCGCAGCCGCATCAATCTCTTCTTGACCCGTGAGGAACAGTAAGATGTCGCCCTCGGGCTCTGTGAGGTGGATTTGCATCACCGTGATCAAAGCGGCATCAAGATAGTCGCTCTCGGGAGCTTTAGTATACAATACTTCGACAGGAAACGTTCGACCAGGAATGGTGAAAATGGGGCAATCGAAAAAGTACGTCGAAAACTTTTCGGCGTCCAAAGTAGCTGACGTCACGATGATTTTCAAGTCTTTTCGCTTTGCGCAGCACTTCTTCAGCAATCCGAACAATACGTCCGTGTGGATCGTTCTTTCGTGTGCCTCATCGAGCATGATGACGCAATACTGCGATAACAAGTCATCCAACAAAGCCTCGCGAAGTAGCATACCATCGGTCATGTACTTGATAACTGTGTCCTGTGACGTGCAGTCTTCGAAACGAATCGCGTAACCAACCTCTTCACCGAGTCGACAGCCGTACTCCTCGGCGACACGCTTGGCTACGGACATTGCGGCCACACGCCTTGGTTGCGTGCATCCTATTCTACCCCGTGACGTATACCCAGCCTCGGCCAAGTATTGGGTCATCTGCGTCGTTTTCCCCGAACCCGTCTCGCCAATCACCACTAAAATCTGATTTTCATTCACCGCTTGAATCAATTGATCGCGCAGTTTATAAATCGGTAGCGTCTGCCGTAATTGATGAATGGGCATCGTCTGTGGCTGGCCCATCCTTTGACCTTGGCCCATGGACTTGGCCTTCCAAGCGGGCATATCGCGGCCTCCGCGACTGCCGCCGTACTGTCGAGCCTCCTCTGTCAACGACGCATCGCCCTGTCTTCTCATCGGATCCTCCCACGGACGCGCCGCTACTTGACCCTCGGCCTCAGTATTTGCTCGCTGCTGCTGATCGCGAAGCTCGCGTCGCTCTTTCGCCAGCGTGGCTTGCGTCATGGCGGCGCGTTGCATGGAACCATCTGGGTTTTTGACAATTTTAATCGGCGAAACGTCACCCGTGCTCGCCGCAGTTTGTCCCTGCAAGAACGGCGCCTCGTCTTCGTTGATCTCGATTTCAACTTCCTCTTCAGCTTCTTCTTCGTAGGATAGCATGCCGTCGTTTTCCGGATCGAATTGCGGATAGTCTTGCACCTTCAACACCCCGCTCGCGATGAGCTGCCGAGCTTCCCACAGCTCCGGCGAACTCAGCCTCTTTGCAGGTCGTTTGCGCGAGGCTGTGTTTGCTTCATCCAAAGTGCTGGCATCGATGCCAGAAAGGCCTTTAAGTGACGCCATTCCCCCTGCTGCTGACGGCCCGGGTGGCGGTAAATTCCTCGGCGCTGGATTACTTCTGTTACCGCCAAACGTGGCGCGCGCAGTCTCCTTCCCCGAGATTTGGTCCACATCCTTCATCGACAGCGATATCTTGTTTCCGTTACGATTCAAAACTTTGACAAACACGCTCTCACCTCGCCTCGCGCCGTCCTTTGCGCTTTTCAGGTGTCGATCGGTAATGGCGCTCACGTGCACCAAGCCCTCCGCCTTGCGCTTGAACTCCACCAACTCCACAAAGGCTCCGAAATCCATCACATTTGTCACCCTTCCGCGGTACACCCCGCCCACACTTGGCTCACCATCTCGCGTCTTCTCATCGCTCTTCGTCTGCGCGCTCGCAAGCGAGTGCGAAACCTCCCTCTCGTTCGCCCGTTCGCTCTTGCTCGGGTCGTCCGCCGCGTTTGCGAGCGCGTCCCGGTCCCCGTATAATTCCCTCGTCAACGCCTTCGCGTGCGAATCATCGTCCCGCACCGCAAGTCCAGGAAAGTTTGCGTCGCCGCTCGACCTTCCAGACGTCCCCGCGCTTCCCGCAGTCGCCGCATTTGTCCCGCGCGCCGTCCCGCTCGGCTTCTTCCGCATCCGCTGAATCAGCCCAAGCAAAGATTCCGCGAACGCATCGTCCACTTCTGCGCCGACCGCGCCAAGCGCCTTCCGAAACGTCACCGGAGTGTCGTTTTCGTCCGTGAGCGCGATGACGAACTCGCTCAGCGTCTTATCGGCGATCCCGAGGTGATTTTCGAGCTCCTTCGTGACTTTGTTCACGAGCGAGAGCTGCGCGAGTTTGGCGAGCGCCGCCATCGGGACGCCGAGCGGGCGCGCCGTGACGCGCGGTGATGAGTTTCGCGATCGCACGGCCGCACGCGCGAGATGCGGGTGGACTGGACGCGAGTCACGATGTGAGGATCGAGCAATGCCAGGGACGACGGCTGGACGACGGCTGGCGACGAGCGCAGTGGTGCGCAAGGCGTTACAAATACAATGGGTTATAAGTCGATCAAGTTGCCGGTGGCGGGTCCAGATGCGTCCGATGGCGGTTGCGAGGACGTCGACGGCGCTGACGGAAACGCAGGGGCGAAGAGAGTCCAATTCGGGGTGAAAATTGACGTCTCAGCGGCTTGAACTTCGTGCGCGCGGTACGAGTCGATGAAAGAGGGATGGCATCCCGCGAGCGCACCGACGAAGGCAACGCGACGGCGTGATGGCTCATCGGCGCTGTCATCAGATTCTGCGAAAAAGCACCGGGCGAAGGTCGCGCACACGGCGGCGGTGTCGGTGGGCAAACTTGTTTGCGCACGCTCGTCGTCGATGCGCTTGATGAGCGTCGCCGCGTGTGCGAGCGCCGCTCTCGTCTTCCCCGAGACGTGCTTGTTAAGGACGCTGTTGATGAAATCTCTGGTTGGGAAAGAATCCAGAGGCATGGAGTCCACGACGCTCGTAATTTCTGGCTTTTCCAGCACGCGCTGCGGGAGCGCGGAGAAGAGCGAGATGAGTGCTTCACCGACGTCGTACGCGTTGCCGCCGATGGCGCTCAGTTTCACCGAATTCGCTCGATTAGTGTGGAATGCATTGGCAATCTTCGCAAGTACCCCTCGTGTACGAACATTCTCAAAGGGTACGCGGAAAAGTCCCGGCGCCGCACTCACTTTCTCGTGTAGAAAGTCTACGAGACTTGTCACGACTTGCGGAACGTTTGGCGGAATCGCCGACGTTGGAAGATCTTCGAAAGGCGTGCCAAACGTGCATGGTTGGTACGTCCCTTGGACAGAAACGAAAAAATCCCTCCCACCCTCGAGCCTGACGACCAAAATCGCGTCGACATGCTTTGGTTTGGCATCCACGTGTATGAGCGAGTCGTCGCCGTATCTCGTCAGCGAATCGTGACTAAACGCGCTCGGACCCGACCTTCGTCCACCCCGAACGCATGCGGTGACGTTCAGAATGACTTCCTCACCTGGTAACAAGCTACCACTCATCGGGTAGACGGACATCCAACCGGGAGTCGCCGGACCACCCGGTATCGGAGAAACGAGACTGAAGTTGGCCGGGACGTCGCCGACGTTTGAAAGCCTAAACTTACCGGCCACTTCCTCGGAGTAGCGCAAACGGCCCAAATCGACGCTTGCGTTCTCTATTGCGCATACCGGCATAGACGCCATCTCGACGTGATCAAGCTTTCGACGCAAATCGAACAAAAGGCTGTGCAGTTTTTTTGGTTCAAGCTCTCGAACCACTAGCGAAAATACGGCGTACACTGGCTTGTGATCTGAGTGCGTCAGCTCGGCACGGCCATACTCCAACAGGTTGATATCAAAATCACCGTTCCACAGCACTCGATCGCACCAGGCTGGAGTGCGTTTCTTCTCCTCCTCTTTTCTCTGAGAGCCGCCAACTTCGTCCAGATCCGCATCGCCCGCTCCGCTATAAATGTTTGTGCCCGGTCTATACTTGTACGTCGGCGCGAAAGTGACTTCGCTTTCGTGCCATCCTTTAAATGCACGCCCGGCACTGCGTTCGATGTTCAGTTGATCAGACGCCAGTAGGCTCGAATAGTTTCCCGCGGCGATTGACTTGCGCACGACGTCGTCGGACAACGTCAATCGATAGTTCAAGTCCCCCATCCAGATCGAGCTCGCAGCATCCGCGACGGAATACTCCGACGCATCCGCGCCTTCGGGCGGCAAAAATCTCAGCTGGTCCATAATTGTGCTATAATCTTCGTTCCGCTTGATTTCATCGCCCGGTTTCGAGCCCGCGCTCAAGTGCGAGCACACGAAAACCAAAGGCGTGCTGTAAAGTTTCATCCAAACAGCGCACGCACCCTTGTTTCCTAGTATACCGACGCCAATATTAAACCCAGTCGCCACCGTTCCAACGCGTACGTCTTGGATATGCGGCAGCAGCGATGCCTTCACCCACACGGTTATGTACACGCCGACGAGTTGCTTCTGCGCCACAGGTCTATACTTCGCGGCGCCCTGTTTCGACTTTGGCGGCCTCCAACTCGAACCCTCACGAATCGCAAAGTCACTTATATCTTCCTCCTCGTCACCACCGTCGAAGGATACCCATTTCACCGTCTCGGGCGTTGCTTGCCCCGACGTCGTCGCGAACGACGCCTCCGTCGCGTCGTCGGCGTCAAACTCCGCGGTGTAATCACTCAGCACCCCGCGTCGCTTCGTCGCCGGCTGATTCGCCGCCGAGCCATTCAACGCCTTATCCAGCACGCGTTCCCACGCCTCCGTCATCGCGCTGTCCTCTCCCACGAGCACCTTGCCAACGTTGAGCGGGACGATTTCCTGAAAACCAACCGCCACGACGTCCGCCGCGTCGTCGTCGTCCCACGTCCCTCCCTCGCCCTCGTCCAACCTCCCGCGATTGCGCACCCACTCCTTGACGTCCGCGTCCGCCCTCGGCGCTTTCCCATTCGTGTTCCACGTCCCCGCGAACACCCGCAGCGGTCGTCGCTCCGTGTACGCGTCGATGGATTCATTCAAAAACTCTCTCCGCACCGCCGTCGACGCGATCCGCCGTCCCCACTCGCGCGCCAGCGGATGCGCGCGTTCCGTCGTCGTCGCCGTCGTCGTCGCCGTCGCGCGCGCGTCGTCGCTCGCGCTCGGGCCGTCGAAATCGCGCACCCACGCGCTCGTCGCCTCGCGCGCGCGCTCGCCGTCTCGCGCGCCGCGCGCGCTTCGCTCGCGCTCGCTCGCCGTCGCGCTCGCGAAGAGCGCGCGCATCTCGCGAGCGCCGCGCGCGTCGCGCCGCCGTCGCTCCGCGCGCCGCGCGACCGGTGCGCGCGGCGCAGTGCCGCGCGCGTCACTGCGCCGCGTCGAATCCGACGACGACGACGACGACGACGCGCGGCGACGACGCGCGACGACGCGCGCGACATGTCCGCGGTGCGCGCGCGACGCGACGCGACGCGCCTCGGACGCGCGCGACGGCGCGCGACGGCGCGAGAAGACGCGCGAGACGTTCGCGACGGCACCGCCGACGACGCGACGACGACGCGCCGACGACGCGACGCGACGCGACGGGACGCGACGCGACGGGACGGGAGAGAGAGACTGACGACGGCGACCGCGACGCGACGGACGCGGACGCAGATATTCGAGAGCTACGAGCGGGAGTTTTGCGAGTTCTCGAGCTCGATCCACCGAGGCGTCGACGGCGTGAAGACGGCGGCGGACGTGACGACGCGAGGACGACACGCGAAAGCGATCGAGGCGGATGTGGCGGAGTGCGAGGCGTTGGTGCGAAGGATGGATCTCGAGGCGCGGTCGGTGAGCGATCCGGCGGTGAAGACGCCGATGTTGAATAAGCTGAGGGACTATAAGAGCGAGTTGGCGAAGCTGAAGCGAGACGCGCGAGAGGCGAGCGCCAAAGCGGCGGAGACGGACGCGCGAGACGAGTTGTTGAACACGGCTGAGCGTGGAAACGCGGCGGGGGCGTCGGACGGGGGGATGTCCGGACGTGGACAGGCGATGGAGACGACCGAACGGTTGGCGCGCACGGGCGAGCGCATTAAAGATAGCCGCCGGTCGCTGCTGGAGACGGAGGACTTGGGCGTGAGCATTCTGCAAGACTTACAGGGACAGCGGGAAACCATCGAGCGAAGCCGCGAAGCGCTGCACGGCGCGGATGACACGATCGGGCGGTCGAGAAAGATCCTCAGCAACATGAGTCGCCGCGCGCAGGCAAACAAGTTTGCGTTTTACGGCGTGAGCGCGTTACTCTTCATCGCCATCTTGACCGTCATCGTGCATCGATGGAGTCGTTGATCGTTTACGCGCTGTCATCATACATGTACAACCAAATTACAGCTCAACTACAACCCTACGCATCGTCGTCGGCGCTTTTATCGACTGAAAAGTCGGCGATTTCGCTGACGAGATATATTCTTCCTTTGCCCGTCACGCGCCAAGGCGACGTCTCTCGACGTTCAAACTGCGTTTCGAACACGATTTTCCTACCACACACGTGGCACTCCGTGCGCTCTCGCGCCTGCCCTCGCCGTACGGGTAAAAACGCGTACACATCCTCGTGACACGCCGGACACTCACCCGTCATCGCGAGCGTCTCGCCCGTCGACGCCGCGTTCAACTTTTCCAGTCCGCGCGAAATCAAACCTAATCCCACCAAGCCAACGATCGGGACGCGAAACTGCGGCACATTAGGCCCGTGATCACCGAGCACGACCGAAAAAACCGCGCGCAAGTCGTCCCCGAAATCCACCAACGCGAAGAGCGTCCCCAGCGCCAAAATCGCCAGGTACGACGTCTGCAGCGCGCGCATCTGCGCCTCATCCACCACGCAATCCGAATACACCGCCTTCCCGCGCACCGAGCACCGCGGATACTTTTTCACCACCCCACTCCCCGCGTACGACAACTTCGCCTCCAGCGCATCGAAATATTCATCGCTCACCGCCGGCGCGCCCGTAAAGTACTTCTCCTTGCACGCCACGTACAGCGTCTCCAACTCCTCTTGCGTCGCCGCGTCGAGGTTTTCGATCACCGCGATCGACGACGACGCCTCCGCCTCCGCGTCCGCGTTCGCTTCACCGTCCGCGTCTCGTCCGTTCGCCTCGCGCGCGACGCACCGCGCGTCCGCGTCCGCGTCCCGCTCGAGTCGTCGTTTCGCACCCTTTCGCGTCGTTCGCGTCCGCGTCCGCGTCGTTCGCGTCGCGACGCCCGCGCGCCGGCGCGGACGCGTCGTCGTCGTCGTCGTCGTCGTCGCGCGCGCGCCGAGCGTCATCGCCGACGTCGCGCGACCGCGCGCGCGCGCGTGCCGTCGCGTTCGCATGGCGCGCAGTGAGAAACGGTTTTTCGACACCCGGGATGCCGCAGACGCGCGCGCGCTGGGTCGACGACGACGACGATGACGACGCGAACGGAACGTCGCCGACGTGGATTCGATGATTCGGTCGAACGTTCGGCGCGCGCGCGCGCGATGTGGACGCGCGCGAGCGCCGCCGGCGCGATGGTTTCGCTCGCGATGGCGAGCGGGACGGCCGTCGCGTACACGGCGGGGACGGCGTGTTACCCCGAAGCGGCGTGCGAGTCGGGCGGAAGCAACACGTTCGATAAATACCAGCGAAGAGTGTGTCAAATGCTCGCGGACACGAGCAAGTATTGCATCATCCCGAGCGAACCGACGGACGAATTGAGTGGGTGTTCGCGCGAGCTGCTGTATCACGGTTGGTGCGACGCGAACAAGTACGTCTTTGAATCGGGATGTTTGGCCAAACATCCGACGACGGATTCTTCGGCGTGCTCGAATTGCAATTTCGATTCGTATCCGACAGCGTATTGGAGCGTGGGGGCGCCATATCCTCTACACCCTGGAATGGTTAATCACGCTTTCCGAGAGTGCGTGGTCGATTACGTCAAGGCGAAGATCGAAGAAGGTTTTGCCGCTGAAGGTATGACCGCGGATGCGACATCGCTTCAGCAGCTCGCAGAGCAAGAATTTCCGGTGGAACAAATGGTGGACGTTGACGATTACAAAGAGCAGTATTCAAGTTATTACTTAGATGATGGAGACTTCGACGAGTTGGACGAAGAGATGACCGATGAACACCTCGACGACGTCTCCGGATCCGTTGACGAAAGCGTCATGACGAAGACAGTAACGGCTTCGTGCTCTTCGCCCTCAGACGACAAAATCTGCTACAAAATGTGCGCTGGTGACCTCGGTCTTAATCTCGAGTATAAGATCAAGGTGCCGAAAGTCTGCGCTAAAATCAAAATTCTCGGGAAGAAGTTTAAGAAATGCATCAGAGTCCCGACGACGAAGTTTAAAATTCCAAACAAGTGCACGAACTTGTGCGTCAATATTCCAGGTTACTGCGAGATGCAAGAAGCGGCGAGTGCGATTACACAGATAAAGAACATCAGATCACTCGGTGATTTGGCATTACCCTGCAAAACACTGGGTGGGCCGGGCGATGTCTGTAATCTGCTCGAAGAAGCCGACGACGCGTTTAGAGCGATGGAGTCGATGGCGAAAATAGCCACGACGTCAACGGTCGACGCCTTTCTCGATCTGCAAGTGTTACCGTCGATATTGCAAAACGTCCTCGACGAAGCTACGGACGCTTTGGAGGACATCGCCAACGGCCTCGAAAATAAACTCCGCAACTTGGTGGAACATGTCTGGGGTACGGTTGCGAGCTCGTCGTCCGAAGTCGTATCGTTCATCGAAAATAACGTCAAGGGTTCAATATGCGCATCGTCGAGTTCCACGGCATCGCTCGGAGCCGCGCGCGAAGAGCGACGACTCGCCCTCGTAAATGACATTCATCGCGGCGTGCGCGCTGCGTTCCGGGGCGACTCGACTCCGACGCACTCAGCGCGTCCAATCGTTCCTAATCTAGGCGCTGGGCAGTGTTGCTATCACATCCCGTTCGCGTGTAGCAGCGAGGTGGATTTCCCAATGCCTTGGCCGAAGGCCTTGGAGAATATATCGGACTCACCGGGTGCCGTCGTTGTGAACATGCCGGGCCTGGAATTCAACATCTGTGGCGAGATCACGCAGTTTAAGGTGGACGAGAAAGTTGCGACGAAACTGGTGAATGCTTTTGGTGATATGTTCGAAGCGCTCTTTGCAGCACTTTACGAAGAGAGCGGACTGAAAAAAGTCGTGGATGACGTGAAAGATCTGACAAAGGACATGTTTGGGTCGTCGGCGGCGCTCGGATCGTATGATCGACCGTCTTTCTCCACCGACGACCGCAAACATCTGTTGAGGAAATACGTCGAAGTCAAAAACCGGATGGCAGAGACGGAGACAATCGTTCTGGAGGAACTTTTGAAAATATCTGACACCATTCATTCGCCCGAATACTTGACGCATACAACACGGACGCCGTCGCGCGATGACGTGCCGTCTCTGGGCGGCGAGAACTTGTTCGAAAAGGTCCTGAATGATTTCGCCGACGATTTGCAGACGGCTCTTAAATCTATGGCAGACACGACAGTCGTGAAGGCGGATATGTCAATCAACGTGAAAGGAGACACGTCCATCAATGCGAAGGCGAGCGTCTACAAGATCGGCGACATCATCGACAAGCTCGATATTCCAAATAGCTTTGCGGGCGTCCACGTCGCCCCTCTGTTTCCCGGTTTAACCGCGGCGCTTCAATACGACGTGTTGCTTTCGATGCCATATTACGTCAACATCGACATGGAGGCATCTTTTGCCTTGGGTCTCGATATCGATATCCCGATATCTCTCGAACTTTCGAATACACCAAACTTCGCCATGGGCTCGCCCGCCGTGAACTTGGTTCCGACGTACACCGCAGCCGGTAAGTCGAGCGCGCAGGTAGGCGCGAGTGTTGAGATAAAGAAAGGCTGGATAGCGCTGTGCGCGGGGACTCACTGCGTCGGCCCATGGATCAAAGCGCGCCAAGACGTCTACGTCGGGGTCGACACCTGGGCTTTCGCCAACTGCGACTCGGGATATGGCGAGCTCGTGCCAAAATGGACCGACGGATTCTCTTATTCGAGCAAAAATCAAGCAGCATGCGCAGGTTCACTCGCAGGCGCTGGTGGCTACGCGCAAGTGCCGAAGACGGGCAATATTCTCGCTCAGGTACTGTTCGCCCCCATGCCGATCATGCCCTCGGGCGCGAGCGCCGCCTCGCAATCCGCGGCGCGTCTCGGCGACGACGACGACGAGTGCGAGGCTCAGCCAATGGGTATGATACTGGCCGATTACACCAACACCGTGCATAACGCCGTCATGGCGGGCGGCGATAACTGGTACACGACGGATTTGTTTGCCGAGTGCCCGTCCGCGGGCAAGTGCCCCGCGCCGTCACCGCCGCAACCGTACACGCCAACGGCGAACACAAAGCTTGCCAAGTACAACGCCCGGTGCTGCGGCAACTCCGGCGATTCGCGCTGCGCCGCAGCGATCGAAGGTACGTACGAAACGCTCTGCGCCCAGCTCTGCGACGCCTGCGCGGGTTGTGTCGCCTTCGACTACCAAGCCAGCAAGAACAAATGCGGCTTCAGCAAAAGCGATAGCACGGAGGACCGGGTGGGATTCACGCACTTCGGTCACGGCGCGACGCCCGCGTCCAAATCTTCCCTCGGCTCTCGCATGCGTTTCAGCGCGCGCGCGTCGTCGCCAACGTCACCATCCGCGCTCACCGCCGTCTTCGTCGTCGCCTTCGCCGCCGCCTTCGCCTCGGCCGCGTTTCGCCGCCGCCGCCTCGACGACGCTCGCCGCGCGCGCGTCGACGATTACGGCGCGTTCGACTGATCGACGCGTCCCTCCGGCGCGTCTCGCGCTCGAGCGTTCGAGTCGATCATCGCTCCACTCATCTCTGTATTTTCTCATATTTCCTCACATTTTCTCCATCGCGCGCCTCCCCGCCGTCTCGCGCGTCGCGCTCGGCCCGGTTCGCTGGGCGCGGTCGCCGCCGGCGCGATTCTGGATTTTGGATTCTCGTTTCGCCGCACTCGTCGTCGCGCTTTGCCGCGCGCACCGACGCGCGCGCCCGAGAACGAGCGCGGCTCGAGAACGCGGACGCGCACCGACGCCGTCGCGCGAACGTCGCGCGCGCGGCGCGCGTCGACGACGCTCGAAGGCGACGCGACGCCATGAAGCTCGTGCGGTTTTTGCAGAAACTCTCCAACGAAAGCGTGACGATAGAGCTCAAGAACGGCACCACGGCGCACGGGACGATCATGGGTGCGTGCACGATGACGACGACGGCGCGCGACGCGCGAGGACGACGCGCGAGGACGAACGAGAGAAGCGCGAATGCGAAACGCGGGAAACGCGGCGACGATCGGGACGCGGCGAGAAGACTCGACGGGAGACGAGACGCGAGAGGGACGAGACGCAGGGCGAGCGACGCGAGCGAAGACTGACGAGCGCGAAAATCACGGCGTCGCGCGCGATCGACAGGCGTGGACGTGAGCATGAACACGCACCTGAAGCAGGTGAAGCTCACGCTCAAGGGTAAAAACCCGACGGCGGTCGAACACCTGAGCGTTCGAGGGAACACGATTCGGTATT
>Ga0206682_10001449_pt1 | contig 23336 bp, 23 predicted proteins | sample M240m12015metaG_FD_155444 | JGI IMG/M metagenome (GOLD analysis project Ga0206682, IMG submission 155444) | Ammonia-oxidizing marine archaeal communities from Monterey Bay, California, United States - M2 40m 12015 | ecosystem: Environmental > Aquatic > Marine > Intertidal zone | place: USA...
GAACCATTCCTTCGGGAACTTGTAGATTGACTGCCATGTTGAGATGATAATCTGTTTGTCTGTCGTTTTGTCTTTACCAGAGTAAATCTTATGACACTCAGTCTCTACGTCAAAGCCGTAGTCTGCAAAGTCTTTATACATCTGCTCGACAAGACTCGTAGTAGGAACAACAATAAGTATTTGTTTATCATAGTTGTCCATATACCAACGCATAAGGTTATAGATGATAAACGATTTACCAGAGCCTGTTGGTGATAATAGTATAGCGCGTTTGTTTTCAATACCGTGGGTTACTGCATCATACTGATAGTCACGCAACTCAAAGGGCATCTCTAGTTCACTCTGGAACTTTACAAGGTTCTGGTGTTGGATATGGTTTGTTTGTGCGGGGTGTCCGTAGTCCGTCTCCTGTAACTGGAGAGGATACATGCGGTCAGAACAAAACTTCTTGAGGTGTTCGTATAGACCAACGTTCAGTTCGCGAGTAACTTGATTGAATAGTTTGATTTTGCCGTCCCATTTACGAGACTTGAATGCTGGCATAAACTTATGGCCTGGAACATAGAAAGAGAAATACTCTCTTAGTTCTGGTATCTGATGCGCTTCGGCATCAACCAACATCATAGAATGGTCTTTAAGACCGACAGTTATAGTATTGGGAAGAGACATTATGCTCCTGCTTCAAACTGTCTCCATCTAATCATGTTACCGATTGTCTGATGCCGCCAGTTTAGATTACTCACGATTTCTTCAAGAGTATCTATAATCGTTTTAAGATACTGGATTCTCATCTCTGAGTCCTGTATCTCTGGGTCACTATCATAGTAGTGTTCCATCTCACCTTTGAGTATCTTGAGACCGTTGAAGGGGTCAGGATTCCAACCCTTCTCCTTTAACTGTTCTTCATCCATCTTACCGTTGTAGTATAACCACTTGTCCTTGAGGAGTTCTTTCTGTTTGAACTCAGCCTTCTTCAGACGTAACTTGGTAAGAGAGAGATACTCAAGATACTTCGAGTGTAACGCAGGGGTCACACGCGAAGTCTCGTCAAGTTGGTGTTTCGCAATCTGCGAATCCTCTTTCCACTCAGCGAGGATTGTTTCTAAATCAATCATCTTGGTATCCTGATATTGGAGCGGACGGAGAGAATCGAACTCCCGTCGATGGGTTGGAAACCCACTGCATTACCACTATGCTACATCCGCATTGTGTTTATATATTAACACATTATAGGGTAAATGTCAAGCCGCTGCGTCAATGACATCCATTGTTTCGGTATCCAAACCAATAGAATGTAACAAACCATTCTTGTCTTTCAGGGCACGGGTTGCGATAAGGTAAGCGATACTACCCCTTGCATTACCGGCCAATCGACCATGAATCAGTTGCGTTTGTTTAGGATTAACCGATGTGTATTTTTCGAGTGACTCGATAATCTCGTCTACTGAATATGCTTGTTCCGCATCTTCATTTTTTTGAAGAAGATATGCCAATCCAGTCAGAAGATATCCAGATACAGTTTCGTCTTTGTAAACATCTCTGACAATTCGTGATGATTCAACAAAAAATTCATTTGAGATATTATCCTGCATAAAATAATTATTACGGACTTCGACAAAACCACCAAAGAGACGGCCGCCAGGGTTCAAACCTTCGATATCAAGTTGACAATTTTTGATGAGTTTCAAAAGTTCTAAGGCCTTTGGGTCACCATAAACTACTTCCGACTTGAAGATTTCTTCTGCTTTCATGCTCTCTTGGTCAGCGTTACGAGACTTAAAGTATCTCGCCTCTTGTCTCTGACACTCTGAAACACTAGAGTTCATAGGGTGAGTAAAAGTGGAGGCTTTGATATTCTTCAACCCACACAGTCCAGCCATAATACAACGGCGAAGACCATCCCATACAAATTTTTCTTCTGATGGACGGACTGCAACATCAATTACGCCAGCGGAATACATATCAAATCCACTCAACTTCTTGAGTTTGTTAATCAACTTTTGAAGACGAATAATGCGTTGATAAGTCATGTCTACATAGAGTTCATCGAGATTTACAACACTAGTATCATTAGGGTCGTATGATGCATTGGTCTTCATATTAACCAATGTCTTTGTCTTCATGTTGTCAATTTGTTTGATTGTGTCGATAATTTCTTGAACGGAAACGACACCCGTTAGATTTGCGAGAGCTCCAGACACTTCGCTGAACTTAGTGCTTTTGCTAATTGGGGTTGTGTTAAAGTTACTCATATTAATCTCCTTGATTAATTTATATTTTGACATTCGGTATGAATGCCTTACACTGTTATATATAAGACTCTTTATCTTATAATATCGATTTCGTCTGCATTTACATTCCAAGACTCCACAACAGACCGCAGACGATTATCCTGTTTTAGAGTTTCATATCGAGTGGATGCCTTGTTGCGCCACCACTCTGTCACACCCTCAAGACTAAAACGGTCATAGTTTTCTTTCTTGACCAGTGTGTCAGTCTCAAGGTTGAGATACTGTTGCACATTCTCATACCCATAGGTTGAGTAGTAAGAACGTTTGCGTTCAGTCAATCCCTTTGCATCAATGAAGGTCTGACAGAACTTCTTATACGCAGACTCATCAACACTCTTGAGAGAGTTCTTAATGATTGCGACCATCTTTTGTTGCGTCTTCAGTTTACGAGATGAGGCGTCCGAAGGAACAAGAGGCACACCATCATTCCTATCAACGAACCAAGCACTAAGTCTGCGGTAGTTGTCATCGTTGATTAATGGTGCGAAGTTAGAGTCTGTCAGACCATTGTGTCTCAGGAACGGCTTCATACCGTCATACTGAGATGCAGACTTGGTTGACCCATACAGGGATGTGGTCTCAAACATACAGATGTTCGCATCGTATTTCTCATTGAGACGTTCCCGTGCCATATGGGAGCAACAGATAGCGGCAAGTAACTTACCACCAAGATAGTTAAAACCAAACGGTTGGGTTGGAACGATATTGAATCCCATGATGCACGAGTCATTGAAACGTTTCATCACTTCGGAGTTCATTGTATTCAGTGGTTTACCCAACCATTCATTGCGTGGTCTACTATTAATGGTTGGAGAACCAAAACGAATCATACCAACAACTAAACCTGTATTCTTTTCCTTTACGATAAAGTTAAGTTGTTTGCCTGGGATAGATGACTCGACGGGTGCAGATGTGGTAATCTCCATATACTGCATGAACTCATTGAGTTTGGGTTCGTAGATAACGAACTCCATATCTTTGGGGTGCATATCAAATTTATCGAAGATGTCTTCTTCGGGGCCCATGCCAGGCAGTGAGTTGAACCCACCCATGCGTTCTAGTTTGATTGTTCGCATGTAATCGTCGATACGTTCAAAGTTCTGGAAGAACTCCGTATAGACATTCGCAGCGTATAGTGCGTCTTCTTTATTTAAAATCATAGTTTGCCTCATCTCAACCCTTATTATACTCTATATAGCATTGAAAGTCAAGGGGAAAAGTCGTATAAATAGAGGTATAGATTAAGAGGATATCATGCCAGTTGATTCACAAGTTCAACTCCTAGACGAAGAACTAACGAGCAATCTCAATTACCTTACACCCACAGGGTTTCGTATCGTAATTGACAGAGCGCGTTATCCAAACTTGGAATACTTCTGTCAGACCGTAACACATCCAGGCGCAACACTCAATCCTGTTGAGTTACCTACTCGTCGCATTACATCTGTTCCACTGGCTGGTGACAAGATACAATTCACTGATGTGACCTTTACAATCATTCTTGACGAAGATATGACATCATACACAGAGATGTATAACTGGATGCTTCGTAATCTAAATGAGGGTCAGGTATCACCAAGTGAAAGACTTACCAAAGTCCCTACCTATTCTGATATCACCCTACACGTCCTGTCAAGTCATAACAATACGACCAAGAAGATTCGATACCTAGATTGTATCCCAACCAACTTAGGTCAGGTAACCTTCCAGTCTACCACAGGTGATGTTCAATACCTCACCTATGATGCGACCTTTAGATTTTCACAGTTTGAAATCGTCTAATTCTTATCGATATTCTGTGCTAACTTAGCAGCGACTTCCAACCAGTATTCTTGAGCCCAATCAGACTTTGCATTCTCGTATGCCTTCATGGCATTACAGAGAAGGCGGGTATAATCAAACATCGACTTTACCCGAACTGATACGGTGTCCAGTGACTTGGAATGTCTTATCAGCATCCATTTGCTTTGCAAACTTGGATGTAGCGACCAACTCACGAACTTTATCGCTCGCTTGTTTCTGAACGTTGTCCAAAGACACACCTTCGAAACGTTTGGCTCCAGTAGAACCATCCTTGTAACGAACTTCTAAATCAGCATAATACATATGTGTCATATTAGTTCTCCTGCTTTGCAAGTTCAAGGGCACAGACAAAAGAGTCTTTGATATTCAGACCATCTTTGTGGTATGAAACGAAATAATAGAAAAAGTTTTTAAGCATTATAATCTCCAATCGCATTGATAACTTCAATTCCAAATTCTTCGACCAACTGTTCAACCCGAACATCACGGTCTTCTTCTCGTTGAAAGTGAAACCCAACTGCTTCACCTTTAGTAACAGAGGTGTCAACCTCAACAAAATATTTTCCAAGTTTAAGCATTGATTACGGCTCCTTTACCAACCCAAGTGATTTCTTCGAACTTCTCTTCGTAAGTCCGACCATCCACAGTGAACCCAACATCGTGCAGTTCAGTGAGAACAAACTGAACTGCTTCTTTTGCGGTCTCAAAGACGATAGTGTCTTTTGCTTTACCAGTGACATTTACTTCATATTTCATAACTAATTTCCTCTCTCAAGTTATATCTTACATTACCAAATCAGGCAGATAATGTCAAGCGTTTTCTTCAATTTTTTCAATAATAATTTCTTCAACAAATTTCTTCTCAATGAAGTAGTCTGCAGCACCCTTTGCTTCGTGTTCGCTCTCAATTGCTTCGAATAGACCAGCAAGAATCCGACCGCTTTTCTTCTCTTTAACTAAAAACATAATGTGTCCTTTCTCTCGACTACATATACACCATACGACATTATTCATACTTTGTCAAGCACTTTTTTAAAAAAAAAGCAAAAAAAGGGAGAGACCGAAGTCTCTCCCCAAAATAGTGGTAGGTAAACCCTACTCTTATTTTTAGTATCTTTACGTCAGGATGTTCGTGACTTTGAAGATACGGTAGTATTGGTTGGTTTTAACAGTAGCCAGACCGTCAGTTGGCGTAGAACCTACGAATGGGTTTGAAGCCATACCGTAACGTGTCTTAAAGCCAATTTTCGGTTGGAAGTCGTTTTCGCCAACAGCCTTGACCATTTGCAGTGGAACGTATGGGCAATAGAATACGCCGCTGTCATATGGGTTTTGACCTTTATAACCAACGGTGATGTAATCGGTGTTGGCATATGGGTCAATGTATACACGCACACGACCGTTAAGCACACCAGCGAAGGTGTTGCCTGTGTCGTCTACTTGCAGACTGTTGTTAATTGCTGGAGAATAATCCAAAGAACCAGCAGCGGCAAGAGCGGTTGCAACATCTGAAGAACAGATGACTACGTTACCTTTACCACGACGAGTTTCTTTAGCAATTACATTGGCTTCACGGTCGATTTGAACCGTCAGACCTTTGAATTTCTCAGCAGACCAACGACCATCGGCATCTGAACTCAGATTGAAGATACCATTTGAGGTTACGTTTGCTTGTTGAGCACCAGTTTTAGCTTGGCTGTTAACCGTTCTGATAACTTCACGGTTGATTTCTGCCAGAATCTCAGCAGACAAAATGTTTGCCAACTCAGTTTCGGCATCCAGACCATGAATAGCTTTCAGGTCTTGTGCGAGTTCCAAGCTGTATTCTGCTTTCAGCGCACGGCTTTTGGCAGTTACAGTTTGACGCTCAATGGTGAAACCCATTTCGTTGAACGAAGAACCACCAGTTGCGCCCAGTGCTTCTGCGTCAGCGGTTGGCATACCACCAGCGGCGAGTGAAGTCAAACGAGCACCTTCGGAATCAATACCATTGAAACCAGATGCGTTGTCTGAGTCGTGAGTGCCTGAAGAGTCACCTGAGAACTGAGTCTCAGCTTCGTTGAACAGAGCTTCACGGTTAGATGTTGAACCACCTTGATAACGTGATTTCATCGCGAAGATGAGACCAGTTGGGCCGTTCATTGGCTGAACGCCACAAACGTCATATGCAATGAGGTTTGGCATGGCGCGACGAACCAGTGAAATCAATACTGGGTCGAAATTGTTTACTGAACCCGTTGCGTTAGCAGGGGCGGCAGCGTTTTCTGAAAGAAAACCAGCAGAGGCAGCAGCTTCTTCATTAAGAGCTCTCTCTTGGTTCTCCAGAACAGCAGCGGTTACTGCGCGGCGGTGAGCGTCTTGGATTTTCTCACCTTCATCGAGAACTGGAGACCACTTCTCGATAAGACTATCGTATGATTGTTGCATTGTGTTAATTCCTTATACTCTTGGAGCTGTTTTACGGATTGCCTGAAGGTATCTGTCCATTGAAGCAGAAGTTTCAACCGTAGCATCGGCATCTTCAACAATAGATTCTTGTTCTTCAGGAGTTACTTCTTTTGCGAAATGCGACTCGACAATGATGCCAACTTTTTCAGCGAATGATTCTTCGCTGTCGAAGTCAACGTCTTCAACGAGTGATTTCAGTTTTTCGACTTGAGTCTCTGCAAGGTTACGAGACGCTTCACGGATAACCGTTTCGCGTTTGTAAACTTCCAGTTCTTCAGATGTCTCAATGACTTTCTGAGTTGTTTCGTTCAGTTTGCCTTCCAGCTCTTCAACGGATTCAGAAAGTTCGTCAACTAGGTCAACTTTAGATTCTGGAACTTCAATGTAAGACTCTGTAAACAGGTCTTTCAATTTGTCCATGAAAGATTCAGCAATATCGGTGCGAAGACCGTTTTGAATTGCCAATTTGTTATCTTCCATCCAAGTCTCAACAACGTAGTTGAGGTAGCTGTCAACTTTTTCTACAAGGTCAGATTTGGTAGAAGAAATCTCTTCGGCCAATTCTTCTTTGTATTCAGCTTCCAAACGGTCTACTTCTTCAGACAGTTTAGATTTCACAGCAGTTTCAAACAAGATAGCGGTTTTAGCTTTGAACTCTTCAGAGAGAGTTGCTTCAGACTCGACCAATGCATCAAGTTCGGCAGTAGTGTCAACACTGGTTTCAGCGATGACTTCATCATCTTCCATGTCTACCGATTCGTTCTTCATATATGAGGCATACATGTCTTGCATTTCTGTTTTAGACATGCCACTCATTTTGTTGAACATTGCACTAATCATACCAGCTTTTGTTTTAGGTGCTTTTTCGCCTGCGTTTGCAGCGCCCTTGCCTGGTTCAGGTGACTTTTGCGTTGAACCAGCAGCCTTATCCACAGAGGCAATGCTCTCTGGTTCAGTTACTGGTTGTGCGGTGTCAGCCTTACCTTTAGCGGCAGGAGCAGAAGCTTCTTCAAGCGATTCGTCTTCGAGAGTATCCACGATTTCGTCTGTTACTTCATCGTGGAGTTCTTCGACTTCTTGGTTTACTTCTTCAGTCATATTAGACTCCTTACATACTAGATTTTAGTAACGAGAGGAAATTCTTAAACTCTCGAACACTTGTCTCATATAAGACAGGTTTCGGAGCGTTCTTAATTTCAGTCTCCATTTTTTCAATTACTTGAGGTTTCAGAACACCGTTATCCCAAATCCAATCAACACCTTCCATGATTCCATTAACAAATGCATCTGGTGCTGATGGGTCTTGCACGATGTCAACCGTGCTAAGAATAAAGTCGTCTTTGACGACCATTGCGCCGTTCCGTTGCTCAAGGCTACCCATACCACGAGTTGACACGCCTAGTTGCACACCACCATCAAGAAGACCTTTAACAATCTTACCCATTGGAGTATCCAATATTTGTGCCTTTCCAACCACATCATTTCCCTCAAACTTGAGAGAGGTGATGAGGTGAGAAACTTTATCAAGGTTAACAGTTGGGCCTTCAGGATGATTCAACTCACCCACAGCACGTTTCTTGTTAACCTGTGTATCAACGTATTGTTTTACCGCTCTTTCCATAATTGGTTTAGGGTAAACACGTCCGTTGCGATTCTTTGATTCTGTTTGAATGAAGATTCCTTCAATGACGTAATTCTTTTCGCCATCTTCTTTCTTCTCTACAATACACTGTAGACTTTCGTTTTCAGTAAATTCTGTAATTAACTTCATGTTAATTCCTTTACTACTTGCATCGCAGACTTCTCTGCGTCTTTCTGTGATTTGAAGGCATCCAGTCGGTCACCATCAATATACACAACAAAAGGCAGAGAACCCTTTTCCTTAGTGATGAGGACAGGGAGTTTCTTGACCTTTTTGTCGAAGATGACATCGCCTTTTGGCTTACGTCCCTTCAACTCACTAAGAAGTTCTTTATATGTTTTCATACCATTATTTATACAAAAAAAGATTTCTACAGACTATTTTTGTGGAAACCATTTAATCATTGTCCAATACGGAATATCCATCAAACCCAACTGAGAACTAGACGCATCCCTGTGGTGTTTATCGTGATAGATTTCAGGTGTATATAGTGCTGCCAGTAGATGATGTTGTGGTATACTCTTCATATGACCCAACATATTGATTGAGAATTGTGACCCAAAAATACATGTAATCATGAATGCCCATACAGGGAAACTCAACAATGCGATGAGTGAACCCGCACACACTACAAATAATGGCCAAAAATATTTTAATTGATTGACATAAAATTTATCTCTCATCAGGTCTCTGACATACATCAGATTAGGTGTATAGAGAAGAATATTCACATTACCTAACCACCCATACTGTGGGCCGTGAGGGTCTTTATCTTCAACATCCGAATAACGATGGTGTTCCCTATGAACTGCAACCCATGTGATTGCAGGAGTAAATCCGAATCCAGTGATGAAAAACATCTGAATGTTTCTCAACCAGTTAGGACACTCCCACGTCTTATGTGCAAGAAATCTGTGGTAGAAACCCGAACCAGTCAGGCCCGCAACCACAATTGCAGGGAAATACCACCACAGAAGTTGATAGTTCTGTAGATATAGAACTTCATACAGGGATACTGTTACACAACCCCAGAAGAGTGCGAGTAACATTCTACCCGTATTTTCAATCAAAATATTGTTAAGATTACTCAGTGTCTTCAGCATCGTCTTCCAACTCGGCTAAGATTTCTTCGTCTTCTTCGAAGACTTCTTCGCCTGTGTCATCTTCTGCACCCAACTCAAGAGTTTCATCTTCTTCATCCTCAATATATTCGTCTACGATATCTTCGTCAGAGACTTCTTCCTCGTCTCCATTAAACATTTGACTACCAACGGCTACACGTTGTGCTTCAAGTGCATCTGCCATCTTGTCATCAAGAATACTCTTGAACGAACCTTCTGCATTATTTAGGTCACCCGCAGTAATCCGATTGATAAGTTCTTCAACCGCATTAGGTTCTACGGTCTCAACTTCTTGTTCCAGTGTTTCTGTTTCACTCATTTTATACTTCTTCCTCTTCGTCTCCGCCCGATGCATTTTCGGACTCGACTTCATCTTTCATATTCTGGATGTCTTCCTCAGAGAAGTGCATCACATTTTTCATAACCCACTCGCGCGAGAAATACTCACCAACATACTGTGAGATTTGGTCAAGGGTTTGTAGTCTGTTACCCAACAGTTCCGCATCCTTGAGTTCCGTAAAGTGGTTGTCTCTTTGGAAGTCAACACCCACCTGATGTTTCCATTGTTCCCAATCCTGTTCGGTAATGATACCCTTCATGATAAGCTGTTTGCGAAGGATACCCAAGAACAAGGTTGAGAAACGTTTACGCAGACGGTCAATGAACTTCTGGAACTTCACTTCGTCCCGTGAAATCTCAGTGGAACGACCCAATGAGAACTGCGCTTCTTGTTCCAGACGATTGATTGGCACGTTCAGTGAACGATACAGTCTCTTCTGGAAATAAATGATGTCATCAATCTGACCAAGATTTTCACCGCCTGGGAGTGTGGTAATCTCTGTTCCGCGACCACCTTCTCTACGAGGCAACCAGAAATCTTCGAGCATAGACATATGCTTGCGGTCATCTTTGATTGTGCCTGAGTTTGCATCGTATACAATCTTATTGCGATAACGAGACATGATGTCTTTCATGTATGCTTCAGATTTGTTACGAGGCATGTTACCAACATCGATATAGAAAATCCTACGTTCTGGAGCCCGTGCGAGACGGTAGATAACCAGACTGTCTTCCATCATGCGAAGTTGGTTGATTGGTTTCAGTGCTTTATGGAGATAGGATACAACCTGTCTCTTACTTGGGTCAAGCAGACCCGAACTTGTATATGATATTGCGTCAGGAGAAAGTTTTACGCCTTGATTAGTTCCCGCTCTCTCTTGATAGATATAAAATTCGTTGACCTTCTCGACAATCTTTGCGCCTGTCACTTGGTCTTTTTTGTGTTTGACTTCCTTGACCTTACGAATCTTTGCAGCATCGATAGGACGAATTTCCTGAATACCAGCCTTGAGGTTTGATTCGTTTGCGACCAAGTGAAAATAGATACGACCATCCACATAGAATGAACGGAACATGTCATGACCCAATTCATTAAACTTCAACATGTTATAGATGCCGTTGAATTCTTCGGTCATTTGTTTTTTGATTGAGTCAGATGTCTCAACCATATCGAGGTTCAACTCACACGATGAACCATCATCACCAACAATTGTTTCGTTGACGATATCTTCAATCGCGGCATCAACTTCTGGATGATGTGCAACACCTCGATACTTTACGATAAGTTGTTGGTTGTCCTTTGCTTGAGACCCATCCATGTCAATGTATTGACCATAGTGAGACCCTGAAGCAGTAACATACCCCGCGCCATCTTCATCAGCTGGGGTCACAATTGATTTTAATTTTTCATTCTCTTTCGGTTTAGTCTCGCCTGCTCTTTTGAGTTCGAAACCAAACAGTTTGAGAATACTGTTGTCCTGTTCTGCCATTACCTATCCTGTTGTCAATAAAGGGGGTAGGGTTGTTGCCCTACCCCCACTACTTATACCTCTATTAAGAGGTCGTGCCTGATTCCCAGTATTGAACCGCGAACTCAACTGTGAACTCCTCAACGGTGTCTACTGTTTCGTAGTTAAGGTCAATTGCACTGACATTAATTGGAAACGCACCACGGAAGTTATATGTTTTCAGAACTGTTTCATCTCTGTCCAGTTGCTCAACAACTAGGTCTGCTTGATAATCCACTGGATTGGTCAAACCTGTGTTTGCACCGTGAGAGTTGATACCGTTCATCCAACGTTCCATAGAATTACGGATAGTGAAATCCGTGTCATTCAGGATAGTTGCAGTCCATGTTTCAAACGTGCGGTCTCCAGCGATTTTCAGCTGGCGACCACGGAATGGGACTTCAATAACATTCATTACTGATGCTGGCAACTGTGCAGCCTTACAGAGGAATGATGTCAGTTCGACATCACCACCTGCATAGCCTGGGAAGTTGACAGTGGCTTTGAAGAGATTAGGACGAGCGCCCCCACCTCTAAGTTTTGATTTGAAATCATCTACGCCTAAGATTGCCATTTTTTTCTACTCCCCTTATACCGTGCCTACAACTTCTTCAAACTCTACACCAGTTCTAACTGCGACAAAGTTCAGTGTCACATAGTTGATAGAACGGGCAGGCTTGATGAAGATGCTTGCGATGAATTCATTGCGGTCAACCACAGCAGGAGTGTTGTTCGTTTCGTCACAGACCACACGGAAGTCCGTGATACCACGGCGACCTTGAATCTCACGAAGGAATGGTTCAACGATATTGGTGAACTCTGCACGAGTAAACTCATCGTTGAATTCGAACATCACGTTACGAGCAGCAAGTGCAATCGCACGTTCTACACCCAAGAAGAGACGGCGGACATTGATTCGGTCAAATGCACTTGGACGCGATTCGTTTGTCTTGTCACCGAAGAGCATAATGCCTTCGCCTGGGATGTTTGCGATTGGGTTGATACCCACTTTGTAGAGAGCGTCTCTCTCTGCTTTGGATGGTGATACAATAATATCTGTAATACCCAGATACCTACCACGGCGTGAACCAGCAGGAGAGAACCACGGCGCAGCAACCAAGTCGGTAGCAGCCATGAGACCCGCAGTGCTTGATGCAGCAGGAATCTTGATGTATTTGTCATTATACTTGTCAAATACTTTCAGATAGTTATTGTCTTGAACCAAGTAAGATGACTTGGTGTATGTGTTGTTACATGCGAGGACAGCGGCATTAGTGCCTGTCGTGACAACCGCAACACGAGATGGTGATGCGACTGCAACACAGTCTTTACGAGTAGACGCAGCGATTGAAACGAGGTCGTTTACAACCGTTGTCGCTGTTACGTTTGTCAAAGACTCAGGAGCAATCAAGAAGTCAACTTCGATTGCGTCTGTATCTTCGAACTTGTCGAAACCACGCAGGACATCATCCGTTCCAAGTGAACTTGAAGTTACACCTGATTGGAACGAAAATTCTGTCTGCATGACTGATGCAGCACTATCTGCTGCAAAGTCTTCTCCGCTTGCTGTCGCGTTTGACCCCCAGAAAGAACCACTAAAGTCGTTTTCCGTTGGTGCGCCATTTCTATAGGATACACCAGCGTAAACCCATGCTGACTGTGTTTTCAACACGTCTTTGTAGTAGTTTGAAGTGCCATCACTACTCTTAGCATTACTTGCAACTGACAAGAATGGGAATGTTTCTAGAACCGCACCCTTTGTGCCAGTGATAACACCGTCTGCATCAATGACTGCAACGTGAATTTCATCGTTCTTGCCGCCAAGATTTGAGACGAATGATGATGTGCCTGGAGCAGCATCAAAATTATCTTTATATGTCCAAGCATTGTAGTTAGTAACCCCACCATTATCACTATCAGAACCGATAAGTGATACTTTGATTGAGTTACCAATTGCGCCTGGATACTTTGCAATAAAAGCGCCATCTGAAGAGTCAAGTGAAAGACCTTCAAAAGTATCTAAGTTGTTGATGGTTTGGGCTGAGATAGAAACATTAGTGTTACTACCTACAGCGTTGAGGGCATCTGAATCCTGTTCGCGAACAACAAACAGAGCGTTAGAATACCTTAAAAAATATGCGGCAGAATGGAAATCTACCGTATTTGCATCGGTTGGTGCGGAGAATGTCGAAACAAGACCCGTTTCATCTGAGACGAGAGTTGCAACTCCAACTGGCCCCCAACCGAAGTTTCCCACAAATGCACCAGTGGAAGTTTGAACGTTAGGCACTACGCCCGTCAGGTCAATTTCCTTAACTGTAACAGCAGGGGAAGCGGATGGTGTAAAAAGTGCCATAACCTTTTCCTTTTTTCAGTGTTATTAATATGTTTTCATAATACGGTAGTTATATCAATACCTTTATTTATAATAAAAAGTTTTTTGATATTAATCCCAGTCTGTGACACCAATACCCTCATATGAGTGCCAACCAACGTTTTTGATTGCTTCTTGTTGCGCTTCGTGTTCTTCATAGGCTGCGACACCATCGTCAATGAACCCTACAGGTGGAACATCGTCCTCAATCTCCTGCATTTTCTTCTCAAACATCATCTGTTTAAGATTGATATCCGTCATATCTGAGAAGTATTGGGTTGATACAAAGAATCCAAACATCACCAAATTCATCATCAAATCATCGTGGTTACCGTCAGATGCCTCATATGACTGTCCTCTCGACACAAATGTGGAGATTTCCATGATAGTTTGTTCGTCTAAGATATCAAGTTTCTTCTCTTCGAGGATATCCTTGATTGCAGAACAACCTAATCGTTTCACCTTTCTATTCATTTCAATACCAATACGGTCTGCTTTTACCGCAGATTCCATATGGACATTATCATATTCTAAGTCTTGATACAATCCGTTACAGACTAATGTGCCTTGGTCATTCGACTCAATAACGACATATGCCTCATTATAGACTTTCGCATACTTATATATAATGTTGGGAAAGAGAATTGGAGAAATAGTATTGTTGCGATACACGGCCACCTGTTTAAAAGGTCTAGTGCCAATGTCGATTACCGTAAAGGTTGAATAATCCTGACCTCTCCCTTTGGACACATCAACAGTCATGATATACTCACGACTCTTGGTAGGTTCTTCATAGACCAATAGGTCGCCACCTTCGAATACTCTTTTAGGTGGTTTTGCACGAAATGAAAGCAACGTCTCTGCGTTGATTAGGGTATCACCTGTTCCAAAAAAGGTGTTACCAAACTCTTGGTCAAACTGTAACTGAGAGGTGTTTGCAACTGTCTGTGCTTTCCATTCCTCATCACGGCCTGGCACATCATACCAGTTCACCGTGAACGGGATGAACTCATTAACTTTTTGAACCGCTCCCTCCCAGATTTTATGGAATGTATTGCCAATGCCGTTTGCAGTTGACGTAATGATGACCTTTGTCTCTTTACCAGCCGAGACCACTGGATAGGTTGAAGTATAAAACTCATTCGCTCTTTCCACGAATGCAAACTCATCAAGGAATAGTAGATTAACTGACATACCACGAATGGAACTACCACTTGTAGCACTGGCAATAATGCGAGAGTTATTACTAAACTCAATAGAACCTTTGTTGAGTGCTTTACAGCCAGGTTGTAGGAAGAAGGGAAGATTCTCCAACATGAGCGTAACACGCGCCAACATCTCACGAGCAGTGGCGCCTTTGTTCGCAAGGATTGCAATCGTCTTCTCGCTATGAAAACAAGCATACCATAGTAGGTAGCCAACAGAACTAATCGACTTACCCGATTGGCGACACGCAAGAACGATAGAAAACCTGTTATCATTAAAGTGCTTGAACATCTTCTCCTGATAAGGATACAAGTCGAAAGGGACTAGTCCTTCATCAAGTGAAATAACTTTTAGATATTTTTTGCAGAAGTATACAGGGTCTTTACCACACTTGACATATTCTTTGACCTCCGCTTCTGTAAATTGATGTTGAACACCATCACGCTTGACATTAATATTGCCAAGATAAGATTCATTCTGATTCGGGTTCTGCATCAATCACCACTCCCGACTCCGATTTTATGAGCCGTTGTAGGTCAGTAGTAGTCCCTACAAAAAGATTGTTCGTGGTGTTACCTAATTGTTTAGGTTCATCCTTCTGGTTAATGTCTTTGTTTTTCTTATTCAAATCCATCAGTTTGTCGTTGATATCGGCAATGTTTTTCATCATACCCGATAAAACTTCAAACGCACGAGGATGCTCTGATTCACGAGCAACTTCAATCATTAGTTCTAAACTCTCTTCACCTTTGGCTAAAAGGTTATAGTATGTATCACGAGAGTTATTATAATCGTCTTTTAAATTTTTTTCGTCTTCACTCATTAACTACCATCACTATCTAATATCGTTTCAACAAATCCATAGTCACTGTCAGCACTGACCGTATTCGGGTCGGGTGTAATCTTAATCTGTTCTATAAACACATCAGAGTCAACAAGACCCGCATCTTGATTATATAGGTTACCACGAACATCACGGATAACTTTACTACCAGTATCCAGTGGCCCGTGGAAGTTAATCTTCATCTCAAAATCAAGAGTGTAGATAATTGTTCTTCTGTCTCCAACCGCACCTTCGAAGTTGTCTTCCATAACCACACCCGTAAGTGTGACAGGGACATCTTCAACAAAAGACGAGATATCAGAGAAAGGTTTTACAGTGACCGTATATTGTGGCGTAAAGTATGGTAGGATTTGTTCCACAATCTGTAGACCATCGTCCTGCGTCTTCGCATATATGTTCAACTGAAATGTAATATTGTATGGTATCGAGGTGTATAGTTTCTGTCTAGTCAGATAACTATTCTCGATTGCCTTAGATATATTGTTTACTTTTGGAAGTTGACGAGTCGCGTCATAGGTCATACTCGTAATCTCAAACGACATACGAGGAAGTTTCAATGCAACCCTACGTTCAGCATCCTCACCATTTACCATCTGTTCCAGTCGTGCAATAAAGTTTCTCTTCGGTGCGTAGGACAGAGGTGCTTTGATTGTTGAGATTGTCTCACCCGCACTGTTCTTACGAAGAACATACAGGTTGTTAAACAACGAACCGAATACCGATACCGCAGTTCTTACTCTCTTGTGGTAAAACCAAGTTCCAAACATTATTCGATATCTCCAAATGGATTGGACTCAGAGAAGTCAAGGAAGTCAGACTCGAAACTATCAAAGATTGCGTTCTGTGCATCTTCCTGTATCTCTTGGAGTTGTTCTACCAATGTAGGTGTTGCAAGGCCGTTACTTGTTTGACCGACTACCAAAGCGTTTGTCGTGAACTCATGGAAGTTACCATCAGTCGCACCCACATGCGCGAGTCTCAGTTCGTTACCTGAGTCACTCCAGAATGTGACCTCACCTTTCATATTGTATGTTCCACCAGACTGAATTACGGTTTCGCCGATAGTATATCCACCACCCGCCGAGTCCAGTGTCAGTTTATACTGGAATGCACCTTCCGATTCAACCACATCAATACTTCTAATATTAGTATCAAAGTCCTCGTCACTGTATTCGAACAGTTCACAAGTCATACGGAATGTCGGTAATTGTTCTAATTGATAGAAAGGAGTTTCGGTCTCGACTCTCTCAATCTGAAAGATAGACTTAGACAACGGAAGATAAATCAGGTCACCCTCACGAGGCCGGAAGTTCTTCTCTGTCAGTTTACTACCGATGAGTTGTTGCCATCTCTTTCTTGCAACAACAAATGTTGCTTGGTCACGAAGTTCTACACCGAACTTAGTGAACAGGTCACCCTCTCCACCGAACCCTTCGGCGTTCTCGATATACATCTCAACCTTGTAGGAGGAACTGAAACGCGAAGGAACATCATCCAGAAATACGGTATCTTTGTTTACAATCTCGCGAGGGAGATAATAAACATCCTGTCCATACATCTGTAGGGCTTCGATGGTGATGTCCTCAAACATGTTCTGTTCAGAACGGACACCATATTTGAAATAAGGGTTCGTAGCCATTTAATTATCCTACGAAAAAATCGGGTGGAGTGTCATACTCGTTATATAGTTTCTGTTCAATTTTTTCTATCTCGCTTCGTGCATCTTCTACGATTTGTCTACCGTTCAAAGTAACACCGCCTGGCAGTTGCATTCCCTCAAACTTAACTAAGTTCTGACCCCACTGTTCTTTGATAAGTGCGGTTGCATATTCCTTGAGGAACATATTATTATAAATTCTTTCTTGTTCTGGTGCAACTTCAATATAACACTCAAGAATGATTTTATCTCCTGGCTGTAGGTCACCTTTACTTCCGGCTATGTCTCCAAAAATATTTAATGTTCTACCATATTTTTGGAATTGAATCTGCGGATGTCCAGATAATTTCAGGTCAATAGTCGAAAGATACTGTTGCATCTGTTCATAATATGCAAGGTCGCCCACACCAGTCTGCAAGTCCCACAAATCATTCAATCTCATTTGATATTTAATATCAAAAAAGTTTACTGAAGTGCTATCACTATTAATCGGCAAAACCCGAATAATACTAAGAATTCTATCAGGGTTAGAGAATACGGTGCTTAAATCTATGACTTGAGTATCAATCATTGTCTGAGTTATGGTCACAGTTTGATATAATCTGAAACTACCATCACTCGTATATTCTATAAATTTTTGAAGCGCATCGTTGATACGGTCTTCGATTTGTTGGTCATCCACATTAATTTCAATAACAGGATGACCTAATCTGCGAAGACAGTAGTCAATGAAATCTTCTCTAGTTTGTATTCTCTGAAATGCCATGTTGTTATTTATCCTTAATTAAGCAGTGTGCCATTTCTATCATACACCGCAAGAAGTCTTGTTGATGCAGGACTGCCGCCAATCAATGCGGAGTCAGCGTGGATATCACCGGCGAAGGTTGCTTTGTTTGTAGAACTGATAGAAAAGATATCACTATCAGCGCCACCATATCTTCTAAACTTAAAGTCGCCGTTATCAGCAAGCGTAATCAAATTGTAAGTGCTAACATTGCTGTTATCAAAAGCAATAGTTGTTCTATCACCCGTGTTACCATCTATGTGTAGTGGAAATGAACCATTACTACTACCAGGCCCACCGCCAATTTTCACATTAGCATAACCACTAGGATTGCCTGATGGTTTTGTAATCCTTACTGCGTCAGCTCCACCATCAACAGTAAATCCTATTCTACTACTAGTGCCTGTATTACCTTTATCGGCATGGAAACGAAGATAACCAAGATTACCACTAATTTCAGAATATGGAGTGCCAGAAGCGTTATTATCTTGAAGTTTAATAACTGGGTCATCATTCTCGATATTTAATTCATCGGTTATTTTGACTATACCAAACTGTGCGGAGTCAGCGCTGATATTACCCGTGCCTGAAATATTATTACCGTTGAGGTCAAGATTGCCACCAAGTTGTGGAGTTGTATCTTCTACAACATTATTAATTGATACACCTTGTGCAAGTGATATAATATCTGCGGAATCAACATGGAGATTGCCGACATACAAATCATCAGCAGTCACCGTGCCAGTTACGTCAATGCCTGTGCTGGTGGTGGCTAGTTTAGCTGAGTTGTTGTGATAAAGGTCTACTGCACCACTTTTTAAAGCTCGTATATAAGAATGGTTATCAGTAGCAGAACCTATGTGTATAGTATTTTCGCCAAGTATTTTTAATTGGCCTGTCCCTACATCTTGGATTACAGATTGACTACCATCGTGATAAATCTGCAAATCAGACCCAGCACCAAAGATGGCTTTGTCGTTGTCGGCAAATTTGATATCATTACTATTTGTTTCGAGGTCACCACCAAGTTGTGGTGTCGTATCTTCTACAACATTATTGATTGATACACCCTGTGCAAGTGATACGATAGTCGCTGAGTCAACTTTAAGATTACCGACATACAATTGATTATGGAATGTTGATGTATCACTATCAAGGGTAAGTTTCACCGAAGAGTAATCATAACCCGAAAATAGTTGTGTAGTGCCATCACCTCTTGCTAAGAATCTTGTGGCGCCTTGACTTCTATAATCGTTGCCGTTAGAGTGAAGCGGCCCCCAACTTTGACCACCAAAAACATTACCATCGGTCATGCCTGCGCGAAGTTCAAAACCATAACCTGATTTACCCCTTGCAGTTACAGAGTCAAAGAATGAAAGTAGTTGGAGACCTTCACTATTATTAAGGTTTAATCTTCTTTCACCATAATCGGAAATATTTCTAACACCCATCGCCGCTATTACTACGCGAGATTTGTCACTATCCCACTTAAAGTTTCTGTAATCAAAGTCGAGACTACCCTTACCTTTATAACCATAACTATAATCGGGCGCATAACCAAAGGTTGCCATTGTCCTCATTCGATTAGATGAGTTTGTAGAAGATTGTGTTGATGAGTCGATATATTTCCCGTTTCCATTGACGAAATTGCTATCGTAACCATACCCCCAAAGAACCGCTTGAGAACCAGTTCTCAATCTTGATGCAATATTCTGATACCCATGCGGGTCTGCATCATCTTGGTCTTGAACAACGCCGTTAAATGAGTTTAATGATTTTCTCACACTCAATCCTGAACCTTCACTAGGTTCATAGTAATACTGATATTGTCTGATATTATCATTACCGATAATCATATTATTACCGAGGTTGACCGAGTGGCCACGGCGGCCTTCAAAATATCTCGTATCAGGTATACCGTTGTCATACGATTTGGTGAATGGGATATCTCTAGGGCCATAACCACCGCCTTGATTCGCCCATATCGTTATATTAATTGAGTCTACTTCAAGATAACTTCCATAACCTTTGACTTTCAAGAAACTTGAACCGAAACCTGCATTAGTATAGTAACTAGCATTATAGTTCCTAGTGTCTTTTTCATCAGAGTCTTTACCGATGATTACAAGGTCAGAGTCACCACCCGATGCGTTAATAAATGCAAAGGTGCGATTCTCACCACCACCAAAAGACGCTGGTAATTCACCTGTAGATACCGAATCCATATTCATTCTGAATTCGGTTCTCTTATTATTGAACCTAATGGTCGAAGGCGCAACTGCACCAGCCGAGTCACTCAGTCCCAGTATACCGTTGATTGTAAAGTCACTATCTGGAAGATTTGATATTCTCGATGTGACATTGGTTGCAAACGAACCACCATCAGCAGTGCTGATAGTAAGGACACCTGTTCCTGAATCAAATGCTGTCGAGGATACACCCGCGACAGATACAGTTCCTATAGAGTCAATGAAACCACTCGCATCAACCGTAAGGACTGGGACAAGTGATGCAGAACCATATGTTCCTGCCGTTACCGTTGTGTTTGCACTTCTGTTAAAGTCAGCGGTAATAGTTCCTGCACTGAAGTTACCAGATGCGTCACGAGCAACAATCGCAGAACCCGTGTTCGCGTTTGTCGCAGTAGTCGCAGAGTTGTTAACCTTACCCGCAGTCGAAATCGTTGCGAGTTTTGTATCAGCAATTGCGGCACTTGCGTTGATGTCAGCGTTAACAATTGAACCAGCCGTAATCGCAGCACTAAGTGTTACATTACTCGTTCCATCAAATGATACGGCCGAAGCGGTGATGTCACCACTAATTGAGAAGTCCTGACCCGAATCAAGGGCATTGGTTGTGAGGGATTTACCTGTTACATCACCAATCAGATTACCTTCAAAGGTTTCTGCAACCAGTGTTGCAAGACTGAATGAAGAGTCAGCAGCGTTAATAGTTCCTGTCGGTGTTGAGTCATACTCATCAAGGAGTTTCCATTTCTCGTCAGAGATATCAAAGTAGAAACCCATATGGGTATAACCGACACCTGATGTGCCTGTGTTTCTATTCGTGAAGAAACCAGTATCAACATTTACAGGTGACGCAACACCTTCCCATCTATCACCTGAGTCGTGACCTGTGGTTGCACCGAACTCAACCGAAATATTATCAGTTGAATGAATTTCCTGTGCGTTACCAGTGATTACAACTTTTGTAAGTATAGGTGAGGCAAACGCACTATCATTTCCAAGTGCAACAGCAAAGGTATCAACACTACCCGCACCAGTTCCTACACCATCAATACGAACATAGTAGGTCTGTGCTGCTGTCCCTGTAAAGTGACCAGAGAAGAAGGCATCGTCAAGACCCGTTCCTGTGAATGTCGTTCCTGCTTCACCAATCGCATCACCTTCATTGAGACGATAGAATGGCGCACCTTGTGTCACATTGGATTGGCCCACAGTAGTCTGACTACCCAGAATGGTAAGGTTACCATCGACTTGTAAGTCCGAACCGATATGTGCAGATGTGCGAACACGGAATGAGTTTACCGAGTGATTCTCTCGGTTGACCATCATTACACCGTTATCCGAATCACCAGATACAACAACCCAACCCATACACATTGGGAAGTTTGGATATGTTGGAGGTGTATTTGTTTTACTGCCTGGAGTTACGGCAGATACAAAGAACTGGTCATCAGCATTTAGATTTGCAGTATTAACTTTGGTTAATTGACCCTGTAGCAACAACATACCATAACTGTTGTTCGCAATGTCGTGTGCTGCAAGACCCTGTGCGTTGTATGCAGAAGAACTAGATGCATCCGAAAGTGCGACAGTCGGAACATTTTGTGCGCCCGAGGTGTAGTTACCACTGAAGTAAAGAACTGAACCTTTCTTTATTACCGAACCACTGTTGTTGAACACTCTTTGATGTTCTTGTGTGCCCAGTTCAATGGGAAGTCCATTGATGTCATTATAATAGTTTAGATTCTTGTGTTCATTATCATAGAACAATAAACCTTCACTATATGGTTGATGATTAGAGAATGTTGTTGTATCAAACTGAACATTAAGAAGTGATGCGGAGTCTGCTACGAGTTGTGTCGTTTTCAGTTTATTCTCAACACGCAAGTCACCGAAGTGTTCGGTCGAACCATCAACAAGGATAATACCATTAGTTGCGTCAGCGACAATAACGCGGCCAATATGTTGTGGGAAACCAGTATCAACCGTTACAGTTGTTTCTGTTACGACACCCGCAGAGTCAGGAGACAAGAACAGAACATTACCTTCCGTCATACCACCTGTGTTGACATCACGAACCAGACCGTAACGAGTTACCCAACCGTGACCATTGTTTGGAATGTCCATAGTCGCAAGACCGAATGACTTACCTGTGGTAGAGGTGTTCGCTCTTGCTTTTGTGACAAGCGGGTGACCCGTTGATTCTGTTCCAGAGATGTATACTGCATCACCGTTGCTGATTGCCGCACCAGTTTCGTTTTTCACATACAAGAATATTTCTTGACCGATGTTTAGATTTACATCTGGGTTGGCATTTTCAGGAGTGTTAAGTCTAACCGATAAACCTTTGTCATGGTTAGAGTCAAAATATACCGAACCCGCAGTCTGTGAGAATGCAGTAGTCTGTGGAATAAATCGAATGCCCTTTGATACCGCACTATCTTGAGTGACCTTACCAAATGTTACATCATCTGTCGTTCCGACTGCTTGACCAATACTGATTTGACCAGCAGCACTATCATAGGTGACACCAGTTCCAGATTGTAAAGCATTTCTTGAGAGTGTGACAAGATTTGCGGAGTCCACATTGAACTCACCAGTAGATGAGTTGTAGGTAAGACCTTTATTTCCAGTCAGATGCGCTCTTACTTCGGATGGAGATGGGCCAGTGTATGTAAATACACCTGATGAACTGTCATATGTGAGTGACCCGTCACCGCCTGTGTCGTTTACAAGCAATGATGCCTTTGCATCACTATCTGCTCTTGCAGTAGTGTAATAGAGATTAGAACCTTCTGATAGGTCAGAGGTAGACTTGGCAGTAAACGCCGCATCAATGTCTGAGTCAACTCTTACTGTGGTGTAATAGAGGTTCGTTCCCTCTGCAACATTAGTTGTTGTTTTGGTAGCAAGTCTAACATCAAAGTCACTATCTGCTCTTGCAGTAGTGTAATAGAGGTTCGTTCCTTCGGGTAGTTGACCCGTATTGGCATCGCCGAGGTCACTGTCAAAGTTTGCCTTTGTGTATACACTCTCTACATCAAATGAGAACTGACCCGCAGCACTATCATAT
>Ga0206682_10001450_pt1 | contig 23325 bp, 27 predicted proteins | sample M240m12015metaG_FD_155444 | JGI IMG/M metagenome (GOLD analysis project Ga0206682, IMG submission 155444) | Ammonia-oxidizing marine archaeal communities from Monterey Bay, California, United States - M2 40m 12015 | ecosystem: Environmental > Aquatic > Marine > Intertidal zone | place: USA...
TAATGGCAATAACACACGAACTTTTAGAAGAATTCACCGGCACTCGCGCAAGTGAAATGCCTGACCCTGAGAACGAGGGTGAGACTATAACTGAAGAGTCAGCTTGCATAGATGTAAAAGTGCGTTTCACATGCAGCGAAACGAGCAAAACTCATGAGCGGTTCGTCAACGTCTGCTTAGATGCTGACGGTGCATATGATGCTGACGCTACCGCTGTTCGTATCGGTGAAGTTGCTCTGGGCGTAGCTAACAAAATGAGCATGGGCGTAATTGATTAGCGTTGAAAAGTGAGCTTTCATTATATTAGCGTAGCCAATATAATGAAGCTTTCCCACCCCTAGAAGGAGTCTTAGATGACTGATCAAAATACAGCTGTAGAACAACAAGCCGAGCCAACATTAACAATTGGCGAAACTACGTATCCTGTCGACACGCTGAGTGATGAGGTGAAAGAGATGCTTTCGCTGCATGAGCAAGCAATGCAAATGGCCATTGCTGCAAAGCGACAGGCTGCTATCCACGATCTTGCAGTAGCAAACATTGCAGCGCATATCGAAAAAGCTGTGCAGGAAACAGAAGAATGAGGAAAAGATGGCCTATTTTAAGCGGGATCGTTTTAGCGGGATAGCGCCAGGAGTCAGTCCGAGACTCTTGGCAGATCAGTTTGGTCAGATAGCAGAGAACATAGGCTTTGAATCTGGTCGGCTTGTATCTACCAAGACAGACACTGACGAATTCACACTAACTAGCTCTACTCGAAGAAGTATCTACAAGTACGAGTACGGCAGCTCGTCATCCGTCTGGCTCCAGTGGAACGAAGAAGTTGATGTTGTCCCTGGTCCTATACCTGGTGATACAACTGATCGCCTGTACTTTACTGGCGATGACTACCCGCGTATCGGTTGGTCTACCACCATTGTTAGCGGTTCGTCATACCCGAATAACTCTTTCCGGCTCGGGGTTCCCGCTCCAGCCATCGCGCCCACGGTTAGTATAAGTGGTACTGTTGACGAAACGCTCACGCCAAACGATGTGTCTTATGTATACACATATGTAACTGCTGATGGCAGAGAAGGTCCACCTAGTGCGCCTTCTACTGTCGTCGAGATGGTTGACGGGCAGACAGCGACTCTAACGTTGACTAATCAGACTTTTGCTTCTGGGCATAACTTAGGCAGCGGGTCACTCAAGCGTATATACCGCTCTAACACGGGTTCTACCAACACGCAGTTTCAGTTTGTTAAAGAGATACCTATTGCTGACGCAAGTGAACCGGACTCCAAAGATGCCGCGACGCTCGGTGAAGTACTACCAAGCGGTGGTTGGATTGGACCGCCAGATGACGATAGTTCACTTTACCCAGATGGGCAGCTAAAGGGTTTGATAGCGCTAGCGCAAGGCGTGATGGCGGGCTTCACAGGCAAACGCTTTTGCCTTAGCGAACCCTTTCTCCCGCACGCATGGCCGATTGGCTATCGTATAACGACTGAAGAAGACATCGTCGCTATTGCATCAACGGCAAATGGAGTCGCTGCTCTGACTGATGGGCAACCGTACTTCATAACGGGCACCGATCCAAGTGCAATGACCGCGATCCGTATTGATTTAGCACAAGCGTGTGTCAACGAGCATAGCGTAGTAGACATGGGGGACTATGTTTTGTACGCGGGGCCAGACGGTTTGTGTGGAGTGCAAAGTTCTAGCGGCCAAGTTGTTACTAATGGTTTAATTTCAGTTGATCAATGGAACGCTAATTTTAACCCTACGACAATTCGTGCGTTTAGACATGAGGGCACGTATGTTGCGTTCCATGCAACAGGCGGCTGGGTCTATGACCCAAGAGGGGGCGAGAATACTCTTTCTACACTTACCATCGACGCAGCAGTACGCGGGGGTTATCGCAATCCTAAAGATGGGCAGCTTTATCTCATTGTTGGTAACAAGATTAAGAAATACCAAGGCGGCTCAACCAACAACACGCTCAAGTTCAAGAGTAAGAAATTCGTTACTTCCGCCCCAGTCTCGATGGGTTGGGTTTCTGTCCACGCTAACGTTTATCCCGTCACAGTCAAAGTATACGGAGACGGTACGTTGGTTGCGCATTACACGCTGACCTATGCAAACAATGTTTACACTCAGGCAACTACTGTACCCAGCGGGATTAGTGACGGAACACTACGTGAGCCAGTGATGCGTATGCCTGCAGGCATAGCACAAGAGTGGGAAGTGCAGGTTGAAGGTACTGACATTAACGAATTCTGTCTATCGCAATCGATGGAGGAAATTCGCAACTCATGAGTAACCAGACTAAAGTACCAGGAATACCAAAGCCTCCTGCAGAAGTATCCCCAGAACTTCGCAGCTGGATAACGTCTGTTGCGGAAGCACTTGAGATTAGGTTAGGTCGCCGTGGCGATCCAAGAGACCGTGCTGTTACTTTACGAGAGTTAATTGAATCGGGACTTGCAGAAGACTTGAAGGCCTCTCGGTTTGACCCAAACAATGTTAACTCTAGCAATTTGGGGATGGGGCCAGTAGAGACAATAGACTCAAATAAGCCTCCCCCTCCTACGGGTTTTGCTGCTGCTGGAGCTTACTCACAAGTCAACCTGAGCTGGGACTACCCAAACTACGGCAACCATTCTTACGCTGAAATTTATGGGCATGATTCAGATGCGATAGGTGATGCGCAGATAATAGGAGCATCTACGGGTCGCGGCTACATAGACCCTATTGGCTCAGGTGCGACGCGCCATTATTGGATTAGGTTTGTTTCACAGTCGAATGTCGTGGGACCGTTTAACTCTAGTACTAGCACGGTCGCTACAACAGCTGCCGATGTAGACCACTTACTTGGTGTGTTAACAGACGCAATTACTACAGATGAGCTAACAGGTACCCTTGAGACAGAGATCGGAAAGATTTCTGGTGATATTAGTGTTGCAAACTCTGTCACCGCTCGCATTGCTGCTGAAGCAACTTCGCGAGCCGCAGCGGTTAGTAGTGAGGCTACTGCTAGGGCGGCTGCAGTTAGCAGTGAGGCTTCTGCTAGGGGGGCAGCCATAACTACCGCCCGCGACGCGCTTCAAGCGCAGATAAACGACATCGCAGGTATAGCTGCGTGGGCATCTACTGAGTCTTACAGTATTGATGATAAGGTGCGTCATAGTGACAAATTGTGGAAAGCGGCAGCAGCGAACAGTGACTCTGAGCCTACTCACAATAATGGTTCTAGTACCAACTCTGACTGGACGCTTATTGGTGACTATACAAGTTTAGGAGCTAACACAGCAGCGAACAGTGCAGCGATTTTAGCGATCAACACTGTTGATTCGACCAGTACGTCCGCTGCTGCTCTTGCGATTAAAGCGTTGCAGACAACCGTTAACGATAGTGAAACAGGTTTGGAAGCAACAGCGGACTCTTTAGACACGCTGTCTAACCGTGTTAACCATACTGATACGGGTTTGGTAGCAACAGCGAGCAAGCTTACTGGTCTTGAAACTGCGGTCTTCAACGACATGACGGGTGTGCCTAATTGGGCTAAGGCAGACTCTAGCGCAACTCCAGCAATACCTTCGGTTACATACGGTATAGGTGCTAGGGTTGTCTATGATAAAAAACTTTACCGCGCCGTTGCAGACCAATTAACGAATGTAGAGGGAGCAGCAAATTATTTTGTTCCGGGGACTAACGCTACTAAATGGGCGCTTGATACGGTTGCTGCGGCTTCTGCAGTTACTTTGCTGTCCAACACACTTACGAGTGACTACGCCACTGCATCTGATACTTCGCTCATAGAAGCCGCCATGCTTAACAGTCTGACGGGTGTACCTGATTGGGCTAAGGCAGACTCTAGCGTATCTCCAGCAATACCTTCGGTTACATACACTATAGGTGCTAGAGTTATTTACGAAAAAAGACTTTACCGCGCCGTTGTAAACCAATTAACGAACGTAGAGGGCGCAGCAAATTATTTTGTCCCAGGGACTGACGCTACTAAATGGGCCACTGACAGTATAACTACAGCATCGGTTTTAGCTGCATCAGAAGCAAGCGCTGACGGCAAGTTCGCGACTGCTACTAAGCTGGATAATCTTGAATCAGCGGCATTTAGCAATTACACAGGTTTGTCTGAATACAACTCAAACGCGGCGTATCTAGTTGGTGCGCGTGTAACGTATGGCACTGGGGCTGGAAAAAAGATTTATATAGCAATAGAACCTTCAGGAGGTTCAGTAAGCCCGCAGATACCCACGGTCGCTGCATACTGGGACGAAGACACTTTAGCAAGTCAGGCAGTATCGTCTGGCGCTGCTGCTCAAGCGTTATCGTCAGCAAATACTTACACAGATACTAATGCTGCTTCAGCAAGTGAGTTCTCAGCCTTGAACGCAGGCGTGTTTGTAGATATTGCAGGCGTAAATGCTTGGGTAAATACTAAACCCGACTATGATATCGGTGACAGGGTATACCACAACCAAAGAATTTATAAAGCTCAAAAAGTAACTGGAGATTTTGTGTCAGGCTTATCGACTTGGGCTTCTGGCAACGATTATGAAGTAGATGACATCGTCAAATATACGGATAGCGGTTTAGCGGTGGACGAGCGTCCTTACAAATGTCTTGTCGATAATACTAACAATACTCCTCACAACAACTTATCTGGGGAAAACCCTAAGTGGGCGATTAACCATCCTGAGCCTGGGACCAACGCTGCCTATTGGATAATAGACGCCGCTTCACTAGCATCAGCGGTAAGTGCTTTAACAACTGATGTGACGAACAACTATGCAAGAGCGACGGATGTTACAGCTTTAGACGCATCTATTTTTGGTGGTGTTAACGGAGCGCCTGCTTGGTCGAATCAACAAAGTTATGCCGTGGGTGCCAGAGTTACTCATGACGATATTCTGTACAAAGCTATTCAGGCATCATCAAACCAAGCACCCAAACAACCGCCGAATGTAGATTACTGGGCTATCGCTCGATTTGCTACTGGATCAGCGCTTACTGAGCTGTCAGTTGAGGTGAATGACAAAGCAACAACAGGCAGCTTAACTACGCTTGAGTCCTCAATTTTCAACAACGTCATCGGCGCTCCCAACTGGGCTACTGGAACCACTTACTCTGCTGGTGCTACTGTCACTTACAACCAGAAGATTTATAGAGCTTTGCAAAGCACAGCTTTTGGCGGTGGTGGCGGAGAGCCTACCGAGTATGCTCTACCTACGAATACTACGTACTGGGTACAAGACACTTTAACTACGGCTGATCAGGTAGAAGCTGCATACGCAAAAAGCAGTGACGTTACGGTGTTACAGAGCAACCTGTTCGACAACATGGTAGGTGTGCCCGAGTGGAATAGTAACACTACCTATTCTGCGGGAGCCAGGGTTGTTCACACAACTTCTAATGGCGTGAAAAAGCTATACAAGTCGAAAGTAGACAATAATAGTGGAAACTCACCAACAAATACGAACGGGTCTGTTAATACCAATTGGGAGCTAGACACTCTGGCTAGCGCAACCGCAGTTAATTCGTTAACCACGCTTGTGAACATCGATGAATCAATAACTGACTACGTTGCGGGGCAGTTTTCAACAAAGGTTGACCTTGGCAACTTGTCCGTTGCTTCAAAGTTCAGTCAATACCAAACAACAACCCAAGCGGCAGAAGCTACGGTGACTGCAACTGACGCTTTAAGCGTAGCGATATTTGATCAGATAACAGGCGTGGATGGCTGGTCGACTAACGAAACTTATGCCGAAGGTGATAGGGTCTATTCTAGAACAGGCGTGGCAGCCCCCATAAAAATATACAAGTCGAAAGTAGCCAATAATAATGGAAACACACCAACAAATCAGAACGGGTCTATTAATACCCAGTATTGGGAGCTTGATGCTCTGGCGTTTGCTGGGGCTTTTGATACGTTAGATGCAACTGTAAATGCTGACGGCTCGGGGCTAGTAGACAAGGTAAGTAATATTGAACTTGACCTTGGCGATTTGGGCGATACTTCAGTACAAACTCGGTTTGTAGCTACGGGCGATGATATCAATGGCCTTAAATCAAAGTATACAATTAAGATCGATTCTAATGGGCATGTGGCGGGTTTTGGGTTAGCTCAAGACGTTAACCCAGCGGGCATCGCTACGAGTAGGTTTTTTGTCAATGCTGATAAGTTTGCAATTCTGCCTGACGCAGCTACCTCTGCTGACCCAGCTTGGTCTTCAGGCACCTCATACTCAGTAGGAAACAAGGTCACCCGCGAGGGTAAGTTGTATCAGGCAAGAGTAGCGCATTCTAACCATCAGCCGCCAAACGATACGTACTGGGATGATCTAAGTCGCAGTCCTTTTACGGTTACAGCTACTGGAACTACCGTCGATGGTACTTATGTTCCCGCAGGCGTTTACATTAACAACGCAATGATTAAGCACGCTTCTATTACATCTGCACAGATTGGGTCTGTTAATGCCGACATGATCACCACTGGCAACTTAGATGTTATGGAGCTTATTACAGCTAACCAAATCAAAGCGAGCCTGCTAGCAATTGACGATAACGTCTTATATGAGGCCGCTAATGGAAATTTGATACTTCGAACAGGGAGCGCGGATCAAGGGGTTAAACTCGAAAATTTATCTTATGACGCCTTGGGCCTTGTAGCTCAAGCTACTCAGTCATCTGCGTCTGTAATCTCTAACCAAAGCTATTATCCAAGTTCATTTACTGCCAGCACACCGTGGCGTTCAGCAGTTATAACAACCCAGATACCCTTTGGCGGAGTAACAACTCAGACCGTTACGCTTCCTCAGTTTCTGGAGTTTACGATACAAGAAGCGACCATAAAAGAACAAGGTCTTTATTACATAGATTTTGGCGCTTCAGCATTTGGTCAATTAACCAACAATAACTCTACCGCTGCTAGTCAGGTGATTTTAGATATCCAAAGTAAAATAGGTACTGCCGCTTATACGGACTACACATCGCGTGCTACACCCGCTAAATATTGGGGAACACTCCCGCTTACGCAGCACTCCGCTTCTACTACTGTCACACTATATACAGGCCGCAAGTATCAGTTTCGTCTCTATGGCCATCTTAAAGGTTTTGCCAACTCTTCTATTGGTGCTAGTAACCTGGGGTATCAAGGTGGATACATTCGCATATTCAGAATACCTAACCAGACTTAAATTATGCATCTAATCTATAATATAGCTACAGGCAAACCAAGACTGACAGTATCTTCGCTAGATTTAGCGGACGGTAATTTAAAAGAAGGCGAAGCACACATAGACGTATCGAACAGCGCTATTGATAACTCGCTATTCGAGAACGTTCTAATTGTTGATGGCCAATTAGTACAGCAGGAAGCAGCCGTGCTTGATCCAGTAGCAGCAGCGCGTCATTTTCGCATTAGTTTTTTAGCTGAGTCTGATTGGACGCAGACCACAGATAGTCCGCTCAGCGTAAGTTCGAAAGAAGCTTGGGCTAGGTATCGGCAAGAGTTAAGAGACTTTCCGGCAAGCATTGCAGCCATTGCTGCAGACGAGGAACGGTCTGAGGATTTATCAGAATTATATTTAGTAGAGCAGTTATTGCCAACACAACCCGAGGATTAGAAATGCATAAAGGTAAGCAGTGCGTGCTAAACGCCAAGACAAAATCAAAACCCAAGTCAAAACCCAAAAAGAAACCAGCTAAGAAGAAGCGAACTTATGGCTACTAGAAACTACAAGAAAGAGTACGCGTCTTACCACAGCAAAACTGATCAAAAAAAGAATCGGGCGGGGCGAAACAAAGCGCGGCGCTCTGCTATGGCGGCAGGCAAAGTGAAGAAAGGTGATGGGCAGGATGTTCATCATAAAGACGGTAACCCCCGTAACAATAAAAAGGGTAACGTGAAGGTGGTAAGCCGGAAAAAGAACCGTGGTGTTTATAGGTTCGCGTAACTCCGTCAATGACGGAATAGAAAGTAAACAAAATTACTATAACTAACAAAATCAACGAGTTATGAAGCTCCGAGACTAACATTTAGTTATGCACAAAAGTTCCGTAAGTAATTGATCTAGAACAAATTAACAGCTTTAGACGTAACGAATCCCTCCCTCTCCGCCACATTTTTAAGTGTTTGTTTCTAATATATTTTTTGCTATGTTAGGAATCCATGACGGACACATGACGGAATACGATGGCATACATCAGGGAACGCAACGGAAAGTACTTCGCAGAAATACGCCAAAAAGGCTACCCCAACCAAAACAAAACCTTCAAAACTAAGCTCGCAGCTGTTGCTTGGGCACGCCGCATCGAGAGCAGCATGGACCAAGGATCGTGGGTCGATACCCGTGAAACACAGTCCGTGCTCATTGATCACATTATGGATGATCTCGTTTACAGCTTTGAGCGGTTCGGGCTAGAAGTCGCTGGTCCTAAATTAGGACAGCTCAACCAAATTAAAGAATACTTTCAAGGTGTGTCGATCCACGACCTGACTTTTGATGAAGTGCTGGACTTTGCTGCTTACCGTTTACAAACCGTGGCTGCTAGTACGCTTCAAACTCAGATGTACTATTTTAAGCAAGCGGTCACAAATAGCAGAATAAAAACTGAGCAGCTTGTCGTCGACATGGCGATTGAAGAGTTAAAGCTAAAGAAGTTAATTAGGGGTAGCACAAAACGAGATAGGCGATTGCAAGGTGACGAGTGGGAAAAGTTGCTTGATGAGGCTGGCGCACATTGGATACGCCCGATCATGGAGATTGCAGTTGAAAGCGGCATGCGTCAAGGCGAGATTCACAGTCTTGAGTGGCAGCATATCGACTTTGATAAGAACTTAATTGGCATTTGGCGCAAGAATAAAAACGAGCCAGGGGGTAAAAAGTGGCATGTAATACCCTTTTGGCAGGGCGTGAGAGAAGTGCTTTTACGTGAACACAACCAGACTGGCAACACTACTACTGTGTTTGGTGTAAAGCATGCAGCGAGCATTAGTGACAAGTTTGCCAAGATGACAAAGAAGCTGGGCATCGTCGATCTTCGTTTTCATGATTTGCGCCATGAAGCGATATCGCGAATGTTTGAAGTCAGAAAGATGCGCGTCGAAGAAGTCAGATTAGTCTCTGGTCATGCTTCGCTTGAGCAGCTATCGCGATATGTAAATTTACGACCTGAGAATTTAGTCGATTAGGGTGTACTGACTTGATTGGTCAGAAAAGTTGCGACTTCTTGCGTGGGGAAGAGGTATTTTTTGCCGAGTTTGGCGTGAGGAATCTCTAGACGGCCATGATAAATCTGTTGATACATCGATTGGCGTTTGATTTTTAACAGTGAGGACAGCTCGTGTATGTCCATAAATGGTCCATATTTTTTCTCAAGTATTGCGTTTAAATCCATTCTTATTACCGCTCCTAGTCTGCTTCTTTGCTTTTCTTATCATTTAGATACATTGTAACTATTCTATTACACTTATTAGCAGATTAATAATTTAATTCGATTTTGGTTTAGCTGTAGTAGAAAGCCACTACTGACCACATTGTGTGAATTTTAGAAGAGTCGGGCAAATCATTTGGTGCGTAGAATTTTAGATGCTTTTTACCTTTCAATCTGACGGCGAATGCTCGGGGTTTTTTCATCTGAGAAACTGACACAAGTCTAGCGTAGCAGTCCCAATTCCCGATCGCATTTGCAAAGAGATATGGGTAGTCGTCTGCGCTCATTTTTACGATTATCGAAGATTCTTCACTTCTGGTTTGCAGCAACTCATTAATCCGTTTGGTCATGTCAGAAGCATTGTAAGACACTGTCTGCTTGACGATGCTTGGCAGATTCTGTTCGATGTCAGGGTCAATCTCGCGTGGGTCTACGTCAAGAAAATTTGCTAGTTTGATAATTGCCTGAGCACGTAGCTCGGTGATGTTATTGAGGTAGTGACTGATTGCGCCTTGGCTCCAGCCAAGTTCTTTTGCTACTTCAACTTGCGTGAACCGCATCTCAACTTTTTTCTTTTCCCATATCCTTCTTAGATTTTTGACGGGCTGAGGGAGGTCTTTGTTCATTAGTTCGTCCTGAATGCGTTGTGCTGTATATCCAATTCGCAACATCTTGTCGCGTAATATTTTGTTCTATATAGTGCATTCTACTAATATTTTGAGCGAAGTCACGTTTTAGGATTACAGCAGTGTTTTCTACGCCAATAACAAGCGCGGCAGTAGCTGGGCCGTTGACACGTTCCAGCCATTGAAGTTGCAATTCGGACAATGAATGACGTATCAGCGTGTCGTCCCGTTTCGGGAGAGTTTTGACATACTTATACTCAACAAACAGTAGTCCTGCAGGTCCGCAATACATCGCGTCAGGTACGCCTCCCGTATAAGTGTCGTGAATTTTCCACGCATACACTTCGGGTGGTAAGTAGCGGTGTATACTTCTTACAAAACTATGTTCATTCATAAATTAGGGTGATGCGTTGTAGCCACAAGTGCATCAGGCTTGCTTTAAAAGGCTTAATCAGGCCTGTAGCTGGGTGATGCGTTGTAGCCACAAGTGCATCAGGCTTGCTAAAACAGGGGCAAGGCGACCCCTTGGCTAGGGAAACTTACTTGTGCAGTTCGTACTGAGCTTCGGCAAACTTGAAGTCTTCTTCTTTTGTCCAGCCTGCGTAGGTAAGGTCTATACCATGCCAAGAGCCTTTGTCATTGCTCTGTGGTATTGCGGTAATTTTCCACAGACATGCAAACCTGTCGCCGCCTTTCATAGCAATCTCGCTGTTCCAAGCTTTAGATATCTTTAGCTTAGTTCCGCGAAATTCCATAATTACTGGGCCTTCTAGTGCGCCTGTCTTCTCACTCTTAAGAACTACTACGTGATTGTGCGTCTGGTAATACTCGTACTGCGCTGGCACAGGAGCTTCTGCGATTGCTTTTCTGGCTTCAGGCAGCGTGGCAAAAGTGCCTATAAAGTTTTTGCCAAACTCTTCTTTCTGCTTGACCGTATAATCAGTCGTAAATGACAGACTGATTATATGTAAGGTATCGGTGTAAACTTCCTTTGTGAGGTCGTTAAACCATAAACCTACCTCAGCATCTGACACAAAGTCAGTGTGATGTTTGTCTACTTCGTTACTCATTTTCTGAAGTAACTTGACCTTGGGGGTTTTAAGTTCTGCCCCTACGTGTTCGTTACCACGGCCAGCGTCCATGTTTGCTGCGATGTGTGCTGGTACTTTGTCTTCTACTATTGCTAACGCCGTGCTACCCATAATGTTTCCTTTGGTTAATGGTCATAGGTTAAGTGATTAAGTGATTAAGTGATTAAGTGATTAAGTGATTAAGTGATTAAGTGGTTAACGGTTCTACTACGATTTACCGTAGTTAACTTTGCGTAACACATAGGGTGATAAACCAGGTATTTCGTCGCCCATTTTCAAGGACTCCTGATATGCCCGTGTATTGATCGCTCGGTTCAAAAACTCCAAAGACCCAGTGTCAAGTATGTACTGCGCAAACAGATCATAATTGTCAATTTTCGCTTTGATGCTTTCTGTGATGGACACGCGTGCAGTACCGTTTTTGATAAACGTGACTCCATTAGCGTCCATATCCTTCTGGAGCAAGTAATCAAGGTCTGACTCTTTCTCTTTTAGAATTTTTAGTTCTGCATTAAGAACTTGTTTTTGTGCAACGATGTCACCCTTTGCTTCGATCAAATCAGCAAAAGATGTGTTCTCGTCGATTGTTGTCATACGCCGTCTCCTATGGCTCGTCGATTGGTTCGTCTGTTTCGTAACAGGGGTCGTTGGTGATCCCAAAGTCGAATTCAGCCAGCTTTGCTTCGCAACATTTGTCGCACACTTTGCAAAGGTAGATACCTCGCGCATCGTATTCGTCCCATGTCACTTCGTTTTCATGCATGCAAAACATACTTACCCCGCTTTCTTCCTGTTAGTGTGTAAGTCTTTAAGTACTGATAGCAGCTCCTCCATCTTTCCTGTCTTGGTTTCCAGCTTGTCGAACACGTCTGGCTCCCAAGTATCGCGAGCTGCAATGCGAATGATTTCTGTTTTTTCCGTCTGGCCAGCACGGTATATACGTCTGTTGAATTGCACGTAATGCTCGGCGTTGTATGTTGGTGATGCCCAGATAATTGTTTTTGCTTTTGTCATTGTTAACCCGTGACCTGCACTCTGCGGGTGGCAAAACACGACTTGTAGTTGACCAGCTTGCAGACGGTCTACGACTTCTTTTCGTTTGGCTGCAGGCGTAGAGCCGTCAATCACTCCGTAGCGAATACCGAGCTTGTCTGATGCAGCCGTCATGTGATCTCGTTCGTGCTTCCAGTTGAATGCGACCAAAGAATGAGAACGCTCTTGCACTAGCTGCATCACTAAGTCATAACGCTCTGTGTGGATACCTTGCGCATTGCCTTCTTCGTCGTACACTGCCCCCGTACAAAGCTGCAGTAACTTCTTGACCTTAGCGCCTGCGTGAATGGCATTGATTGTTGCCGCGCCTGTGTAGAGCACATTGTCAGCAGCAAGTTGGTTGTATTGGTTTAGAATTTTCTTAGGCAGTTGAACGTACATGGTGTGTACGCTTTGTTCTGGCATGTCGATACAATCAGTTAATTCGTACCTAAGATTGATATCACTTAGCGCAGCAGCAACTGTTTCCTGTGCGTTGTCTTTATCAACCCATTCGTTTGCAAAACCATTGAACTTAGAAGTACACACGGATGCTCTGAAGCTATAGAACCGATGACCTAAGCGCTCGCCTTCGTCAACGATTAGTGTCGGATGCCAGATGTCCAAGATAGTGTTGGAGTTAGGTGTTCCTGACATTGCTATGCGTTGGTTGAACGCTTCTGCAACTTTGCGGCACGCCTTGCTGCGCTGACTGTCTTTGTTTTTAAACGCTGTAAACTCGTCGATTACGAGCGTGTCGAACCCGCACAATACCCAGTAGTGTTTGGCAATCCATTTGACAGCGTCGTGATTAGTGATCACTACATCTTCTGTACCGAGGAATGCTTCTTCGCGGTTCTTGGCATACGCAATTGAGTACGTAGTTTCTGGAGTGAACTTTAAGATGTCATCTCCCCACGAACTTTCAAGGATAGATAACGGGGCAAGTACTAGGGTTCTTGTGTCGCGCCCTGCAATAGCATCAAGCACTGAGCGTGTTTTGCCAGTGCCAGGATCGCTTGTAATAAGGCAACGAGGATTGTCGTTGATAAAGTCAGTTGTGACTTTTTGATGGTCGAAAGCTTCGTACATAGGCATCACTCATTGATGGTTTAGAATAATAGCATAGCTAATATATAGACTCAATTCATTTGAAACTGAGGGCATCGCACCCTCTCGGCGTAGGTTTATTTCAGTTTTATGTGAGGTCATGATGAAACCCGCTCGAAGTTTTGGACCAGACTCTTTATAGTACTATTACTAATATCAAGCTGCAAATGAATTTAAGTTGCAGGTCAGCGCATCTACTATGAATGGGCTGTTAGATTTCTTTGCTTCGTTACCCTTGAGCCGCAATCCGACGATTTTACCTCTGGCTTTTAAGTTCTCTAAGTCAGACTTGTCACCGTCAATAACTTCTCGGCCTAGAAACTCGCTGGGCAATCCGTTTCTAAACACGACTGCAATGGGTACGTTTGTTCCTAGCGCTATTCTGACTTGCTTTTTGTATTTAGGCGCAGCGCTATAACTGAACATAAGTCGGTAGTTGAAAGGAGTCTTGTTGATACGATCTGCCCGCTTTGTATAGTCGTAGAAGAATATGTTTGGAAACTCCTGCGGTATGTTGTGCTGTTCCCATGCTACATCCGACAGTACGTTAAGACGTACCACTGGTTGTTTGTCTTGTTTAACTGCGTACTTTTCTAGATTGCCAAGCTCCTTACGTAACTGGGCGAGGAAGCTACTGTTGCCGCTGTGGTAGTAATCTGTCTTGCGTTGACGGGCATCGTTGATACTACTGAACACTTGCGCTAACCCACTCTCTTTAAGGCAGGGTTTAAAACATTCCGCATTACCTGATGAGGGACATAGCTTTTCGTCAGGCATCATCGACATACCTGCTAAGACGATTGGTTGTCCTTCGGCAGTTTTTCTTAGTTTGGTGTTACTGTCTCTAGCCAGTAGCTTTATTTTTTGCGGTGGGCTTATTTCTTTTACTGGGATTAGATTCCCGACTGATGATGTCATGCAGTATCTCCTTGCGTATTGTTGAGGTCATCGAACGGTTCAGCTTGATGTGCAGGCGAATGTCTCCTACTTTTAGCCTGTACGTTGACCAGTACATAGCCTCCGGTGGCTCTGTTGAGATCGTGTACTGGATCAAGTCTTTCTCCCGTCGGTAAAACATTTTTAGATTCGTTGGAAGCTTCAAGGAACATCTCCTTTATCGGGCCGCATATCAGGTCTTTGTAACTCCGTTTTTCCATCTTCCTCGTCCTTTGGTTTATTCTGCTTGTCTTCCTGAGCTTTTCTCATGAAGAGGAATATCTCGACAGCAGTTAGAATGTGTAACAGTATTTTGAGCATGCGCATTTTCCTTCGGGGCAAAAAAAAGCCCCTCGTGAAAGGGGCCAACTAGAACTTATAAGTTTTCTTATGTTCTAGGGAGGGAAACTATTCAACACCCCACTGGCACTCTGGGGGATCGCTTTTTCTATATGAGCACCAACGACACGCGTCTTTGCTCGGTGTTGGGTCAAACTCTGTAGCAGTGGTCATCTTGATGGCTCGTCGATGCCAACCTGCAGTAAACTGCATAGCCTGCTCTCTGGTGTACTGCTTACGGGTTGTTTCACCTTTATCTAGATACCAGAACTCAGTCTGTACAAACTCTAGTTGCGGGTATCTAAAAAAGGTTCCTATTGCGTAGAGCAAACCCTGTTGGGCGTGAGCTATTTCGTTACCCCATTTCTTACCAGTTTTGTAATCGATGACACGCGCTGATTGTTCGTCTTGATGCACTAGTGCATCTAACTTGATACGCGCCCACGTACTTCCTTCCATCCAACCAACGGGTTGCCAGTCGAGATCGAAACCCCACTCACCTTCGAGTTCTACTTTTGCGTCTATATAAAGCTGCCGTAGTTCCTCGAATTCGCTTTTGAATTTCTTACAGGACTCAGGAAACTCACCTAGCGTTCCGTCAACGTACTGTTCGGCTTCTTCGTGGATGACTGTGCCGCGTTGTGCTGCTGGCCCAGAGGTTTCTTGAATTTTCTTAACTTTGGCGATGTAAGATCGGTAGGGACATTCTTCGAATACTTTGAGCGCCGAATAGGACCAGGCTCTTAACGGGCCTAGTTCAGAAGGTTTTTCTAACGGTTTATCAGCGTCGGCTCTCGTTTCCTGAGTGAGGGAAGGCAAGTCATTTTCCTTGTTTATTTTTCAGGTTAGTACTATAGCTAATATTTATTCAGAAAGAAAGTAACAGTTTTTTATCGTGTTCTTCGAAGTACTGATCTGTTAAGCGTTTAAGTTCTAGCTCGTTAGTTTCCCACGTAGTGACTACGCCGCGCACTACATTAGTATCTCGTTCTGCTTTAAATGGTCTCTTACGTTCAGTTTCGATACCGCTTCTGCTCATGCGTTTTGAGAACTCACGCTGCGACAGTCTTGGGTTTTGTTCGGTCTGAACATGAAATACCGTGCGCAGATGCTCCATTGGTATAACAAGGTAGTCATGCATGCCTTGTGCAATCCAAGACTTTACTAATCGTTGTGCTGCTTCGATTTCGTTAGCATGGATTACGGACGCTGTGTTTATATCAAGGATGTCTGTGAAGTAGTTGAGCTTACCGTCTTTAAGCGCTTGGCAGAACTCCTCGAACACTGACATTGACACGTTGCGCATTTGTTCTTTGGCAAGGTTATTGATAGCTGTTTTTGCTAAGTGCGAATTCACTTCATACGTGTTTAAGATACCTGCAAAGTCGTACAACTCTTTCTCAATCAAACCTGAGTCAAGCTGGCCAGCCATTTCAGGAAAAGCGTCAAGCAGCTTAACGTCTTGCTTCGGCGCAATGTTGTAACGTCTGTCGCCTGTCTCAATGTTTACTGCATCTACTCTGTTAGTGAGGAAGATGTAGTTTGTGTAATTTTCAACTTCAACCTGGTTGGATCGCATGCCGCGTATTGTGATCGTAGGCTCAGTGATTTGGTTTTTAAGTTTGTCTGCCATCTTACCTGCGCTAGATGATGCGGAGGCCATATGAAATTCATCAACTACAAGGAACAAAGCGTCGCGCATGTATAGATTGAACTGTTCTTCCATGCTTTGTAAAAACTTCATTGGTACATGTTGTCTGCCAAATAATCCTCTGAGTATTTTACTGTAGAATATTCCTTTACCCGTGCCCTGCGTTCCTGTCATTACCCAAGACACACCTGACTTGTTTCTAGTCTGGTAGATGTAGGCTAGCCAGTTGATGAAGCGCTCATACTCTTCATTGCCGTTGCCAAGTATGTGGTAGATAATTTTATGGATCGTAGGACAGGCGTTCTTTAATTTGTGTCCGCTGCCAACTGTTAGCGGCTCATCAGGGTTGTTGCAATTCCTGACGTACTCACTTCTTTGATAGGTATTCACATAATAAGGCGTGTTGGTGAAGTTAACCGCTTCTTCATTAGACGTTGGGTCAAAAACAACGCGTCCGTCGGGTATGAAATCTGGTGGAACCTTTCCGTGATTCATAAAGAAATCCTCGATGTTCATCTTGCTAATAGGTGTAAGCGGATACTCCTTTGCGAATTGTTTTTCGTTGGGGCTATAAATACCATTGAAGAATGTATCTGTTGCATAGTCGCGCAATACGATAGGTCTTTCTGCTTGTCCTACTTCTTCAAGACGCTCTTCATAACGTTCGAAAATAGATATATAAAAATCAGGGTCTGCTTTTTCTATTTCAAAGAGCGGCTCGTCTTTGAAGTTATACATGTAGGAAGGCTTTTGCATATTGAAGTAATAAGCACCTGAGTCGCCTCCGTTTATGTTGCAGCGTATGTACGGAAATGATGTTTCATCGGCAATTAATATCGACATTTTGTCAGGATTAGTGAGCACTTCTTCGGTACTAGAATCGATAGTCGTAATCCGCGTTTTTGTTTGCCGTTTACTAAAACCGGAGTCGTCCCTGAGTTTGTCTTTTATCTTTTGCCCTTTCTCATAACATCTTTGTGGACTTATGTTTGACATAAGCGTTGCAAGGTCAAAAGTAGGGTTATGTCTTTTTACAAATACTATTCGGTCGTCATCTGAAGCGAATGTGTTGTTAGCGGCATCTTCAAACGTTGGAGGTGCAATAAATATAATTTTAGAGTTGTCTGCAACTGAAGGATCAAGTGGGTACTTTAGGGATTGTCCGTTAACAGATAAGCTTAATTGGTCGCTAAAGACATCTGACTCAAAATTCGCATCCTGTAAGAATAGCTTTATTGACTTAGCAGGCATGGCAACGTTTAGCTGCATGAATATATGAATAGAGGTTTTGTTGCCCTTCATACCTAAACTAGAGGATGCTTGTGCGATATAACTCACATCATGCATTTCTACTGGTAGTTCTGCTATGCACTGGTTGGCTAAGTTCGCTACATCAGCTGATGTTATTTTTGAGTTGTTTTGCAGTGGTTTCGGCAGGACTACGCCATCGATATCAAGTATCAATAGGTTCGAGAGTTCGTTTTTATTTGATTTGCCAGCTCGTGACTCATCGAAGAGCGGTGCTTTTAGGTTTCCCTTCAGCATGCAAAAGCCTTTTCTGCCTTCGCTTCTAATCAGCTGTTCGAGTTGCTGTAAGCCGTCATCTGATACAGGTAAATCATATTCGCTAGAAGTAACTTTCTTGACGTGCGGGTAAGGTCTAAAACCTTCATTAGTAGAATGGTATTTGCTGAGGCTCAGGCCATTTGTCGCCTGCAAGAATGTTACTCGCATCAATAAAATCCTTTTTATGAACTGCTGGAGTTAACGTGCTTTCCTTTGTAAATCTCTTCACGGTCTATTTCAATATCAAGATTCGCATCAAACGCTAGGCGTACTTGATTGCTTCCTATCTTCGATACTCTAATAGACATAATGATTTGGTCATCTTTGTGGATGATTACTTCTTCGTCTTGCTTTCTTGAGAGGACTAGTCGCGACATAGAATTATTTGCTGTAGTTTGTTGCGTAACCACCTTCGGCATCGAGCGGTAAATCAGGCGCCCAATGAGGTGGTATGCACATATCGTCAATGATGGCTTCCATTGTAGCATCAGCTTCGATAATACTGCCACTAATAATTATTTCATCGTGTACTGTGAGGGCAACGTCGCCTAAATTGCTCTTATCGAGTCGCAAGATGCTGTCGGTAATGACAATTCGTGCTAACGCTTGGATGACGTTTTCTGTAATCCTGCCCCCATACGTGTATTCGGGTTTCCCGCCTTTACCGTCATACATCAGCCCATTTGGACCATGCCGAAGGTTGTGGTATCTGAGCGCCATACCGTTTGGCAATTCAAGCGCGTGGTGCCTTACGGTCAGTGGTCCGTAAACGTTGCCGTAGTTATCTTTGTGCATCGTCTGCTTGAGTAAATCTTCCAGCTTGCTCCAGAGCATCGTGATGCCTGTGTACAAGGAGCGGTATGCGTCAACAACGCGTTTAGCTTCACTTGTCTCAATATCTACAGGCGGCCCCATAGCACCCGCTTTCAGAGTGTCTTTGAATTTGACGTGTCCCATGCCGTATCCGAGGCCTAAAACAGCGGTCTTGCCAACAAAGCGCTCTGTGGGATCGTTTTCTTTGTTGATTGGGCGGCTATAGATTTCTTGGGCGAGGTTGGCATATACGTCTTCTCCATCGCGGAACTGCTGTAGCAGCTGTTCTTCGCCAGCTAACCATGCCAGCATGCGAGCCTCGATGTTGCTTAGATCAGCAACAAAGAGCAGTTTGTTATCAGGTGCAATAATGCATCGCCGCAGCTCCCCTCCTCTGGGGAGGTTCTGCATATTTAGCTTATCGGTCCCGCCAAATCTGCCTGTGTGCGCCGCGTAGTAACGAAGTGGTACTGGCAGCCAATCGTCGTTCCATGCAGCTCCGAGAAATCTCTTTGCTCTTGTTTCTGTCAATCTGCTTTTGACAGCTGTCCGAGCGTCCCATATGTGTTGGTGCTGAGGGTACATTGCTTGCAGCTGTTTGAATGCGGGATCGTTTTTGCCTAGAGCGGGGATTATCTTGCCCGTGTTTAAACTCTTTTTAGTTGGGGGAACGATCTCCATTGAACGTATGTGTTCTGCGAATTGTTCATTAGAGCTGAGTACTTTGCGTTCAACGCCACTGGCCTCTATGGTTTGTTCAGCGTTCTGGAACTCTTGTTCGTGGTACTTTGCCAATCGCTCTCTGTCGATCTTGAGTTTTGGTTCACAGAACATACGCGTTGTTATGTCAACTAGGTCCATTTCTGACCAAGGCATGCGCGTCAGCATTTCTTCGTAAAGCGCCCATGTCAGGTCAACGTCTTGGATACAATAGCCCGCGATCTCTTGCTCGATGTCAGGGGGTAGATCGAATATGCCTTTGGCGTTAACTAGCTCGTCGCCCTTTCGCATTGACTCATCGTTTGGCCACTCTCGTGCGGCGCAATCTTTGAGCCTAGCCGATTGACCAGGATATAAGCCGCGACTCATTGCCGCAGTGTCAATGTAGTAACTGGGTTTTACTCCGTAGTACTGCGTCAGAATGTAGCCATCGAACATTGTGTTGTGGCAAATGAGCGTAGCATCGCCCCAATCAATGTCTTTGATGGCGTCTTCTGCTTCGTCTTCCCCAAACCATTCTGTGTCTTCATGATCTATCTTGATACCTACACCCCAGACCTTGAACATCTCGTCGTTGACGTATTCCATTGTGGTCTTTTTGGTGAGGCTGTGTGCTACGCTGTAGAACGTTTCGAAATCTAGGGTTACCAGCATTAAAACGGTTCCCCTGAGCACTCGTTGCGAGCGTAAATCTCACCCTCGATTTGTCGCCACTTCGATAGCAGTTCGCTAAACATCTGGGGGGATCGCGCTCTGAGGTAGGTCGTTGCGTAGGTGTGAAACTCAGGGTTGATGTTGTCTCTGGCAAAACCTTCTAGCTCTGCAAAGTATTCGTTAGTGTCCATCAGTCATCTCCTATGACAAAGTGTTTGTTAGCGTTTGTTGCTAGGTCTAAAATCTTTCTCCACACTATTTCCGGTGGCGTGTTGCTGAATTCGCTGATTGACGTTCTTGCAACTTCGTTCATTAGCTTCCGCTCGTTCATGGTTTCCCAGAAAGGCGGTAGCGGTTGTACTAGGTATTGTTGTGCAGCGAACTCGATCAGCGCTTGCTTAGTCCACTTCATTAGGAAGCTGTTCCTCTCTCCAAGTTTCTTCTATTTGTGTAATTCTGCTAGCCGCCATGCTGAAATTTACTTGGTATATACGCCGCGTTCCGATTTTTTCGTCTAAAGATTCTTTCATTGACTTGCCGTTTCTCGCTCCTTGCTTTAAGCGAATGCGGTCTTCGTTATCGGGATGAAATGCTCCGTGCATAGTTGTTGCCACTACACAACGTCCGTTATGCACGTCTGCGAGCAGGTCTTTGAAAGACTCTGATTGGAGATCGTGGCCGAAGTACACGAAATAAATTGTTTCGTCGTGCGGTTCTCTAGCGTCCAGATTAACCACTCTTGTTATTCTCATTTCGTGTGTTTCTTGAACCATTGCTTTTCCTCCTGAAAAGTTTCTCAGCACCTTTTTTGCCCTTTGCTGACAGCTCTTTGTGCCATTCCTGTTGTTTTCTGGTTACGCCGTAGTTCAATTGTGAGACGCCAGTTGGTATTTGCTCAATAGTGCCTCCCCTTTTAAAGAAGTCGTCTATCTGATCTACCATTAGTGCTCTTGCTTGTTCTTTTTCCTGGTGTGTTGCTAGCTTAGGCTGGACATTCCTTGTCGTACCGCGAGTTAGTTTGGCGCTCATCGTTCCATCCTTACTTTGTCCCAACTACTTTGTTCAGATTTAATATACTGCCATCCAAACTCAATGCTTCGTTCTTCAAGTCTGACGGGACTTACATCGCCTAGTTCCTCTGGGTTCCACAGGATTACTGCGTAGCCTTCGTCAGTTAGCTCACGTAGCACGGCTATTTGTTTTTTATCCATAACTAAACGTTCCTTTTTAGATCATCGACTGTCAGACAGTTGTATTTTTCACACACTTTGGTGACGTACTTTTTGGAGCGACAAGCTGCCATTTGTGAGAAGGGGAATTTTCGCGAGGGTTCACGTACATTAATAAGGTCTTGGTGTTCTGCGTAGAAGCGGCCTGCATTGTCAAACTCGCCTTTTGGGTGGATGTTGCGGTTTTTTAGGTCTTGATAGACTGCGTTAATAAGATCTTCTTTCAAGATTCACGCTCCTTTGATTCAAGATGTTTTTCGAGATGTGCGAGTGCTCGCCATGCGACTTGTGGCCAGTCTTCATCGATGACGTGTCGCATCAATGCGTCAAGCTCATCGCCAGACTTGGCTCTGTCCCAGTGCAGTGTCTCTGGCGTTTGCCCATGTTGAATGCCACCTGTTAGTGACACTTGTGCAACGGCAGCGATTGCTCGGGGGAAGTAGGCAATGAAACCTGTGTGTACAGGTATCTTTTTGCGGGCTTCAGCATCGGTGGGGAGTTTGTATTTCGGGATTGATTCAGCGGGGGGATTGTCATAGGGATCGACGTATGCTCCTTGCCATGACTTTTTCATAACACCTCCTTGTTGTTTCGCTTAATAGTATCAGCGCTAATATATTAGCGCCAGTACTTATTAAAGGTTTATTGGATCAGACGCTGTTTTTGTTGTTAGTGCTATCTGCCCATCGTTGATGAGATGTTTTATGACATCTGGCACTAACTCTTTGACGCTTTCTTCAATGCTTTGTTCGATTGCTTCTTTATGCATAAAGTCTTCAAGCATTTCTTCAACTCTTATGTCTACGTCATCTCTGTCAACGAATCGGTATTGATCTATGAAGTCTTCAAGCATGCTTTCTAAACTGTCTTTGTTGACGAAGCCTGAATCTTCTATACATTCTTCGACGTCTTCCTGAGTCATATACTCTTCTGCGCAGCGCACTTTCATGTAAGTTTCTATCTTATCCCCAATATCGTCTTCGCTTACTGCAAGTTGTTCGTTGACGGTCTTGGTGACAGTTTCCTTGATGTACGCGTCAAGTGCGTCTGAAAACGATGTTGCTGCGTTTTTTGGTTCAAATGCTGGGTGAGTTTCGTAGTCAGATGATTCCATGACTGCACTAAGGCTGATTAAATCAAGGTCATATTGACTCTCAGCGTTTGCGAGTAGTCTTTTATACTCAGCTTTCGCGTCTGCTTCGTCATCAAACACTTCCCAACTGTCTTCGCTACCACGGCAGTGGGATACGACGTATGTTCGTCCGGTCATTCTGTTTTCTCCTCTACTTTGTGGATAAAATGCAGTAAGTTATGCAAATCTGCTCGGTACTCTGTTTCATAATGCTCGTGATCAGCCAGTAATTCACTTATCTCCACGACAAAATTTATCGCCTCTTTTTTAACCATCGGCTCGTATGGCACTAACTCACATTCCATAGCGCACTGTTCGCACCACTGTGCGCATTCTGGATCAAAGCGTAAATGTGATTCGCCATGCTTTACGAAAAGGTTGTAATGGACTTCGTCGTTAGTGAAACACTTTGCACATACGAGCGTTTCGTCATAAAGAAAACTTGCTGTTTTCATGCCTAGTGCTTTGTCGGTACTCATGCGTGATACTTAGCCTCCTTTAGGTTATCTGGGTCGACTTTGTCTGCTAGATACGAGTAGTCAAAGTTTGTGTCTTCGAAGAACATTTTGATGCTGCCATCAGCATTAAGTAATTCGTTACCGTCTTCGTCTCGTTTGTAGTAAAAGACGTTGTACACCGCGATTGAATACTCTTTTGCCATGCCTAATCCTCTTCTTCGTCGAATTGCGAAATTATGAATTCGAAGTCTGGGTCGGAATCAGGGCTACGGCGCTTTGAGACTTTTTGAATGAACCTAAGTGGGCAAGAGTCGTCGTACCATTCTTGTAACGTTCTGGCAGCATCAACCTCCGGTTTAAAAGGTTGTGGTATAAGAGTTATTGAATAATCCCATTCTTTAAATTCTTCTGTCGTTTCTGCATCTGCCGTGATGTAGATTTTGTGGCACTTATCCCATGTAATGGCATGAGCACCTTTTACTGCTTCAATAATTCGGTCATCGGGTTGGATCATGTTTAGTACTCCGATG
>Ga0206682_10001452_pt1 | contig 23310 bp, 37 predicted proteins | sample M240m12015metaG_FD_155444 | JGI IMG/M metagenome (GOLD analysis project Ga0206682, IMG submission 155444) | Ammonia-oxidizing marine archaeal communities from Monterey Bay, California, United States - M2 40m 12015 | ecosystem: Environmental > Aquatic > Marine > Intertidal zone | place: USA...
CGCAGAATGCTTTAAAAAATCTAAAGCGCGGTGTATGATGGTAATCGGTAAAACACCGTTGATCGAAGAGTTATACGGTCCGTATATTAAGCGTGAGTATCATAAAAAGTATGCGTTTAAAATTCATTCAAACCGCGTAGGTGATGAGATTAATACTACTCATGTTGTCATAACAAACTACTAAATCTATGAACATCTAAAATAAGCACTACCCGTTTTTGATCTCCTCGTTTGTCGAGGCTGTGAATACGAGAATGGTCAAAGAGTAGATCTTTCCTCGGTTCATGTTTATGTATACCGTTTGATGTGTAGAGAATACAATCGTCACCACCTTTCATCGTGAGATGGTATCTCAGTAAAAGATTACTTTCTGCTCGATGAGGTGCTATAGTCATGGGTCCTTCTATGACTGCGAATTTGGCACTTTCTTTATCTACACATGGAACCTCATCAATAATATTCTGAATGACGGGAAAATCTTTGACGTCGTAATAATAATACCCCTCATTGTTATCGAACCAACGGTCAAGATCATGAAAATATTTCCTTCTTGCTGTCATAATCCCTTTTCCGTATTCATGTAAAATCCGATCGTAATTCATTTTCACGTACCATAATCCCGGATAGTTCAGTGTGTTATAATTTGGTTTATGAAGCATGATATCCATAAGTGTATTTCTCATACCTATCAATGGTCTGAGTGGTTTTTGGAAATACAACAGATCTATCGGTGACTTGAAATAATCATATAGAACCAGAAGTATTACCACTAACGAGAGTTCTCGCATTATTTTCTTCATATAAAATAAAAATGCCCGGTTACCCACGAATGGAAAAGTACACCCCAGAACCTACACAAGAAGTTAATACTGTCGATACGCGTTTCGTCATGCCAAAGATGACTTTTATTCAGGTCACTCTTCTTATATTAATTCTAGCCTATGCGTGGTCTGTCCGCAAGATGAACCGAGCTATCGTGTCCGTGGGACTTCTCACAGCGATTCTCTTTCACACATATGATCATATGTTTAGGATAAAGCGTGGTGAAGAGCGTTTTTTCATATAATACTTAAGTCAATTCGCGCTATAAAATATAAGTAAGTCAAAAAAAATGTCTTCTACTATGTTCGAAAACAACTCCGTCTATAAGATTGGTGACACGTTCACCATGAGGAACATCTTGAACATCGTAGATAAGATGAATGCCACAATGCCTCACCATGAATTTGAACCTGAGCCTATTAGCGAAGGTGGTATTCGTGTGAAGCGTGATGGGGGTGGATATAAAACAATTCGTTTCAATTTTCACAACTGGCCTTATTTTGGTCGCCACGGTGTCAAAACAGAAGATTTGGGAACAAAGTTGATTGTTGACGATTTTACTGGTAAGGGGAGACTGTATTCTAATTTCAGGTCACTGTATGATGCACCCGAATGGACCAAGGATGAAATCAACTGTATTAACAAAATTTTATCTGAAGAAGGGTTGAAGAAAGTTAGATTTTAGTTACGTCAATATCGTATCCCATTTCCTTTACGACCGGGTCATTCTTGTAGTCTAATTTGTAATACACCTTTTTGATTCCACTACTCGCCAGAGCCTTGTAGCAATTGAGACATGGGTAATGTGTCACGTACGCCACACAATCATCAATGGAGGCACCCCTTTTCGCCGCATCCGTGATTGCGTTAATCTCTGCATGAATCGTAGCCTGTTCGTGTCCATCTCTCACGATGGATTTGTGTTCACATCCACCTAGAAATCCATTGTAGCCCATGCTGATGAGCCTATTGTTCTTCACGAGGACACACCCCACCTTTAACCGCTCACATGGAGACCTGACGGATGCGAGATCTGCGACGTTCATAAAGTATTCATCCCATGTAATGCGATCAGTCATATTGAACCTAAGTAAATGTACTATTCATCATATTTTTAAGTTTACAAACATGACGACTCTCACCGATTTCGAACACAAGCTCGATACTCTCATCAAGACGTACCCGGATGGGGTGCCTCGTGATGAAATGAATGAATTTTTTGAATACACGATTGAAAACAAGGATGTCCTTCTTTACGGAGTGAGTGATGAACTACTCTATGCCGTGTGTGACAAAGCTTATCATGACAAACGTTTTCATACATACGGTGAAACCATTAGTGGGCTGTGCGAAGAGTTTAGGGAAGCGAAACCGAGTCCGGCTGCCACCGCGAACAAACAGTTCGAAATGAATGCTGTATCTTGGGCTGAAAAGGCCGCAGCTCACGATCAGAGGAACTATCTAGTATCTAACACACGAATCATGGATATGATGAAAGATATGATGGAATATTCGGACAAGATGGCGGGTGAATCCGAGAAGAATCAACCCATTATGGGTAAAATCTTCGCACTCAAGTTTGCACCCGAGCCAGTGAAGACACCTAGTATCTATGAGCGTGTCTGTAGGATGAGTATGTTTTAAATTGATATAAAGGTGTGTGTGATATTAACATTAATGACTAAGTTTTTCCTTGGAGCTTTACATAACGGTGAGTATGTTCCACCTTATAATGCCGAAAAGGGTCGGCGTTATACATGTCTTTGTGGATGCGGAGGACCTCTTATATTTAGAAAGGGTGAAATCAATGTTCCACACTTTGCTTATCCACCCGGTGAACGACATTGCGACTTCTCCTACGACCATCCAGGTGAAGGTGAGGTTCATAAAATGGTCAAACACATTATCGCCGATTTATTGAGAAAGAGAAAAATAAAAAAGATACAGCGGTTATGCCCTCTGAAGTCTCTCTGCTTATCCCATGATCTCGGTCGGTTCGACGAACAGGTCAAATATGAGGAAGGTGATGAAGTCATTGTTGAGTACCGAGTAAGTGATAAATGTATCGTTGATGTAGCTGTTATAAACAATGGAAAACTCAAGTATATTTTTGAAGTTTATGACACTCATAAGACCACCCGCAAAACACCAGAGCCGTGGTTTGAAATTGACGCTAAGAAGTTTTTGAAAGATACCGAAAACGGTACAAAACTAACAGAGAATGTAGAATATAGCTTAGACGTGGATGATATGACACTTTTACAGATAGTAGAAGAGCTAAATGAAAGAGGGGTAGATTTGGGGGGAACATTCTATGAAAAGTGTGATAGGTTGGAAAATGAGAGACATATTTCAGAATATGTGCATTGTATAAGAATGGTGACATTGTGTCCTCAGTGTAAAATAAACGCGTCAGATTTTACAGCAACAGAAGATCGTACCAATGGGTACGATGAACGCACTGAATGTATGAAACGGGAAATTATAAACTCAAAAGAGTATGAGCAGTGTTATCCCGAATTAGGGGCTATTAAATCTATTCATGATAGGAAGGGGGTTCTTTCAGTTTATGTTAATGCTCAAAGATATGAAGATGCACCGGAATTCATTCGGAGAAAGTTCAAGGATATGTTGTTAAGAGAATGGTCTGAACTAGATTGGGGTCCAGAAATCAGAATTCGTGATGCGACGGGTAAATACTTATTATTCTATAGTGAATGGGATGATGAGAAGACGAATACACGAGATACACTAGATAGACCTGGGGTCCGGAAATGGGAGATCGGAAAATCTTAATACGACGATGAACCGCGTGACAGGTACCACTTTACCTCAAATCCTTATCAGCCGTGTAGTACGTCTTCCCCTACTTCTTAGATTTTAAATATTTAGAGTAGGCATTCACGAGATTACTTCTTCCACCAGCGGCTTTACGGAGTCCTGCGATGGTTGCGATTTTTTTCTTCTCGTTGATCCTTTTTGTCATTTGATTTACCTTCTTGTTAATTGTCATCTTATTCCGGGATGCATTAGTAGAAAATGGTAGGGCGGCGTTAGTCATTTTCTTTCTCATTTTAAGTAAATCATTTTTAGGTAACTTCTCGAGAAACCTCCTCAACTTTGGATCCGACATTTGCTTTACTTCTTTTTTTGTCACCTTAACGCTAGACAGCCCGGCAATGTTAGCTTCGGATTGACTTTGAATATTATTAAAATTCATTGCATTCATCTCACCTCGAGACCAAACCTTATTCGCGTATTTATTGTCTAGGAGACCACGCCTCATTATATTTTTCACTAATTCCTCTTTGGTGTTGTTCATTTGTAATATATATATACACATATTATTTTCTAAGATTGGCATCAGCTGTATAGTACGTCTTCCCCTTAGTGGCGAAACTATGAACCCTCGCGTACCCCCACGCTTGTGGAGAAGCTCCCGGACGATGCCCGGTTCTCCACGCAGCGAGTCCCCTATTGTAGATGGTCTTCACAGTCTTCAGAGGAATCTTAGTAGCCTTAGCAATTTCAGGGAGGGATTTGGCTCCCGGATACATTTTCCTAAACTTTTGGGTGTAGGAGGAAGTCTTAGTTTTTTGTCCCTTGTCCGTCTTGAATCCTTTATAGTCTCGCTTGAGCATTTTCTTATAACGCGTCTCAACTTCCCCGAGAGTTGTAAGTCCCCTGAAATATTTGAGTGGTGCATATATCTTACCTTCTGTTCTACGCAGTTGCCCGACCTTCTTGATGATGGCTGCATCACTCAGGGACATCTTATCTTTTACTGAGAAAATCTTACTTCTTCATCCTGACAACGAGTCTCGGTGGGTACTTTTTAATATTTTTATATCCGAACGGTTTACGAGTGAAGGGACTACCTCTCTTAGCGTTTATTTTCGTGTTATTCCCTGCAGCCAGCCAGGATTTCAACCCGTTTCTATTATAAACCGTAGTGATCTTACCATTCTTAACATCACTTTTGATATAAGCTCGTTTGACAGGCTTTATATTCTTTTTATTACCAGCCATCATACTAGCATTCATCCATGTCGTAACATTTTTATTTTTGTTTGAATTGTTCTTGATGTTCTTATTCAAATTTTGTAGATTGTTTTCAGCGTTGTAAAGTTTCTTTTTCATTGAACGAATTTCATTCTCTAATTTTTTTCGCTTCTCGCGATTCGCATTCATGACTTATTATACACAAAGAAAAAATACACACCTAAGATATGGATATAGGCGTCAGAACAACTATATTTTGTGGTAGTCTTGCAGTGGCGTGTGCGATTGATTTTTCACGGGAAATAAAGCGATTAAAAAAACTCAAGAAAGAGCAGGATGGCATTTGTCCATAAATTAAAAATGACAGATGCCATGACACCCGAACATTTAGACTTGTTTTTCATGCGAACGTGGGCTTTCAACAAAAAAGTAAAATTGGAAATTGACGCGACGAAGTGTAAGAACATATCACTTCGTCGAGTATTGTCTATGAAAAAAGTTTTGAATGAACATAGACAGCACTCGAGGCAGTACATCGAAGATAGTACCATATACGTAAAAACGAGATTCGCACGTCGAATTTTACAGACCGCTCTCATATTTATACGCACTGAGAGACCCGTATACGTGAAAGTTATTTAAAACGTTTCATGTTTAAAGCGGCAACGAGTAATACAACGAACAACAATAGCACGTCTGTCACCATGAGAGGTTTAGATGGCTTTCGCGTACCGAACCTATGATTACAAAATCGTTGACCCACTTCAACGGCGGCTTCGATACTGGAATAAGGTGTGTATCTATAGGACATCATGCCACACATGGCAACTGTCTCAGATTTTCCGAAAAATGGAATATGACCTTTAGGGTTTAGAACACCGGAAGACTGGTCGAAGACCCATTTTGTCCCGTTCCAGTCAGCACCCCACCCAATCCGTACATTCACGGGTTTGATAATATTTAATTGTTCTACAACTTTTGATGTAAGTGTATCTTCATCCATGCGAAGTACTTCTGGTGTTAGATCGCAAATAACACATGATATTGTTTTCTTATCTGCGAGAACCACGGGTTGAATGTGTAGCTCGGTGTCTATTATGTATTGTAAATCACTCGCGATTGAAATTTCTTCTTCATATTCCAATATGACATTAATCGCACCGTATGTACTTGGACTTATCCTATTCACTGCATCATCTCCCCAGTTATCCTTCACGAACTTTATCGCCGGGCTATTATCGAGGCACAGTACAAGTAATCCATCTTCGATAATTTCACCGTTTTCAAAATACCCTGTAAACCCATCGTCGCGATACACAACATCCTTCAATTCACTTTCAAACTTAAACTGAACACCGCGACTGACGAGGGCATCATGCATCGCGTCTGACATGATCTTACCCGAACCTTTTTGTGTATAAGCACTTGAAAGGCCGACGTGATCAAAACTTTTCACAAATTCGTACGCTGTCATGACATTCCACGGCACTCCATCTATGACGAGTGTTACAGCTTCCATTAGTTTTCGACCATTTTCAGATAACGGCCCAATTGCATCTTTGAGTGATACTTTTTTATATTTCCAAGGCATCGCTAACACTTTGACAGCGAGTGTCGTGAGTGTCATGTAATCCATCGCCGAAAGATACTTACTAATAACGGGTCCACTCGTAGATTCGACTTTCTGGAATATGTCGTCCCATTTAATTCCCATTTCCTTGAATAGATTATTCGTATTGATGAACGCGCGATCAAACACTATTCTATGTGCGTGTAGATCACGTGTATCGATCGAAGGTTCCCACCATGAACCACCTGCTGACGTTTTTTTATCGTACACGACGACATCGTGATCAGTATATTTTTTTAGTTCCCATGCGATGGACATACCAGTTGGACCTGCCCCAATAATATGAACCTTCATCTACTAGTAGTAAATTATTTATATCCGTGTTCAAAAGTGATATAAAAAAACTTTTATAAAACTAGTAGTCGATGGGGTTGTCAATTATTATGGGAAATATGTTTTCAGGTAAAACTTCTGAAATGATTCGGAGACTCAAACGATACAAGGTTATTGGAAAAAAAATAATAGTGATAAATTCTGCGAAAGATACTCGTTCCCCGGATGAAGTATTAAAATCACATGATAACGTAACATTCGAGTGTTTCAAGACCATGAAGCTTTTCGATTTAATTAACAAGACCGAGTATGATAGTGCTGATATAGTAGCTATAGACGAAGCGCAATTTTTCCCCGACCTGAAAAAGTTTATCGAGTGTTCATTATGTATAGGTAAGAGTGTGGTGATCGCGGGTCTCGATGGAGACTCGTCACAGAGAAAATTTGGTGAACTGATCGAGTGTATACCACTCGCGTCTGAGGTCACGAAACTTTCAGCGTTGTGTATGAAGTGTAAAGATGGAACCCCTGGACCATTCACAAAACGTATGGTGAGTAATACAGAGTTGGAACTTATTGGTGGGAGTGATATGTATAGTGCTGTATGCAGAAAGCACTTAAATTAGTCTAGGATCGAAACCTGCTTTTCAACAGCCTCATCCCCGTATAGGTCTTCGATGATTTCAAGAATATGTTGCGAATCTCGAAGTGCAGATTTAGATGCGCGGACATTCCACCCCGCGATCATTTTCAGTTTGGAATTAATCTTCTTATACTTCTCTACTTCAAGTTCTAGTTCTATGACACGATCCCTCATCAGCGTCTTCGGTGTAGGGGTCATAGCAAATTTCACGCGCGGTCTTTCCGAGCTACCCGCGGAGTATTGACGCCAATGTCTTTTGGTCTTCTTAGGGGGTTCTTGTTCTTTTTTCGTGTTGTAAATCGTGAACGCGGGTTTGTACGTGATAGAGAACATATGTATTACATAAGTGAGTTAACTTTAATACAGCTTAAAATAATAGGTCGACATGACACTATGTGTGGTATATTTGCATTGTTCGGTAGCACGGTCGAAGTATCCTCTAAGTTACTGACACACCGAGGCCCTAATGATTATAGGACTGTGACGTTGGGAAAATGTCAGATGGATTTTTACCGTCTAGCCATTAACGACTTGACGGATGCGGGTATGCAACCATTCATCCAGAATGAGAGTATGCTCATCTGTAATGGTGAAATCTATAACCATAAGAATTTTCGGACGGGTGATGAAAAAGGTAACAGTGATTGTGAAGTCCTGCTACCGATGATTAACAAGTATGGGATAATGAAAACAGTTGAGAAGATTAACGGTGATTTTGCGATGGTGTACACGACTGGTGACAGGGTGATCGCAGCGCGGGACCCGGTCGGTGTACGTCCCTTGTTTTATACCCGATATGATGCGAATTCAATCGCGTTTGCGAGTGAGGCTAAGGCTTTACTTTTCTTGGGTACCGAAGTCCACGTTTTTCCACCGGGTTACGTATACGACTCGTATATTGATGATTTCGTATGTTACTATAATGCGTACTGGAACGTAACATCGGGTCGGTATCTACCCGTGAGGGATATTAAGCAGACACTTATCGATGCCGTACATACACGCCTCGACAACACTGAAAGAGATATAGGGTTCCTTCTATCTGGTGGTCTTGATAGCAGTCTTATCGCATCCATCGCGTCTGGAAAACTCGGTAAGATTAAAACGTTTTCGATTGGTCTCGCTGACAGCCCCGATCTCGCAGCCGCTCGAAAGGTTGCCGAATATCTCGACACGGATCACACCGAGGTCACGTTTACGACGGATGAGGGTATCAGCACCATCACGGATGTCATTAAGTCTACTGAAACGTACGATACGACAACCATTCGTGCGAGTACGCCTATGTGGCTTTTGTGCAAATACATCAAGGAAAAGACTGACTGTCGCTACATATTTTCTGGTGAAGGTGCAGATGAGTTACTGGGTGGGTATCTTTACTTTCACAAAGCCCCTGGAGTGATTGAATTTGCACATGAGAATATGCGTAGACTTAGACTTATTCACCAGTTTGATGGGTTGAGGGCTGATAGGTGTGCGAGCGCACACGGTCTTGATCTAGTCGTACCATTCCTGGACAAACAGTTCATCGATGTATGTATGAGAATAAACCAAAAATTCAAAATGCACACAATTGAAAAGAATGTCCTGCGTTCCCTCTTCATGGGGTATCTTCCGGATGATATTTTATGGCGTAGAAAAGATGGTATGAGTGATGCTGTCGGTACCAACTGGGTTGACACTATAAAAACGTATGCGGAGAAAAATGTATCACCCAAAGAGTTTCGGATGATTGTCGAGCGAGCGAACGGGTGTAATATTCCTCTCACGAAAGAAGAGGCAATGTACAGGAACATTTTCTGGCAAAACTTCGGAAAGGATAGCGATTACCTCATTTCTGAAATATGGCGACCTAAATGGACAAATGTAACGGATCCAAGTGCGAGATTGCTCATGTAATGTAAAGCCCTAATATCTCAGCGACACATGGATGGCGTACAACATCTTCATCAAGCATTTTTACGTGGTCTATATACTCCAAGTCGACGCAATCGATCCGATCGATAATGTCTTCTAAACCGTTACGTGTTTCTATATCACTCTGTTGTAAATCCCCGAGTATGATCATTTTGGAATTATCACCAATACGTGTGAGAAGCATTTTCATTTGACTAGGTGTACTATTCTGCATTTCATCTGCGATGACAAATGCATTTTTAAACGTACGACCACGCATAAATCCTAATGGTTCGATTACTACACGGGAATTAAGTTGACCGTGTGAAAGTGTATGTTCAAAAACTTCGATCATGGGAACTGTCCATGGTTCCATCTTACTATCCATATCTCCAGGCAAATACCCCAAATCTTCACCCGCTGCGACGATAGGCCGTGTACAGATGACACTGTCATAACGGCGCTTGGCTACATTTATTGAAGCTTCCTGACATGCGAGTAAAGTTTTACCCGAGCCCGCGGGGCCGGTTGCGATGATAATTGGTTTGGGAGATTGGATGGACCTTAAATATGTACACTGTCCAGGGGTTTTTGGGAATTGCATATACAGTATATTAAGGTTTTTAATCCTATAAATAGTATGCATGACGGATTTTTATTTTGTAACACTCGAGAAAACGGGTGCGTCTACCATTCTAGATACCAAAACTATACCACGGTTCATATGCTTTAAATATTTCAAGACTGCTCGTGTGTACGCGAAATACCTATCCAAGCACAGAGGGGCGTTTGGGAAGTGGCCATGTGTGGATCTTTCTAAACCGATGTCTAAAATTGATCCTCCAGAAGGGTATACCCCATGTGACAGTGCAGATTTTGATGGTTTATTGAGTTTGAGTTATAAAACACGTGAAGATTTAGATGTATTGACACTCGCGACGGGAATACAGTACTTCTACTGTCATGAATTTGATTACGATAGTTTACTATCAATTCGTCTTACGGGGCAGGAGATAGATGGTGAGGCGGATATTTTATTGTACAAGGAAAACCTGGATTACAGTATAAAGAATACGTGAGACTATATATAAATGGCTTCTGTTATCGCGCAATTCGATCCAAGTGACGAGAAGCATGTTCTATGGTTACAGAAAGTTGATAACGCTATGATTGGAGTTACTGAACAAAAAAAGATCCATCTTGATAAGATCGTTAATGAAACACCGTTTACATGTGGCAAGATTGATATGGTAGAATGGGCTTTCACACATTTCCAACTCGCCTTAAAGTATTCACAGGCTGTTCTACGTGGTAAGGCTTTCATTCCGAAGACTTTTCTTTAGTGAATTGTAAATATTCTTCTAGTGTGAAATCTTGTGGTTCGGAATTCTTATCCATTCGCATAAGAAGTATCTTACCATCCACACTTTCATTATCAAACGGTGTAGGAAGAATGTTTAAGTTCTTGACGTTTCCTCGTACACATTTCATTATCACAACATCAAGTTGTTGCCACTGTCCTATAAACGTGGCCGGTCCCTGAAGAATTTGAAATATCTCCCTCTTACTCGGGTCTATATCCACAGTAATATTATCAATACGATCCACCTCTTCGTGTATTAATACAGCATTTGTCATCTGGAATGTACAAATAAAAAAAGTTGTATTAATATATGCAATCTACTACTCAGACCGCAATCGCGTTATTCGCCGTCGTATTTTTATTGGGTGTATGCGCTGAAAGATATACGATCTTAGGGCATTATGACGGAATAATCGACAATAAAAATTCTCATCGCAAGTTCCATAGTCTTGATACACCTTTCAACGTCAGAAGACTGTCAAATGATCGTAAACAAACAAAGGACCCGTTCAATACATGTTCCCCCGAATCGTATGAGGAATGTGCGAAGAATGCTATGCCACACTTAAGTCGCTACTAATGTTCTTCAAAATGTAAAATGTCTAGAGACTTCGCGGTGACGCGCATCTCTGAAATTCTAGACCTACCAAAAACGGATACGAAATGTATCAATCTCGAGGTGTCTATTCATAACTGGGCTATAAATCGTTCTACATCATGTTCAGATGTACCCGCGTCTGATAATCACAGACACGTTAACCGTTATAAAACCAAATTCCTCGAGATTCAAAAATGCTTGAAACAATCTCCAACACTTAAAAATGACATATTGACAGGTCGATTGAAAACGTATGACGTTGTTAATATACCACCAAATAAACTATGGCCGGGTGGTCCAATGGCTCGTGAAATGGATGCAAGTTCAAAACGAGATGAGATGAAACAGTTTAATGCTGCGAGAGATGATAAAGATTACAAGGGTGCGTTCCGTTGCGGTAAATGTAAACAATGGAAAACGACCTACTATGAGATGCAGACTAGATCAGCAGATGAGCCCATGACAGTATTTGTTACTTGCCATGTGTGTGATGCACACTGGAAACTTTGATCGAATAGGTTGAATCGGTTAGATCGGTATCCATATCCCCCACCGATAGGACATAATTGTAATTAGATGCGCGCTTATAGAGTGACTTACCCAATGGAGGTGTAAAAACGAGTTCATCATATGAAATATTTATATCACGTAATTGACCGCGCGTCCAGGTCACGTTTTCATAAAACCCGGGGCGCGCCGTTATTATAATCATTCGATACCCCTTTTTCTGAGCATTTTTATATAAATCGTATATATCTTGTATAACTTTACCCGTACTAGATTCGATGAGAGTATCATCAATATCAAACATAACAGCATCACCGGGGCCTGCCACCGGTGGGAGCATCATTTATATACATTGAGAAAATGTTACTTTAAGAATAAAACGTGTATTCTGACAATGGAAGGTCAGATAGTGGATGTTGAATATGATGATCAGCAGGTGGATATGTGTAAAATTATTTCCCAGCACACAGACCATTATACAGTGAAACCTCTCGTATACGACCCGGATAAGTACCTATATAAGTTTTCACATTATACATTCCAGGTTCCAATCGAATCCGTGTCAGGGTTCTATGACACAACTGATATAGAAGACACGGGGCAGTATATAAAAATAGATGGTGTGCACTATAGGTCGATAGAAGATTCGGATCCAGAATATGAACTTGAAAGTGATGACAGTGACAGTGAAACATGTTCTGAAATAAGTTTATACGACGAAAATGACTACGAATATGAATAAAATGTCAGTATATATAAAATGAAATTTGACCCACGATACGCCATTTTGGCTGTGTTACTTATTTTAGCCGTCTTTAAGATCACACAGAAAGAGAGATACATGTGCGGTGGTAAGCGTGAAGGATATAAATCTGCTAGTGGACCCAAGCTTGGTCGTCCCAGGCCGGCTCTAGGAGCTAAGCCTATTAAAAAGGAGGGGTATTGTGCCAAGTGTGGTTCCGGTGGTCAGGTTTTCGGTAAACCATGCCCCAAATGTAATGGAGGCAAGGAAGGCTATTGCAGTTCGTGTGGCATGTAATAAACATACTTAAAACGTGTTTGATATACATGTATAAGTAGACATGGCGCCATACACTCCACCTAACACTCATTACAGTCAGATGGATGTATCATCGTATACAGAAGACGAAATGTTTAAGTTTATGGGAAAGCATGGTAAGCGTTTTTATTGGCTCACTAAGTTCCTAGGTCTTTCGTACATCTGGTATGATAAGAAACGTAGTGTCATTGAGATCTGGGGACCTTATAGTTCCCTGCAAAATTTTCAAGCGCATCATGTCATTGGTTGTGAATTGGATTATTGTGTTGGTAGAGTATAAATATACTTAAGTCATAGATTATGTAATTAAATTATAGATGTTGAAGCGACCCACGAAACGCGTGCACCCTTCACCATGTGTAAACCCCGGTCCACCCATTCCCGGTACATTTTTACATTCTATCGCGAATCCATCCCACGAGATACAAAGACCTCCGCCGAGGGGTGCATTCGCTTTTCAGAATTGTGAATTGTATAAAAAATTATTGAAACGTAATTACGATTCTCTTAACATTCCGTATAAAGAACCCAATGTATCTGAACTGACTTCAAAATCTACGAATGAAACGATGACGGAGTGTCACATTGATTATTTGGATAAAGTATACGTGCGGCTGAATATATTGAAATCGGGTATAGTCCGAGTAAAACTGGTTACAAACTTCTCTAGTTTTTGGAAAACGTATTATTCGAAAGGTAAATCTCCTCCATTTAAAACAATGCTAGCTGCGTGTAAGGCGGTTGGGTATTCGGAAGCATTTATGAATAAAATGGTTGAAAATCGAAAAAAACGTCAAATTTTTGCAAAAAAACTCGAAAAAATCATTGACAAGATTTTTGATAAAAGTACTACGGCAAAAAAGAAGAAGGTTGTAAAGAAGGACGTCGCGACTGTGGATGAGGATGAATTTGATATCGATATGGAAAACGAAAACGAAAATGAAAATAACAAAGATGATGCAGAAGAAAATGAGGCTATCGTCGAGGAAGATGGTGAAGATGATACAGACGAAGTCGTAGAGGATTGTGAGGAGGAGGTATATGATGAAGATTAATCTAACCTAAGTTGTTATACATAAAGATTATTCATTAGAAAAATACAAGATGGGATACATTGCATGGGATACTGAAACATCGGGTAAACCCCCAAGTATCTCTGGAGAAGTTACACCAGAGAACTACCACCTATTCAGTGAATGTCGAATGGCTTCAATCGCAGCTGTCACATTTTCACGGCACGGTCGAGAACTTTCATCTTATCACTCCCTCGTATACCCTAACGGGTTTAGACTGGGAACGCATGACGAAGATACGCTAGGAGCTACACATATACACAAAATCAAACATGTTCAAGCATTGCGATATGGTCTACCATTTGTGCAAGTATATGATAAATTCGTGGAGATCCTCAAAGGTTCAAGAGTGGATACACTCGTTGCGCATAATGCAATTTTCGATAAGAATGTATTATTCAGTGAATGTTATCGGTATGGTTTATCTGTAGAACCATTCAAGCACCTGAAATTTGTATGTACACTTGAACTGTCTCGAGGTGCTTTCCTTGATACACCGAATTACAAACTCGAGACTATATACAAGCATATAACAGGTGACGTGTTCCGAGCACATGATGCATTAGAAGATTCTCGTGCATGCGGTGTCGTATACTCTGTCGTGAGGGATATCAATTTTAACTGTCGAGATATTGGTGTTGATAAAATTTCAATCGATGTGAGTGATATTCCTGCGATTATTGGAAAGATATGGTTCACGAAACCTGTCGACCTAGCGAAAAGTATTCGCGCTTCTCATATTGGAAAGACGGTGATGGGTGCTGATCGTGAACGAATTATTGAACAGATTGCTTCCGGTGAACCATTTGTACGTGTTATGATAAACACTGCAAGACAGTTTCAATCTCGAAGAACGCGTGACTTGGAGATGAAATTAAATGCGATTAAAGTCCAACTCATTTCAAAATGTCATTTGGGCAAGAGTGACTTGACGCGGGTGTTCTCATATATCAGTGATATTCTATACAGTAAACTTACTGTCAGGGAATATACACAACTCGACAAGCGTGAGTGTACCCATCCATTGTTTACTATATGTGGGACGGATTATGAATTGCATGGACGTGTGGGTGATATCATCAATGACGAGATTGGGATGACAATTTTGGGTGCAAAAGAATATACTGAACGTGTCAATACCACACTGTCAGGGGCGGACGTGATTAGATCTCAGGTGTTGATGCAGATGTTAGATATCGATACATGTCGTTTCGAGACTTCTACAGGTGTCATTAATATTACGAGAGATCACCATGAATGGAAATATGAAATCGAACCAAAACTCCGAAGGTTTTGTGAATATGTACATAGCAGACTCAGTAAACCGACTTAAAGTTTTTTTTAATATATATACGTACAATGGCTACTCCTCAAAAGAAAGTTATCATCGCGCTCCCAGGAAAGGAATTCTCTTCGTCGTTTCTTATGGCATGGTCTGAAACTCTATTGAAGCTCACGCAGCAGGGGTATCAGGTTGCTCTCACGAGCGATTATTCTGATTATGCCCCATTCACCCGAATGAAGTCACTCGGTCTCGATAATATGCGTGGTGATGATCAGAAGCCATACGATGGAAAGGTTGATTATGACGTATGGGTTACGATCGATTCCAATATGATCTTTTCGCCTAAGCATGTTATCGATCTCATTGAAGATACGGATAAGTATCCCGTCGTTTCGGGTGTACACAGGATGCCTGATATGAAAAGTATCGCGGCTGTTCGTCATCTCGATGATGAGTTCTTTCATAAGAACGGTGCCTATGAATATATCAAGATCGATACACTCGACAAGGATATTAAGCATGTAGATGTTGAGTATACGAATATGGGATTTATGGCGTGTAAGAAGGGTGTTATCGAAACTCTCACGTACCCGTATTTCAACTATCCAGTAAAGGTGTGTGAGGTCGATGATAAATCTATCTCTCATATATTCCCAGATGACGCGTCGTTTTGCAAACGCCTAACTGACGCCGGGCATAAGATTATGATCAATACTGATATCTTCGTTGGAAATGAGAAGCGGCTCATCATTTAAGACGCTAAATGAATATAAAAGAAAAGACACTTACTGACATATAATGAACGGTCCCGATTACGACGAGATTGATACTGACACTGAAAGTGAATGCAATTCGTCGCATGAACAGAAGAGCACTTTCGGTGATTATATGAACGAAGTATCAATTAATGTGAAGGTGTATCTTCTTTCCATTTTTACTGCGACGTACATAAACATGCCAACTTATATCATCAATACAATTAAATGGGTTAAAATGGCTGCCATTGATGCTCCTATCAAAGTCAGTGATGATATTGATAACCAGTACACCAAACTCAAAAGACACTTAAGTGGTGAAGATTATAAGGAAACTCCAGACGTGGATAAGGAAGCTTGATGTTCATTAACAACTTATACACACACGAGTTCGCGACTGCGTTTCTTCAGGCTACGAGACCTCTCTGCCCGGACGTTCAACGTATCATCTGGGAGCAGGTACTTTCTGATACTCCTATCACGCCTCCCACCCCCGTCAAGAAATGTTTGAAATCATCGGAACGATTATTAACTCGTTCATAAAACCAAAAATAACAAAAATACACACTGGTGCGTATATATTTACACAAAATCAACACAATGAAAGTGTGATTATATACGACCCGTATAAACAGGTTGAAACTTGTGTAGAAGATGAAATGTCTGTCCTTCTTTTGAAATGTGAGCGATTAATTTCACATTTCAAATCGAAAATGAATTCACATACCAATTCTCGTGGGCGTACACTGAATAATCAGATCGTAGGGTTGGTAAACGATGTCATCCATGATTATGAAAATGGTATAACGGATAATATTCATGAATATCACGAACGATATTCATATATCCGGGGGTCTGTCACTGTGACGTCGATGTCGACTGTAAATCTAAATAGAACCTAAGTTGTTATTAACATCAAGTTTTTTCGTATGTTCGATCATCATGGATCTCTTTCACAAACTCATGGAACTCGTTGACAAGAACTCTGAAAATATCCCAGAAGGGGATTATTTGCAGATGTGTGATACCATCAAGGAATTACGAGAACGTGTCAAACCACCTCCGTTTCTTGTAGATCAAAACCAACCACTATGGGTCAGTGAGAATACAGGTACACCCGAAAGAGTGCCTACATATCAAAGAAGTACACCAGATTGGACGAATTATGCATCTATATTTGAAGGTTGGGAGGGTGTCAGGGTGCGCGGGAATACTGATGAAATGACACAAGAGGATCTCGCGTTAATCGCATTGGCGGTCGCACACGATACTGATATAGCAGAGGCGACATATACTGTACAGAATGGCCACTCTTAGATATTTTTATTTAAACCTATAATGTGCCGCGATAATAGCAGATACGATTACACCGACCGTGAATAGTTCATCTTTTTTTATAGAGCTCTTGATCGCCCAACTAACCGTAAAAAATACACCACTGAAAACCCCCATTGTCCTGAGTGCGAGTTCTTGGTATTCGTTCATTTACCATTAATAAAGATTTTATAATGAAACGATACAATAATAAAACCTAAGTCGGTGTGGTCGAAACTAAATATAATTGAATGTATCAACATGGAAGATATTAGACAGCTCATGGAAATGATTGATTGCAATGTTAAATCATTTCCGGAAGGGGATTATCTTAAAATGTGTGACAACATCAAAAATATTTTCGAGGTCGTTAAGACACGTCAAGACGATGATAGTGATTCCGATAGTGCAATCGATTTCACTTATGAAGACGAAGAGGATGCTTTAGATCTGCCGTATGTCATAATTGAGAATACAGACCCTCTTAACATTGTACCCCCGGGTCGTTCTATCATTGATCTCGATCTACAGCGCACACAGATACACCAAGAATATACTTCGATCACTGATCATTTACGTCAGGCAACTCGTATGTTTAAACGACTGAAAATGAGGCGTAATATCACAGCATGTGTTAGGTATGAAGCGGTCAAGCAGTTCTGTGATATTAGAATGTTGCACGTGTCTGAGTACACATTACATGCAGTAAAAACACAATATCCTCAGTATACATTCCCCGATGAGCGAGCATTTTTTTATGATTTCTTAATTAGTCATAACGAACGTGTTCGTGATCAGATGTATGACTTGTCAAATCAAATAAACATTCTCAAGGTGAAACAAGATGAGTGTATCGAACGCTATCATGAGTGTCAGTAGGTGGATTTACACCACCATTCATTTCCACCGGAATATTCAAATGCTATGTGAATGAGGGCTCCTCCGATAAATAGTTTTACAGGTGTAGATATTTTGAATAGACGATTTAATAACATGAATAGGAACAAATTCATCACGCCGATCACAACAGCTTCTAACAGGACATTCCTCAATGGGCGTAATTTCATTTAGTATAACCGTAGAAAAAAATATTGATATATAAAAATATGAAGTTATCCATGAAATTAAACCGGTCTCATTTGATCGTTTCAGTGGGATCGATGATTTTTGTTATGATTCTTTTATCTGTACTCGGTTACCTCAAGTTTAGCGAAGGTTATGAATCACCAGAGGCTCTCGAGGATGAGCTCAAACAGTTGATGGATGAAATGACCGCTTCCCCCGTCGTACAAGAACTGATGACACCCCCAGCTGAAGAGCCTGTCGTAGATGAGGCTGTGGAACCTGTACCTGAAGATGAAGAAATGACAATGGAGATGATGGCCCCGGGTCCTATGAATGGTAATATGGAGATGATGGCCCCGGGTCCTATGGGTATGTAAAATTTTATTGGTGTACAATAAAGAATGTCGAATACACAATACAGTGAAAAAATCAAGACGGCACAGCCCAAGGTTATAAAAGCTTACAAAGATGCCATCGCATCTGTAAAGAAAGTAATAGCTAAGAAGAGCAAGTTGTATACAGGTGACCCTAAAAATTACGACTTCGATGCACTGAATGCACTGGGGGGTGAAATGGAAGATGCTATAAAGAAGGCTACCCTTGCGATGAATTTACGTGCACAGGCTAAGTTACTAGGCGACCTTGACACGTCGATTGTCAAAGTTGGAAAGGCTCGGGAACTTGGGGAACGTCTGAAATCTTCTGAAACAATTGAAGCTCAGGAGCAGGTGATGAAAGAAATTTCAGAATCCTTAACAGATGCCTGATACCGGGATGTTTTATTAAAATACTTAAGTTGATCACTTCAATGTAGAAAATTATGAATAATGAAATTTTGTACAGTGAAGAGTTACATGTCAAAAGCTGATGACATGGTTATAATCAGTAATAGTCACATGTGTGCAGAAAGGCAGCTTATCAGACAGTTGTATCGAGAGTGTATAAAAGAGGGTAAAAAACCACACCACTTTACCAATTGGATACGAAGAAAGTATGGATACATGGTGATTTACAGGAGTGGTATTCACGGTGATATGATTTCATTACCATGTGTATTATGCAGGAAAATGATAGAAAAATACAGCATATCATGGACTGCGCATGATGGTACTAAATGGGTTAGTAGTTCAAGTGATGTATGTATGCCTATTTCGAAACCTACTAACAAACAGCGTCGGGTCCATGGGTTTGTACATCAATGACAAATATAAAATCCTGATACTATAATAGATGGCATTACCAATACTGTTAGGAGTTGGTGTCTTGATTGTAATAAGTGTGATAGTGTTACTTCAATTACGTAAACCCAGTGCGATTCAAAATCCATTATCGTCACCACAGTCCAGGGCAGTGATTTCTAAAACCATAGTAGCATCTGAGAAAAGTGGTGTAGCGGATGTTGCAGGTGCTATTAAACGTTCGGTTACTGTAAAACGAGAGGAAACCGAGGAACGTGTCAAAAGTAACAAGAAGAGACTAGCAGATTTGGAAGCTAAAAAAAATGCAGAATTAATCGCCCGTCAGGAAGCTATAAGAAAGCGTGTAGAGATCGATAAACAAATAGCGGAAGCGCGACGTTTACAAAGTGAAATGGAAGCGAGGAAAGCTGCCGAAGCTGCTCGATTAGCTGCAGAATTAGCTGAAAGGCGTCGTATAACAGAACAAAAAATAAGAGCCGCTGCGGAAAGAGCTGAAAAAATGAAACAAGAACGAGAGAAGCGTGCACTAGCGTTCCGTAATAGAATGACACGGATGAATGCTGAAAAAATGAGACGGGTAGAAATATTGGCCGAAAAGAAACGTCAGGCAGAGATTGCTCGTAAGGTAGAAATGGCCCGGAAAAAGCGTGCAGCAGAACTAGCAGCTAAGATGGAAATGGAAAAGGTTCTTGAAGAACAAATGAAGATCCGCGATGATATACAGGAAGCTAACACTACCGCGACCGAAAAAGCTCTAGAAGAGCAGAGATTACAGGTACAAAAAGCTGAAGCTGAAGCTGAAGCAGCTAGACTTAAACGAGAGAAGGAAGAGAGAGAAGCAAAGGAATTGGAAACTAAGATCGCGGAAGAAGTGAAACAACAAAAGTTGGTCGAGGATGAAGCGAGGCTCGATGAAGAAGCGCGTCTAGCTGAAATAAAAAGGGTTGAAGCAGCTTCGGAAGCAGAAGCGGAAGCGTTATTACTCGAAGAGACGACGCGTCAACAGAAAATGGAAGAGGATATAATAAAACTCCGGGAGGAGCAGGATGCAGAAATGAAACGCTTAGAATCTGAAAGAGCTTCCGCAGATGAAACTATACAAACTGAGTACACAGTTTCGATACAAGAAGAGGAAGAGCTCAAAAAACAAATCGCATTAGATGAAGCTAAATTCTTAGAAGAACAGGGTGAAGAAGCTCGTCTATCTAAGATTGCATTAGAAGCGCAACAACAAGCTGACCAGGCTGAGCAGGATAGACTTCTTTCAGAGGCGGCGGAAGAATCAGCAGAGCGTGAAAAAACTCTTGTGTCGGATACTGAAAAGATACGCGACGATGCGGAAGCTGCTCTTGAAGATGTTCAGTCAAGGGAAGAAGAGTTGGCTTCAAATGTATTAACGGCAGAAGAGGCGCGAGAGGCGTTAGAGAGTGGTAATATATTGGACACGTTCGATGTTACGTGTAGAACGAGGACGCCTGTCACTGAATGAATTAAAATAATAATGTATTGTAGATATGACCGGGGTTTCGAATGTTATAGACGACGAATTTAACCGCTCACCCGGAATGTGGTTATTTCCTAAACGGGAGAATCACTGGTACCACATCCACGCAGTTAATAACGCCCTCAGTTCTGCTGTCGATTCTACAGTTAGTTTTGTGAACGAGGCGGGGCAGACGATTGTTGGTACAGCAGAGCAAGCCGCCGCCGCCGCCGTGAAGATTGCTAACAATACAGCTAACCAAGCAGAAGCTGCAGCTAAACAAACTGTAAACACTGCGAAAACTGCATATAATAATGCCAAAGCGGCGTATGATTCCGCTGTAAATGTAGTTAATAACGCAACAAATGCACTGAATAGTGCAAAAAATTCTCTTCAAGGGGCTATAAATAATGCCGTAAACGCAACTCGAGATGCCGCAAATGCAACAGCTACATGGACTACAAAAAAGGCTAATGCAGCGGCGAAGCTTGCCGAAAGGAATACTAAAGCGGCATGGAAGGCGACGCGTAAGACTGCAATGGATGCTGCAAATCGCACCGCATCTATAGCTACAACCGCGGCAAATAATGCAGTGAAAGATTTTAATAATGCAGCGAATGTGGCGACTGATTTCACTAATAAAGCTGCAAACGCGGCGACTGATTTCACTAACAAGGCGGCAAATGCGACCGCAAAGTTTGCTGAAAAAAATGCAGCGATCGCTGCAAAAACTGTCGCCGATAACGCGGTTAATCTTGCTAAAGGTGCTACTAAAATTGCGAATGATGCAGTGAACGTGGCTGAAAAAGCTGTAAATGATATAAGTGACGTAATGGAAGACGTCGGAAACGATATCGCTAACGTCGCTGTAGATATAGGTAATGAAACAAAGGCGATTGCAAATGAAGTGGGGGATTTCGCAGAAAAAACTGCTAACGATTTCTCGGATTTTACAATGGAACAGGCTGAGATGGCTCTTATGATGGCGGGGGTTGACTTAAGAAACGGTGGTGGTGGACAAGAAGAAACTGGCACAGGTGCTTTGGATGAGGAAGCCTGTGCACAACTCACATCTTTCGAATGGAGTAATGGTGTATGTATCGAGAAGGTATTTGTTGATCGAGTGATAGATGAGACGGCTTGTGGTACGATAGACGGGTTTGAATGGAATGGAGAAGATTGTCAATTAAAAGATGCTTCGATTGATTACACGACGAGCTGTTTAACTAACGGTGGGAATATTGCTATGGAAACGAAAACACCTGCAGTGAGCAGTGGTGTTGAGACCTATATCACACAAGGTGTGGTGCTAAGTGATGAAGACAAAAAAAACTTAGAAAGCCAAGAACTCCGACGAAGACTTTACAAAAAGGCTGAAGAGCTCGCTCCATTGCGTGAGAAATTAGAGCAAAGTGAAAAGAAAAAGTTAGAGTTACAGCGAAGTTACGATGATAAGGCGAGGGAATTACAGACTGCGGAGCAGACGAAAAAAAATGAACAATTGAAACTGGATTTGAAAAAGAATGAAGAGGCGAGGACTATAACTAACCAAACAAATGCTAAAAATATAGAAGCTCAAAAAATAAGAGAAAGTAATGCTGCACAAGCCGCGAAAGATGCAGCTGAACGAGTGAAGAATGATGCAATTAATAAAAAGAATGCAGCTATAAGTGCGAGGAATGCAGCCAATAATGTGAAAAATGCTAAAATTCAAGATAGAGATAATAAAAATAACGCTAAGAATGCATCACAGAATGCGTATAATAGCGCGGTTACTGCTGAACGTAATGCTATAAATGTTTATAACGCTGCTAATAGAGATAGACACAATTGGGAAGTTCATAAGAACCATCTGAATAATGTAAAAAATGCAAAGATCAATGCAAGGAATGCTGCACAGGCGGCAAAAAATGCAAGACAAACCCAATATAATAACGCAGTTGCAGATAGAGACCGTAAATCTAACTTACCCAATATTCCAAAAGTATGGACATACCATCCCAAAAGAACGATGTCCGGAACGCCCTTGCACACCCTTGAATATAAATCCTCAAATGAATGTAAAAATTGGTGTAATAATGACGCCAGATGTGCTGGGTTTACTTATTACAGCAACTGGTATTACAAAAGATGCGACTTTTATAGCACGAATAACGGCACTTCAGGATCATCCTCTTCTTTTAGGGCTTATACATTAAATAGATGATAGCGATATACGTTACCAAACCAAAATCTTACCAGTCATGACAATCCCATAAATGTTTGTCATGGCCTGGGATTTCTCGAAAATAGGGCATTTTTTTTTCTTAGCTATATATTGAGAAAAATGTTGAATGTGTACA
>Ga0206682_10001456_pt1 | contig 23226 bp, 17 predicted proteins | sample M240m12015metaG_FD_155444 | JGI IMG/M metagenome (GOLD analysis project Ga0206682, IMG submission 155444) | Ammonia-oxidizing marine archaeal communities from Monterey Bay, California, United States - M2 40m 12015 | ecosystem: Environmental > Aquatic > Marine > Intertidal zone | place: USA...
TACTCATGTACAGCAAGCCGGAAGGGGAGGTCTGCACCACCTCTGATCCCGATGGTCGCCCTACTGTTTTTGACCGTCTGCCGCGTCTATCTCGCGGACGCTGGATTGCTATCGGCCGTCTCGATATCAATACTAGTGGACTACTGTTATTTACCAATCACGGTGAGTTAGCCAACCGCCTGATGCATCCCTCCTATGAAGTGCAGCGCGAGTATATGGCGCGTATTCATGGTGAAGTGGACGAAGCCATGATCAAACGCCTGACTGATGGCGTTGTCCTCGAAGATGGCCTTGCCAGTTTTAAAAGCGTTAAGGCTCAGCATGCCCGCAGTTCTGAAGATCTGGGTGGACGCAATCGCTGGTTTAAAGTGATTCTAGCTGAAGGTCGTACCCGTGAGGTGCGTCGACTTTGGGAGTCTCAGGATGTTGAAGTCAATCGTCTTAAGCGTATTAGCTATGGCCCGATTGAACTGCCGTCGATTGTGCGCCGTTCAGATTTTCTGGAGCTGGATCCCAAGCAGGTGGTGTCACTGTTTAAAGCGGTTGCCCTGCATCCGCCGAGATTCACCGAACGGCATGTATTAAAAGATATGCGTGAGCGCAAAGAGAGAAAGTTGCGTGCCCGAGGTAATACGTGGAAGTAGCCTCGGCTGCTTCTCAAGACTTCGATAGCCCTCTATTTAAAGCTTTAAATCATCTAGCGATGCGGTTGCGCATCTATAGACTGACCATTCACAGCCGCACTGTCGGCGCCGAGCAAATATAGATAGGTTGGCATGATTGCCGTGGGACTGGTCACTGAACTGGGGTTTTCCGCCGGAAAAGCCTGCATCCGCATACTGGTGCCAGTGGCGCCAGGATTGATCGCATTGACCCGCACCGTACCCAAACCCTCTAATTCCGACGCCCAGACCTGAACCATGCCTTCCACGGCGAACTTCGATACCGCATAAGCGCCCCAAAATGAACGGCCAGCGCGACCAACGCTGGATGTGGTGAAAACCACTGATGCACTAGCGGATTTTTCCAATACCGGCATCAAAGCCTGGGTCATCTGGAACGCGGCAGTGACATTCACCTGCATCACCTTGTCCCACACATCGCTGCGATAGTTACTCAGCGGTGTACGCTGACCAAGAATACCGGCGTTGTGCAGCAGTCCGTCGAGACGACCAAACTGTTCGTCCAGCTGGTTGCAAAGAATATTGTAATCGTCGCTGCTGGCACCCTCGAGATCAATCGGGTAGATCACCGGCTCAGCGCCACCGTCGGCGACAATACTGTCGTAGACCTGCTCTAATTTAGCGACTGTGCGACCGGCCAGAATCACTGTGGCACCATGTTTTGCACAGTGCAGCGCAGCGGTTTTACCAATGCCATCCCCAGCACCTGTCACCATAATTACACGATCCGCGAGTAATGTTTCAGGAGCCTGATAGGCGGCGATTTCGGCATTGGAAAGCATAGGTTTGTCTCTTCTTAAATCTGGGTAATAGTTTTTTTAGCGCAATACTTAGTTGGCAAACAATAGCGAGTGCAGTTGCTGAGACTGCTCGACAATCCAGTCCGCTTGCCAGTCGGCAATAACTTGGCCAGCTTCGATATAGCCCCAGGCAGCGGCTATATTGCGTGTGCCCGCAGCGCGCCCGGCGTCTATATCACGCACATGGTCACCGACATAGAGGCAGTCTTCAGGGGCTGTCGCTATTTCCTTGCAGGCCAGCAAAATCGCTTCCGGATGAGGTTTTGGCAGAGTCACATGGTCGGGACAGATAACTGTCGCAGCGGGCTCCATTAAGCCCAGCTGAACTAGCGCCGCTTCGGTATAGCGCCAGGGTTTATTGGTCACTATGCCCCAGGGAATACTGCGTGCACTGCATTCGTCGAGCACTTCTTGGAGACCTTCATAGAGTGCGGTCTTGTCCGCTAGATTGGCAAAATATAGCTCGAGAAACTCTTCGCGCAAGGATTCAAACTGGGCGTGCCCCGGCTCTATATTGAAGCCGCTTTGAATCAACCCTATAGAGCCGTTAGTCACGCTAGTGCGGATCGCTGAATCGGGAAGTGGCTCTCGGTTGTGGAGTACCAACTGAGTATTCAGCGCGGTGACAAAGTCGGGCGCTGTATCTAATAAGGTGCCATCCAAATCGAATAGCAGAGCCTTGAAGTCGAGCATAGAAAATCCGTTATACGGGCTTGCGCGCGCAGATCATGTAATTGACATCGACATCGGTTTCAGTGAGGCGATAGGTTTTTGTGATCGGGTTGTAGGTCAGTCCCGTCATCTGATCCAGTTCCAAACCAGCTTCGCGAATCCACTGGCCCAACTCCGCCGGACGAATAAACTTGCCGTATTCATGGGTGCCCTTGGGCAGCATGCGCAGCACATATTCAACGCCAATAATCGCCAACAGATAGGCCTTTGGATTGCGGTTAATGGTCGAGAAAAATAATGTTCCACCGGGTTTAGTCATGGCGGCACAGGCCCGTACCACTGAGCCTGGGTCGGGAACATGTTCGAGCATCTCCAGGCAGGTGACTATATCGAACTGTTCTGGGTGGCTCTGGGCAAAATCTTCTGCAGTGGATTTTTGGTAGTCCACCTCAACTCCGGACTCGAACTTATGCAGCTTTCCCACCGCCAGCGGTGCTTCACCCATATCGATGCCGGTAACATCCGCGCCGCGCTGGGCCATCGCTTCACAGAGAATACCGCCGCCACAGCCAACATCCAAAACCTTTTGCTCGGCGACGGGCGCCAGCTTGTCAATCCAATTGGCGCGTAGCGGGTTGATATCATGCAGTGGCTTAAATTCGCTGTTGCGATCCCACCAGCGGCTGGCCAGCTGTTCAAACTTGGCAACCTCATTGGGGTCGACATTTATTGATGCGGTGTTTTCACTGTTGCTTGTTGGCATGGGAATTCGCTACCTGAATCGGGAAATAGTCATTAAGTGGCAATATAAAATGTTCGTTAACTGGGCCTGATCTGATTACGCCAGGCATCGGCACGGCGGATCAGGTTGTCTTCATCGAGAGTGACTAAGCTGCGCTCCCTAAGCAGCGCTTTGCCCGCCACCCAGCTATGGGTTACCTGGCTCCCAGCATTGCTGTAGACCAATTGAGACGCAGGATTATACAGCGGTTTTTGACTTAGAGAGCTGATTTCCACAGCAATCACATCGGCGCTCTTGCCAGTCTCTAAGCTGCCGATCTGATCATCCCAACCCAGCGCCTTAGCGCCGTTTATGGTCGCCATGCGCAGCGCAGCGTGGGCATCCAGTACTGACGCATCATTGGCGACCGCTTTGGCTAACAGCGCTGCAGTCTTCAATTCGCCAAATAGGTCGAGATCATTGTTGCTTGCCGCACCGTCGGTGCCGATGGCGACATTGATGCCGGCATCGATCAATTTGCCCACAGGGCAGAAACCACTGGCAAGTTTTAAGTTTGATTCGGGGCAGTGCACTACATGGCAGTTATTGTCTTGAATCAGGCGAATATCGCTGTCATCAATTTGCGTCATATGCACCAGTTGGGTCTGTGGCAACAGCACACCCAGATCATCGAGGCGCTGTAGCGGTCGGTTGCCGAAGAGCTTTAACGAATCGGCGACTTCCTGAGCGGTCTCATGGCAGTGAATATGGACCGGCATATCCAGCTCATTGGCATAGGTGGCAATTCTGCGCAGGGTTTCATCGCCCACGGTATAGGGTGCATGAGGTGCGCAGGCGATTTTAATCAGCCCATCGCCCTTGTAGCTGTCCCGCAGTTGCAAACCCTTGTGAATATAGTCGTCTGGATCTTTGCCGCCAGCAGTGGGGAAATCAAACACAGTAAAGCCAATCTGGCTGCGCATGCCGCTGCGCTGAACCTGCTCGGCAACGGTATCGGCAAAAAAGTACATATCGGCAAAACAGGTGGTGCCGGTCTTGATCATCTCGGCCATTGCTAGGTTGGTGCCGTCGGCGACAAATTCTTCGCTGAGCACGCGGGCCTCCACCGGCCAGATATGCTCCTCCAGCCAGGGCTTCAGTGGCAGATCGTCGGCATAGCCGCGCAGCAGGCTCATTGCAGCATGCCCGTGGGCGTTAACCAGTCCAGGCATCAGAATATGATCGGCCAGATCCACTACGGACGCAGCATCAAACTTACTCTGGGCCTCGGCTTGCGGGTAGATACCGACAATCTTTTGTTGGTCAATGGCCAGGGCGCAGTTTTCAAACACCCGGTTCTCTGGAAGCACCGGAATAATCCATCGGCTGTTGATAAGTAAATCGATTTTTATGGGCTGCATGAAGCCTCCTGAGCGAAGGTTTGGAGTATACCGACTTTTTGCCGCGGGTTAAGCTTTGGAGACAGTTTCAGGTCAATAAAAGCGCGCCACTATGGGGATATGTATGGTAGAATTCAGGCCTTTAAACAGGCTGCTTTTGACGCCTACTGGGACGCCTTAATGACGGCATTAAATGCGTTATTGGCGGATCTAAAATAATAGCGATAAAACTTCAGGGCGCGACGGAAACTTATGGGTGATTTAGCACAAGAAATTGTTCCGGTAAATATCGAAGACGAACTCAAGCAATCCTACCTAGCCTATGCCATGAGCGTGATTGTTGGCCGGGCATTGCCAGATGTGAGAGATGGCCTCAAGCCTGTGCATCGACGGGCGCTATTCGCCATGAACGAGCTGGGTAATGACTGGAACAAGGCTTACAAGAAATCAGCCCGTGTTGTTGGTGACGTAATTGGTAAGTATCACCCTCACGGCGACTCTGCTGTTTACGAGACCATCGTACGTATGGCTCAGCCGTTTTCACTGCGCTATATGCTGGTAGACGGTCAGGGTAACTTTGGTTCTGTCGATGGTGACTCCGCGGCCGCCATGCGTTACACCGAAATTCGTATGACTAAGATCGCCCATGCGCTGCTGGAAGATCTGGAAAAAGACACTGTCGACTTTGTCCCCAACTACGACGAAACCGAACAGATTCCTCATGTATTGCCAACCCGCATACCCAACCTGCTCGTCAACGGTTCCTCTGGTATTGCTGTGGGCATGGCGACTAATATTCCGCCCCACAACCTCACTGAAGTGGTCAAAGGTTGTCTGGCGATGATTGAAAATCCGGAGATAACCGTCGATGAGCTGATGGAATATATCCCTGGACCAGATTTCCCCACTGCTGCAATTATCAACGGCAGAGCCGGCATTATTCAGGCCTACCGCACAGGTCGCGGGCGCATTTATGTGCGTGCCAAAGCCGATATCGAGGTGAATGAAAAGACCCGCCGCGAAACGATTATCATCACTGAAATTCCCTATCAGCTAAATAAGGCGCGCCTAATTGAGCGTATTGCCGAGCTGGTTAAAGAGAAGAAGCTTGAAGGTATTTCTGAACTTCGCGATGAGTCAGATAAAGACGGGCTGCGCGTGGTTATTGAAATTAAGCGCACCGATGTTGGTGAAGTTGTTCTAAACAACCTTTTTGCCCAGACGCAGTTGCAGAGTGTATTTGGTATCAACGTGGTAGCGCTGGTCGATGGTCAGCCAAAGATTCTCAATCTGCAGCAGCTGATTCATCACTTTCTGCGTCATCGCCGCGAAGTGGTTACGCGCCGTACCATCTATTTGTTGAAAAAGGCCCGTGAGCGCGCCCATACATTGGAAGGCTTTGCTATTGCCCTGGGCAATATCGATGAAATTATTGCTCTGATTAAGGCGTCTCCTTCAGCTACTGAAGCCCGTGAAGCGCTAGTTGCCCGCGGCTGGAATCCTGGCTCAGTAATTCAGATGCTCGATCGTGCTGGCGCTCAAGCCACACGTCCGGAATGGCTGGAAGACCAGTACGGTCTGCGCGATGGCAAGTACCACCTGTCTCCAGAACAGGCCAAAGATATTCTTGAGCTGCGTCTGCACCGTTTAACCGGTATGGAACACGATAAAATTATTGCTGAATTTGCCGTCAAGCTTGAAGAGATTGCCGAGTATCAAGATATTCTCGGTGACCTGACTCGTCTGATGACGGTTATTCGTGAAGAGCTCGAAGCAGTGGTTGAAGAGTTTGGCGATGAGCGTCGCACTGAGATCATTGAATCTCTCCACGACCTCACTATTGAAGACCTGATTACCGAAGAAGACCGTGTTGTCACCATTTCCAATGGCGGCTATGCCAAGACCCAGCCGCTGAGCGATTATCAAGCTCAGCGTCGCGGTGGTATGGGCAAATCGGCAACGGCAGTTAAAGACGAAGACTTTGTTGAACACCTGCTGGTGGCCAGCACTCACGCGACTATTTTGTGCTTTACCAACCTGGGCAAGGTTTACTGGCTCAAGGTGTATCAGATTCCCGTGGCCGGCCGCAATTCTCGTGGACGCCCAGTGATTAACCTGCTGCCTTTAGGTGAAGGGGAGCGCATTAGCTCGATCCTGCCAGTTGAAGAATACAGCGCCGATAAATTTGTCATTATGGCAACTGCCAATGGCACCGTGAAGAAGACCTCACTGGAGCAGTACTCGCGCCCACGCAGTGTTGGTTTGCGTGCAGTGGATCTGGTTGAAGGCGATCATCTGGTTGGCACCGCAATTATTGATGACGACAGTGATGTGATGTTGCTGAGCTCTGAAGGCAAGGCCGTGCGCTTTGCCAGCACCGATGCTCGCTCTATGGGTCGAGTGTCTAAAGGTGTGCGCGGAATGCGTCTGCCAGAAGGCCATGAAGTTATCTCTATGGTAGTCCCTGAAGAAGATGGCTTCCTGTTGACCGTGTGTGAAAATGGTTACGGCAAGCGCACCAAGGTCGACGAGTTCCCCACCAAAGGACGCGGCGGCAAGGGCATGATTGCGATTCAGGCCAGCGAGCGCAATGGACCATTGGTTGGCGCTACGCAGCTTTTTGCTGGTGATGAAATTATGCTGATCTCGGATCAGGGCACTATGGTGCGAACCCGCGGTGACGAAGTCTCGGTTGTGGGTCGCAATACTCAGGGCGTGCGCATCATTCGGTTGAAAGACAGCGAGAACCTGGTCAGGTTGGCACGTATTGCCGAGCCGGAGGAAGAGGAGTTTGTGGCTGAAGATGCCGCTGATAACAATACAGCTCTTGATGACAATACCGCTGAAGGCTCTGCTTCTAATGAAGAGGCCGCTGATGGCTCCTCCGATGACAGCTCTGCTGACGAGTAAGGTTTAAATAATGACTGAAAAGAATCCACTGCTCGAACTGCGCAACAAGATTGACGGCCTTGATCGAGAGATTATGGCCAATATCAGCGCCCGTGCGCGCTGTGCCCAGGATGTTGCTAAGATCAAAAAAGAGATGGGTGACGAGGCCTATTATCGACCCGAGCGTGAAGCTCAGGTATTGCGCTCGATCATGGAAAAAAATGTGGGTCCCCTGGGCGATGAAGATATGGCGCGTCTGTTTCGACAGATCATGTCCGCCTGTCTGGCGCTGGAACAGCAGATTAAAGTGGCTTTTCTTGGGCCCGAGGGCACCTTTACTCAGGAAGCGACACTCAAACACTTTGGCGACTCTGCTCTAACAATTCCCAAAGCGGCGATCGATGAAGTATTCCGCGATGTGTTAGCCGAGTCCTGCAACTACGGTGTTGTGCCCGTTGAAAACTCCACCGAGGGTGTGGTCAGCCACACTCTGGATAGCTTTATCGACTCCTCAGTAAAAATCTGTGGTGAAGTAGAGCTGCGTATTCATCAGCACTTTATGATTGGCCCCAACACCAATAAAGACACTGTGACTCGCGTCTATTCTCACTCCCAGTCACTGGCCCAGTGCCGCAAGTGGCTGGATTCCAATTACCCCAATATCGAGCGTGTGGCGGTGAGCAGCAATGCTGAAGCGGCGCGACGGGTGCAGGGTGAGTGGAACTCAGCGGCGATCGCCGGCGATATGTCCTGCGAGCTCTACGGTTTGGAAAAGCTCTGGGAAAAGATCGAAGACCTCCCGGATAACTCAACGCGCTTTTTGATTATTGGTCGCGAGATGGTGCCACCCAGTGGTGATGATAAAACCTCCATCGTGGTATCTGTGCAGAATAAGCCGGGTGCGCTGCATAACCTGCTTGAGCCATTTCGCCGCCACGGTGTCGATATGACTCGACTCGAGTCGCGGCCCTCGCGCAACAGCAAGTGGTCTTATATTTTCTTTATTGATTTTGCGGCGCATGTTGATGATCCCGCTGCAGCTGCTGTGCTGGCTGAGTTAGCCGAAGATGTAGCTGACTTGAAGGTTCTCGGGTCCTATCCCCGTGCTGTTCTATAACTGTTGCTGTAACTGTTGCTATAACAGCGATTAATCTATTTATTTCCATGTGATCTGTCATGTTGCAAACACCTAAAACACGTCAGCCGGTTGTAAATCGTCTGGTGGTTATCGGACTCGGGCTAATCGGCTCCAGCCTCGCCTTGGCCGCTCGTAATGCTGGCTTAGCCACTGAGGTGGTAGGCATATCACGGCGCTCCTCAACCCTCGATCTAGCGGTTGAGATGGGCGTTATCGACCGCCCAGAACAGAGCTTGGCGGCTATTGCCTCGGAACTGGGTGCTGGTGATCTAGTAGTTATTGGCGTGCCAACGTTAACCGTTCCTGCGATTCTTAAAGAGTGTTTTGAGTTGCTCTCAAATCAGGTCACCATTACCGATGTCGCCAGTGTTAAGGGCAGTGTGATGGTTGCCGCAGAAGAGGTCTATGGCCACTTGCCGGTGCAGTTAGTGCCCGGACATCCCATTGCAGGTTCAGAAAAAAGCGGTGTCACCGCAGCCAAAGCGGACCTTTTTAAAGACCACAGAGTTATCTTAACGCCCCATGCAGATAGTGGTGAAGCTCATGTGCAGCTGGTGGAAAAACTCTGGCAAAAAGTGGGTGCTGTGGTCTCCTGCATGGATATCCAAGAGCATGACGAAGTGTTGGCCGCCACCAGTCATCTGCCGCATTTTTTAGCCTACTCCCTAGTCGACACATTGGCGAGTATGCGTGATAACCGCGAGATCTTTCGCTACGCCGCTGGAGGCTTTCGCGACTTTACCCGCATTGCCGCCAGCGACCCGATTATGTGGCGCGATATAGCACTGGCCAATCGCGAAGCCATTCTCAGTGTTCTCGATCAGATTATGAGCAACTTTAGCGAGATGCGCAGCGCCATAGACAGTGGCGACGAAACCTATCTGATGGATGTGTTTACGCGGGCTCGCGATGCACGCAACCATTTTGGACAATCAATCGACCCAAAGGCATTACAGAAAACCATGTCAGCAAAAATAATAAATTATAAAGTTACACCTGGTGGCGCTGCCCGCGGCGATATCCGTGTGCCTGGCGACAAATCAATGTCTCACCGTTCCATTATGCTTGGCTCTATTGCTGAGGGTATGACCGAAGTGACGGGTTTCCTTGAGGGTGAAGACAGCCTGGCAACACTGCAGGCATTTCGCGATATGGGCGTGATTATCGAAGGTCCTGACCAGGGCCGCGTCGTGATTCATGGGGTAGGCCTCCACGGTTTAAAAGCACCGACCAAGCCGCTCTATTTGGGTAATTCCGGTACTTCCATGCGTCTGCTCAGCGGACTCTTGGCTGGCCAAACCTTTGATGTAGAACTCACCGGTGACGAGTCTCTTTCCGGTCGACCCATGGCCCGTGTGGCGGATCCACTGGCCGAGATGGGCGCAGTAATTGAAACGGCACCAGGCGGCAGACCGCCAATGCTTATAAAAGGTGGCAATAAACTCAAGCCGATTGATTATGTCCTGCCCATGGCCAGCGCCCAGGTTAAATCCTGCGTTCTATTAGCCGGGCTCTATGCCGAGGGTGAAACATCTACGATTGAGCCAGCGCCGACTCGTGACCACAGCGAGCGAATGTTGCGCGGCTTTGGCTACTCAGTTGTCAGTGATGGCAGCAAGGCCTCCCTATCGGGTGGTGGTTCACTGACTGCAACACGTATTGATGTGCCGGCAGATATTTCCTCCGCGGCTTTCTTTATGGTGGCAGCGGCTATTACCCCTGGCTCGGATATTACCCTGCGCCATGTAGGCGTTAACCCAACCCGTGTCGGCGTGATTAATATTTTGCGACAGATGGGCACCAGCATTGAACTGTCCAACGAAAAGGAAGTGGGTGGCGAACCCGTAGCGGATATCCGAATCCGTTATGCCGAGTTAAACGGTATTGTGATTCCAGAAGATCAGGTACCACTGGCGATTGATGAATTCCCCGTACTGTTTGTTGCCGCGGCCTGCGCCACTGGCGAAACAGTGCTAACCGGCGCCGAAGAGCTGCGCGTTAAAGAGAGTGATCGTATTCAAAGCATGGCCGATGGCCTTGTGACTCTGGGGATTGATGCCCAGTCCACCGCTGATGGTATTCGTATTCAGGGCGGCCAGCTTGGCAGTGGCACAGTCCACAGTCACGACGACCACCGTATCGCCATGGCCTTTGCCATCGCCGGTCTGCGCTCTCAGGGCGAGATTGAAATTATCGAGTGCAATAATATTGCCACCTCTTTCCCCGGATTTGTGGATCTGGCCACAGCTATTGGCCTGACCATAAACGTTGAGACTCAGGAGTCGTAAATGGCTGAGGAAAACAAAGTGGTGGTGATTACCATCGACGGCCCCAGTGGCGCGGGAAAGGGGACTATCAGCCGTATAGTGGCTAAGAAACTCGGGTTCGATTACCTGGATAGCGGTGCGCTCTATCGTCTTTTGGGTTTATCTGCCGTACGTCATCATGTGAGTGTCGAGAGTGAAAAGGGTTTGATGGCCTTGGCCGAACATATGGATATCCGCTTTGAGACTGAAAAAGAGGGCGCTTTTAAGGTCTATCTCGAGGGAGAGGATGTCAGTCGCGAATTGCGCACTGAAGAAACTGGCCTTTTAGCCTCAAAAGTGGCTCAGTTTCCGGGCGTGCGCACGGCGTTGCTAAAGCGCCAGCGAATGTTCGCCAGAGCCCCGGGTTTGGTCGCTGATGGCCGTGATATGGGCACTGAAGTTTTCCCCGCGGCAGAGCTCAAGATTTACCTTACCGCCAGCGCTGAAGAACGTGCCAACCGGCGCTACAAAGAGTTGCTAGAAAAGGGTGAAGATGTTAGTCTGCCCGCCCTCGTAGAGCAGGTGCGCTCTAGGGATGAAAGAGATATGAGTAGAGACGCCTCACCGCTGCGACCAGCACAGGGAGCAATCGAGTTAGACACCTCGACCATGTCGATTCAGGAAGTAACAGAGACGGTACTTAATATCCTCTCTGTTAAAGGCATCAAGTAGTACTTTAGTAGTCATTTTAGACAGAATTTTTAGTATTCAACACCAAACGGGCAACGCAGCAATCGCCAGGTTTTATTGCTGTAGGCCTTTATTTTAACTGACCCGCGTAAACTGGCCGCGCGGAAAAAAGAGAGTGACGCTAGCACGTCTTCTGTCATATCTCTGTCAAAAATCAGGTACAAACCATGAGCGAAAATTTCGCAGATCTATTTGAAGAAAGTCTATTAACCGTTGAGATGAATCCCGGCGCCATCATTACTGGCGTAATTATCGATATCGATAAAGACTGGGTAACAGTCCATGCTGGACTGAAGTCTGAAGGTGTTATTTCGATTGACCAATTTTATGACGAGAAAGGCGTACTCGAAGTTGCCATTGGCGACGAAGTACAGGTTGCTCTCGAAGCCGTTGAAGATGGTTTCGGTGCTACTAAGCTTTCCCGTGAAAAAGCCCGTCGCGCAGAATCCTGGATCGAACTTGAAGCAGCCCACAAAGCTGACGAAGTTGTTATCGGCGTTATCAGCGGCAAGGTTAAAGGTGGATTTACTGTTGATGTTCGCGGCTTGCGCGCGTTCCTTCCAGGTTCACTGGTTGATGTTCGTCCACTGCGTGAGATTACTCACCTTGAGAACATCGAATTAGAATTCAAAGTTATCAAACTCGATCCTAAGCGCAACAACGTTGTTGTTAGCCGTCGTGCCGTGATGGAGAGTGCAAACTCTGTAGAACGTGAAGAACTGCTGGCCAACCTCGAAGAGGGCGCATCACTCAAAGGTGTTATTAAGAACCTTACTGATTACGGCGCGTTCGTTGATCTGGGTGGAATCGATGGTCTGTTGCACATCACTGATATGTCTTGGAAGCGCATCAAGCATCCTTCCGAGATGATCAATGTCGGCGACGAGATTGACGTTAAAGTTCTTAAGTTTGATCGCGAGCGTAACCGCGTATCACTGGGTATGAAGCAGATGGGCGAAGATCCTTGGGGCGACATCAAAGGTCGTTACCCAGAGGGCGCACGTGCTAAAGCTAAGATCACTAACCTCACTGACTACGGTTGTTTTGCCGAGTTGGAAGACGGCGTTGAAGGTCTGGTTCACGTTTCTGAAATGGATTGGACTAACAAAAATGTTCACCCATCTAAGATCGTTAATCTGGGCGACGAAGTTGAAGTTATGGTTCTGGATATCGACGAAGAACGTCGTCGTATCTCACTGGGTATCAAGCAGTGTCACACTAACCCTTGGGATGACTTTGCCACTACTATGGTTAAAGGCGACAAGATTTCAGGCAAGATCAAGTCAATCACTGACTTCGGTATCTTTATCGGCCTAGACGGCGGCATCGACGGTTTGGTTCACCTGTCTGATATCTCTTGGAACGAAACTGGCGAAGAAGCTGTTCGCAACTTCAAGAAAGGCGAAGAAGTTGAAACAGTTGTACTCAGCATCGATGCAGAGCGCGAGCGCATCTCACTGGGTATCAAGCAGCTGTCTGACGACCCGTTCAACAACTATGTAACCGAGAACGACAAAGGCGCAATTGTTAAAGGCATCGTCAAAGAAGTTGATGCTAAAGGCGCTACTGTTGATCTGGGTAACGATATCGAAGCTTACCTCAAAGGTTCTGAGCTCTCACGTGACAAGGTAGAAGATGCCCGTCACGAGTTGCAAGAAGGCCAAGAGATCGAAGCCAAGATCATCAACGTTGATCGCAAGACCCGTGCTATTAGCCTGTCTGTTAAGGCTAAAGACGTTGCAGAAGAGAAAGCAGTGGTTAAAGCTCACCGCAAGGTTGAAGCCGACACTTCTTCTCCAGCAACTATTGGAGACCTGATCAAAGCGCAAATGGACAAGTAAGGTTCTGCTGAGATCGAAAAAGGGTGGCTCTGCCACCCTTTTTTTCGTCTGTGAAATGACATAAATCGAGGTTTTGCTTGTATAAATCTAAAACTTCAATAAAATCAAAGAGTAATCAACAGCGCCGTTTAAGTACCGCGATGGCATCGCCAGATTATATAAATTAATGAATAGAAAGCCCTGAAGGTGACATGACAAAATCTGAGCTAATTGAGAAAATCTCCGCCAGCCAAGACCAGCTTCCGCCAAAGGATGTTGAATTAGCCGTAAGGATGATCTTAGAGCGGATGACCCATGCACTGGTCACCAACCAGCGCACAGAAATCCGTGGCTTTGGTAGCTTCTCGCTGCACTATCGCGCCCCGCGTGTGGGTCGTAACCCCAAGACTGGGGATGCGGTTGATTTGAGTGGTAAGTACGTGCCTTATTTCAAGCCGGGTAAAGAGCTGCGTGTAAGAGTAAACGACAGCCTCTAAGCAATGCCAAGGTCATACTGGTTTAGAACCCAATCTCTATCTCTGATTTAGCACCCAAACTCTACTCCTGATATCACACCCAAATTGTCATCCTGCCAGAATCTCTCAATCCGTCACCACGCCAGAGCCTCTTAATCCGTCCCCACGTCATAGCCTCCTAACCTGTCATCCCGACAGAGCGCAGCGACGAGGGATCTCTTGACCTATCTCACCCTACTCACTATCTCATTAGCAACCCCTCAGCTTCTTGACTATGGTTAGCCCTAATAAGTTTCAAATAAGGCAATGACTGTAGTCATGGATGGCCCTATTAACTTGGTTTACGCCAACTTAATAGAACAAGAATCTGAAGGAGCAGATTATGGATCCGGTTTCACTTTTGTTTACTGCGTACCTAGACAGTATCCAAAATACCGTACACGCCCGTTTTACCGATCTTTATGCCACCGAAATCAAAGCGGTGATGATTGAGTATCAGGGTGTAGAAGTCCCTTACCAATTCCAGCTCTGGCGCGTTAGAAACAAAAGCGTGTGCCAGCCTTACAAGTCCCAGATAACCCAATTCTCGAAGTGTACCTTGGCGGCGAAAGCGCTGTTTAAGGATCTCTGCGCTCAGCTTAACGATAAGCCCAGTAAGCATTGGCGTCATTCCAAAATGAAAAATAGGTACTGCAATGCGGCGGTGTTCTTTGAGGCGACTGTGGCGCCGATTGGTGTGGCTGGGGAGCGTATTGAGGAGGAGTCTGCTCGGGCGGAGTGTAATTTGGCGATAGCCGCGGCGTTGGGGAGTCGTGATGCGGTGGTGATTACTGAGAAGGAGAGGGTGTGTGGTGGGTGGGTAGGTTTGGAGTGTCTGTTAGCGACCCAAAGCGGACGTTAACTAGGTAAATTCACCCTAAGTTTCTAGCTGGAATTCGATCGACTAAGACAAAAAATTGCAGGTATTTAGTTGTGAAAAAAATTATTGCATATCACTTATTCATTCTTTGCGTAGTCATCGGGATTTCGATCCAGGAACCACTAGGTAATATTCCTGATTGGCTAACGGGTTATTGGCTCGCAATTCAATGTATTTTGGTGGCAGCAGTAGGCGGTACTTTGTACTGTTTGAGGGCCGTTTATGTAAATAAATGCGTAAATAAAAATTGGGATATAGAGTGGGAAACTTGGTATTACTTGAGGCCTATAACAAGTTCCGTTAGTGGTTTTTCTGCATATATTTTTCTAAAGGCAGGTTTGATCGTCTTGGAGGCAGATCAAGCTGCTGAAGCGGGTGACTACGGGTTTATGGTTATTGCATTCATTGCAGGATTAAACGTAGACAACTTTATTCGTAAATTAGAGGACATAGCTAAAGCAACTTTTGGTATTGATAAATCAAGATCATCATCAAGAAAAGATGATTAATTACCTTTAGGAGGTATGAGATGGCATTTGACACACCAGATTGTGGATTTATTTTTTGGCCAGTTGGTACTGGTGATAGCACAACAATCGTTATTAATGATGAAACATTTATGCAAGTTGATCTTCGCCATATGGCAAAATCAGAAGGCGATGATGATCCCGCATACCCAGTAGTTGATGAGTTAGAGAAGATTTTACCCACAATAAATAATACCCCTTATTTATCGACTTTTGTCCTAACCCATCCCGATTTAGACCATATTCAAGGTTTTTCTGATCTGCTAGAGCGAGTGACTATTGGAGAGTTATGGTTTACTCCAAGAATATTTCGCGAATATAAAAAGGATCTATGTGATAACGCTATAGCATTTAAAGAAGAGGCTGAAAGGCGCTTGAAGGCTGTTATTGATAATAATGGAAATGTTGAATCAGGTGATCGTATTCGAATAATCGGTTATGACGATCTTCTTGAGGAGGATGAGTTTAGTGGTCTGCCAGACAACCTCCTTACGATCCCAGGTAATTTTGTTACTAATATTGATGGTGTAAATGTTGATACTGACTTCTCTGCATTTATTCATGCGCCTTTTAAGCCCGAAGAAGATGAAGAAAGGAATGACACCAGCTTAGGCATGCAAGTTACAGTAATTGGCAATAAAAGTTCAGCATCCGCTTTGTTATTAGGTGACCTGAAATACAGCTCAATAAGAAAAATTATCGACGCATCTAAGCAGAACGGAAATCAGAATGAGTTACAGTGGAATATTTTGCTTGCGCCGCATCACTGCTCTAAGTCAGTCATGTTTGTCAAAAATGAGGATACTGAAGAGTACGAATATCAAAGCGATATCATGGAAGATCTAGAAGAATCAGCGCTTGATCCTGGATATATAATTTCTAGTTCAATGCCGGTGCCTGATTCAAATGAACAAGGGGATAATCCACCGCATGCTATAGCGAAAGAAAAATACGAACTCATTGCCCCTAATGATTTTATCTGTACACACGAGAATCCCGAGGAAGATACTAATCCTGTAGTATTTGATGTTGAATGTACTGATCTAATTCCAACTGATGATGATACAGCGTCTGAAGCTAAAGGGCTTGGTGCTGCTATTGAATCTGCTCGTGGACAATCTGAACCTCCGTCATCTAAAGCAGGGTTTGGTAGTAAGTGATATCAGATGGGCAGAAATTGGCTGTAGAGCAAATTGCTCGAATTTACTCAGAAGGCCCAAACGACATCCGGCTGATACGAATTAACCCTCCTGAAAAGGAGGGTGCTAGCCTTCTTGTATCTCTTAAAATCAATTGTGCAGAAATGCAGAGGGAGGAGGGTGGATTGCCACTACGAAGTTGGGAGAACTTTAAAATATATATTCCTCCCGACTTCCCGTTTAAAAAACCATCTACATGGGTACCTCATTCTAGGTTTTATGGTTTTGGACATGTCCAATGGAAGTCATATTTATGTCTTTATCAGGCAGAAAGCGAATGGAATGTCTCGGATGGCATGTATGGTTATTTGCAGCGTTTGTTCGAGTGGTTAATTCTGTGTGCCATCAACCAGCTAGATCAACAAGGCCAGCCTATTCACCCTCCTGCTGTTTATACAAGCTCCAAGGCTAAAGCTACGATTATTCCAAAAGAAGATGCTCCATCTTTAGATGGGTCTTTGTGGTTTGGTTATGCTCATCTTGACTGCAAATCTGAACGCAGAATAGATATTGTTGGATGGTCACACTACCACGATGTTGGTGTTCCAGAAAATGTTGCTGCGGTAATTCTTTTACCAACAGATTTACCGTTCGAATATCCGACGACAGCAAAAAAACTGTTTGATGAATTATTAAAAGTTGGTGTTGATCAAGAAGTTCTGTATGCAATATTTCATTCGTCTGTTGCTAAAAATCCTGTTGATACAAATCTGTATTTTATACTTGGGTCGCCAATGAGGGGTACAAGTGGTAGTGTAGCTGAAGATCGTAAGCAACACTTGTCGGTTTGGGAAATAAACTCTAGTTTGGTGGACTTTCTTCGTTTAGAGAGCCGAGCTAAGTTGCTTGAGTTAAATCTAGATAATCAAGATAGTAAAGATGTTGTTAAAAAAATAGCAATGGATTGTAAGAATGATTTTGATAAATTTTTGTCAGAAGGGCTGATTATCTGGTGCCCCGTTAAAGAGGATAGGCCTGAAATTATTACAAGACGAGACCAAACAAAAAGGATTAACTGGTTCCAGGGAAAGGCCGTTGCCTTGTGGGGTTGTGGTGCTTTAGGCAGTTATGTTGCAGAGATTTTAGTTAGAGCAGGTGTTAGTAAGATTGTACTTCGTGACAATAAAACTGTTACACCCGGAATACTTGTTAGGCAGAATTTTAAAGATTCAAATATAGGATTTAGCAAGAATTCATGTCTAAGAAATTATTTGAAATCAATTAACCCTAGCCTGGAAGTTGTAGATGAATACCACGACATATCCAAAAACTTTTCTGAAATAGAAGAGTTAGAGGGTAATATCGATCTCATTATAGATGCAACTGCATCTAATGCGTTATCAATAAAGTTGGAAAAATGCCTTAAAGGGAGCAGTTTTCCAGAAATAGCTTCAATGGTAATAAACCATGATGCTACAAAATCACTGTTGACTCATATTAAACCAGAGAACTCTGGATTGATCTTCGATCTAGATCGAAGGGCTAAGTTATCTAGCTGTTCTGATGATTCAGAGTTGTTTCGCGAAGCATTTTGGCCGGATCAGGGGGCTGTGGAATCTTTTCAGCCTGAGCCAGGATGTTCAGACCTCACATTTATTGGATCTTCCGCAGACTTAATGCTGATGGCATCCTCTATGGTGAATCAGCTGAGCAAAAACCTTTCACAAGAAAACCCACTGTGGGATGCGAAGGTGGATATAAGCGCCCCTTACGATTTGGCTGCACACCCTAAAGTTTATAGATATCAGTCAGATTTAGTTTTGTCAGGTATAAGGGGGGATTATGAAGTTCGAGTTTCCAAACATGTTTGGCATGTTCTTAAGAAAGAAATAGATGAATCAGAAGTTATTGGTGGTGAGGTTTGTGAGACAGGCGGTCTTCTATTTGGGCATATTGATGACGCTGTAAAAATTATTTGGGTTACAGAGGTTATTGGCCCCCCCTAAAGATAGTGTTTCTTCTCCAAAAGAATTTATTTGCGGAGTTGAGGGGACTGCTCGTATAAACCAAGAGTTAAAGAAAAAGAGTCATGACTCAGTGAAATACATCGGTATGTGGCATACGCACCCAGTTAGTAGGGCTGCTCCAAGCGATACTGATGTTTCTGGTATGGCTGAAGTACTAGCAGTTGATGATTTTATTACACCAAAGCAGCTGCTAATGATTGTAGGGTTTTCTGATTCAGACCCAGAACTTGGTGCATATCTTTTTAACGATATCGACCTGCTTCAATTCAATGGTGTTGCTTTTTTGTCGCCTGAAGCTTTATTAGGAAATATTAAGAAGGTTCCAAGTGGGTACTAGATATATAGACCTGGATAGCTGGGCTCAGATGAAAACTTTTACAATGTCCGCTATTTGCCGAAAGATGAACCAAGATAGAATATTAATGGATAAAATTAAATTTGTTCATCTCTTTAAAATAGAAGAGCAAAAAATCATTGATTTAATGAATAATGAAATGGTAGGCAAGCAGCTACCGTTGCTTGCTAATGGTTTCTCAGCGAAAAATTGTCAAGATTTTTTGAAAGCAAAGAAACGGATTTGGGACGAATATGGGTTTGGCCCTTGGGCTTTCCTTTTCCATGTCTGCTAAACAATATCCCTGTGTTTGGCAGATATTTCAAGCATAGGATGACAGTGTAAAGAGCGGTTAGGATGACGGTGTAAAAAGCGTTCAGGTGGCAGCCTGTGGCGGGGAGTTCATTCAAGGTGACTACTACTCACCCAAACAACGACTTCAACGCCGCCAATGACTCCTCACCCTTAGCCTGATTCTCTTCCTTACTAATCTCAGCACCACCGCCAATCCTAACCAAATCATCTTCCGGCAACTCATCCACAAAGCGACTCGGCGTAGTCGGCGACGTGTCCCCAAACTGCGTCCGTTGCCTTGCACTGGTCATAGTCAGCGTCCGCTGCGCCCGCGTAATACCCACATAGGCAAGACGCCGCTCTTCTTCAATAGCGCCGCCTTCAACACTGTTTTTATGGGGCAGAATATCTTCTTCCATGCCCACCATAAACACATGCAAAAACTCCAATCCCTTCGCCGCATGTAATGTCATCAGCTGGACTTTATCATCCGCAGACTCTTCCTTCTCTCGGTCGAGAAGATCCCGGAGAATCAGCTTGGAGATGGCATTTTCAATTTTGCTATCGCCTTTCTCTTCGTCGGTGACAGTTTCGTCGTTCTTTAATACCTGAGCCAATTGCTTGAGCAAAAACTGCACATTGTCCCAGCGCTTATGAGCCACATGGTCGCTGCTGGCGTTTTGTTTTAGCCAGTCAAGGTATTCGATGTCGTCGAGCATTTCATTGATGGCTTCAATGGGTTTGCCGTTATAGACATTGCGATTGATATTTTGCACCCAGTGCTTAAAGCGTTTTAGGCGCTCTAAACTATTGGCTGGCATGGTGGCGGTGAGCCCCACTTCGTCGATGGCATCGTAGAGTGACAAGGTGCGTTTATTGGAATACTCACCAAGTTTTTCTAAGGTGGTGGGGCCAATTTGTCTGCGTGGGGTGTTGATAATCCGCAGCATGGCGTTGTCATCGTCTGGATTAATAATTAACCGCAGGTAGGCCATGATATCTTTGATTTCAGTTTTGGCGTAGAACGATTGGCCGCCGGTAATCTCGTAGGGAATACTCTGAGATTGCAGCTTAATCTCAATTATTTTGGCTTGGTAGTTACCGCGATAGAGCACGGCGAAATCACTGTATTTACAGCGTCGCTTGAGCCGCATATCGATAATTTCATTGACTACACGTTCGCATTCGCCATCTTCATTGTCACTGCTGATAAAGCGCAGTGGGTCGCCGGGACCCAGTTCACTCCACAGCGCTTTGCTTATGAGGTGAGGGTTGTTGGCGATTAATGTGTTGGCGGCTTTGAGTATACGGCCGGTGGAGCGGTAGTTCTGCTCGAGCTTAATAATATTGAGAGTGGGAAAATCGGTCTGCAGTTGCATAAGATTTTCCGGGCGTGCACCGCGCCAGGCGTAAATCGACTGATCGTCGTCGCCAACTACTGTGAGTGCTTGCTTATCATTGACCAGAGTTCTCACTAGCTCGTACTGGGCAAGGTTGGTGTCCTGATATTCATCGACCAGTAGGTAACGGATACGGCGCTTCCACTTGTCGAGGACTTCGGGTTTGTTGCGAAACAGCAGCACCGGGGTCATGATCAGGTCGTCAAAATCGACGGCATTATAGGCTTTTAGGGCGCGCTGATAACGTTCGTAGAGCATGGCCGTGGCTTGCTCGCTATTGCTGGCCGATGCGCTGGCCACTTGATGGGGTTCAAGTAGGCCGTTCTTCCAGTTGGAGATGGTGTTCTGGGCGGTGTCGATTAGCTTTTCATCGAGTTCGGTGTTGCGCGCTAGTAGTTCTTTTAACAGATTGCGGCAGTCTTCTTGGTCGAGTATGGAGAACCCGGGTTTAAACCCCAGGGCTTTGATCTCGCTGCGAATAATATTTAGGCCGAGGTTGTGGAAGGTGGAGACGGTAAGGCCTCTGCCATCTGCGCCGCTAAGTAGGCTAGCGACTCGGGCTTTCATTTCCCGGGCGGCTTTGTTGGTAAAGGTCACGGCGGCGATATTGCGCGCGGGGATGCCACAGTCTTCGACTAGGTAGGCGATCTTTTGCGTGATTACACTGGTTTTACCACTGCCGGCACCGGCGAGTACCAATAGCGGGCCGTCGATATATTTCAGCGCAGCCTGCTGCTGGGGGTTGAGCGATTTGGCCATTCGGTTCTCTTTGTTTTTTCGGTTAGCGTCAAAAGACCCTAGGCCATTTCAGAAATTACTTTTCGCTTGTCTTGTAACTGGGTCAGTGAGCTTTCGAAGTCGCTGAGTTTTTGGCGCTCTTTGGCGACCACTTCTGCCGGGGCGTTGTCGACAAATTTGGCATTGCTTAGTTTGCCGGAAAGCTTTTTCGCTTCCAGGGCATTCTTCTCGATTTCACGATCCAAACGTGCCAGTTCGGCGTCGACGTCGATGATGCCCGCCATGGGCACGAGGATTTCCAGATCTCCGGCCAATGATGTGGCACTGAGTGGGGCGTCTTCTGGATTGTCGAGCCAGGTAATCGATTCAAGATTGGCCAGCTTGCTAAGGAACTGGCGATTGTCTTCCATGCGGCGCTGATCGTTGTTGCCACCTTTGGTCATATAGATGGGCAGCGCTTTGGCAGGAGAGATATTCATCTCGCCGCGAATATTGCGCACGCCGATAATCACCGCTTTCAGCCATTCGATATCGGCCAATGCATCTTGATCCACTTGGCCGCTGTCGGCTACTGGATAGGGCTGCAACATAATGGTGTCGCCTGCGGGGTCCAGTTCAATGCCGGCCAGTGGCGCAATATTTTGCCAGATCTCTTCGGTGATAAAGGGCAGCATGGGGTGGGCCAGTCGCAATGTGGCTTCCAATACTCGAACCAGTGTGCGGCGGGTGCCTTTCTGCAGTTGCGGATCGCCATTCTCGTCCCAGAGAACCGGCTTGGACAGTTCCAAATACCAGTCGCAGTATTCATTCCAGACAAAGTCGTAAAGGGCCTGTGCCGCGAGATCAAATCGGTAGCTGTTGATGGCGTCGGTGACGTCGGTTTCCGCTTGCTGCAGGCGCGAGATAATCCAGCGGTCAGCGAGGCTGAGTGTGTAATCTTCGGAATTGTCCTGACCACAGTTCTCGGCACCATTTTCTCCGGTAGCGTTCATCAGCACATAGCGTGAGGCGTTCCAGATCTTGTTGCAGAAGTTGCGGTAACCTTCTAGGCGCTTCATATCCCAGTTGATATCGCGACCCGTGGAGGCCAGGGCGCAGAGAGTGAAACGCAATGCGTCTGATCCATGAGGCTCGATGCCATCGGGGAATTGCTTTCTGGTGCGGCTGGCAATCTTGGCGGCTTGCTGGGGCTGCATCATATTGCCGGTGCGCTTGGCTAGCAGGCTTTCAATATCGATGCCGTCGATCATATCCAAGGGGTCGAGCACATTGCCCTTAGACTTGGACATTTTTTGCCCCTGCTCATCGCGAATCAGGCCGGTGACATAGACGGTTTTAAAGGGTATTTCGGGCTCGCCTTTTTCATCTTTGATCAGATGCATGCTCATCATCACCATGCGTGCGACCCAGAAGAAAATAATATCAAATCCGGTGACCAGCACATCGGTGGGGTGGAACATTTTTAGGCGGTCGGTCTGCTCGGGCCAGCCCTGAGTACCAAAGGTCCAGAGTGCGGAGGAGAACCAGGTGTCCAGAACATCTTCGTCTTGCTTAAGGGCTATATCGCCGAGGTTATATTTCTCTCGGACATCGGCTTCGCTGCTGCCAACATAGGCTTTGCCGGCTTCGTCGTACCAGGCGGGAATCTGGTGACCCCACCACAGCTGACGAGAGATGCACCAGTCTTGGATATTGCGCATCCAAGAGAAGTACATATTTTCGTACTGTTGGGGGACAAATTTAATCCGTCCATCCTCTACGGCTTCTATGGCTGGGCCGGCGAGTTTCTTGGCGTCTACATACCATTGGTTGGTGAGCAGCGGTTCGATAACCACGCCGCCACGATCACCATAGGGCACGGTCATATCGTTTTCTTCGATACTCTCCAGTAGACCTAGGGCTTCAAAGTCGGCGACGATTTCTCGACGCGCGGCGAAGCGTTCCATGCCGCGATACTTTTCCGGCAGTGTTGAATCTAGTTCATTGTTGTCACTGCCATCGCTATTAACGCATTCGGCGGTCTGGCGAATATCGGCATTGGTGGTGAGGATGTTGATCATTGGCAGCTTTTGACGCTGGCCAACTTCATAGTCATTAAAGTCGTGGGCTGGGGTGATTTTTACACAGCCGGTGCCTTTTTCCATATTGGCGTAGTCATCTGCCACTATGGGAATAAGACGGCCCAGCAAGGGTAATTCGACAAACTGACCGATCAGGTTTTCATAGCGGGCGTCTTCTGAGTTCACCGCAACG
>Ga0206682_10001459_pt1 | contig 23219 bp, 20 predicted proteins | sample M240m12015metaG_FD_155444 | JGI IMG/M metagenome (GOLD analysis project Ga0206682, IMG submission 155444) | Ammonia-oxidizing marine archaeal communities from Monterey Bay, California, United States - M2 40m 12015 | ecosystem: Environmental > Aquatic > Marine > Intertidal zone | place: USA...
TAGACGACTCCATTCAACATATTGAAGGTGCTAAAAAAGCAGGAATTAAAACCTTTCATTTAGAAAACAATAAATCTATACTAGATCTTGTTCCTGACATAATTCAATCAAAACACCACCGGTAGACTTAGGATGAAGAAAACAAATAAGTTTATTATCTGCCCCTTGCTTAATATCTCCAATAGCTTCAAACCCCAAATTAACAAGCCTTGCTAACTCCGAATGAATATTGTCTACATGAAGTGCTAAATGATGCATGCCTTGCCCTTTTTTGGTAATAAACTTTTTAATTGGGCTATCTTCCTTAATTGATTCTAGTAACTCAATTTTAGATTCTCCTAGTTTATAAAAGTAAGTTTTTACTCCCTCAGATTCAACCAATTCGGATTTATAGCATGTTTCACCAAGTAGTTTTTCAAAAATTTCATTGCTTTTTTCAGGATTTTCTACTGCAATTCCAATATGTTCTATTTTTTTTATCATCGTTTCTAATTTATGAATTTAAGACCACTTACTGAATATAAAAAATAGATATAATTGAAAATAAAATTTAAAGAACACTTCTTTTATAGATAAACTTTTGAAAACTCTGTAAATAGCAGTATTTTCGCCAAACTTTAATTTTAATTTGCATTTTATGTTTGGGATTTTCAAAAAAAAATCAGAAAAAGATACTTTACTAAAAAAGTACAACACCTTAACAGAAGAAGCTTATAAGTTATCCCACTCTAACCGATCAGCAAGCGACCAAAAAACTAAAGAAGCCAATGATATTCTAGAAAGAATAAAAATATTGGAGTCGGAAGAAAATAAATAAGTTTTTTTCCTAAGAGTGTTTTTAAATTTATAATTTCTTATGAAAGATCGTGAGCTTGCAGAAAGCATACTAAAAGTTACTAGAAAACATCCTGAATATAGTTACAATTACAAGCAAATAGCAGCTGTTTTAGGCGTTAAAGATGCATTTATAAGAAAAAGAATTGTAACCCTTTTGAAACAGCTTGCTAAAAATGGAGTATTAAAGGAAATAGAACGAGGAAAATACCAAATAAAAGAAGGTAGTAAAGAGCTGGTTGGTCATATACAGACAGTAAGTAAAGGTGGCGGATATTTTATGTCCCCAAAGATTGAAAAAGATATTTATATACATCCATCCAATCTTAAAAATGCTCTCAATGGAGATAAAGTTCTTATTAAAAGTAGTTTGTATAAAGGAAAAGAAGAAGGAAGAATTCTTAAAATAATTGAACGCGTAAAAAAAGAATACATTGGTATTATTGAGATTTCTGAAAAATTTTGCTTTTTCATTCCTGACGACAGAATGGTGAAAACACATTTTTTTATTGAAAAAAAACATATCAATAAAGCAAAAAATGGACAAAAAGTAAAGGTTAAATTTCTTTCATGGCCTAAAAATGCAAAAAGCCCACAGGGTGCAGTAACAGAAATTATAGGGAATCCTGGAGAAATAAATGTTGAAATGAATTCTATTCTTTCAGAATTTGGATTTCCAACTAAATTCCCACTTCCTGTAATAAAAGATTTAGACTCTATACCAACCCCAAATTATGATAAAGAGGCTAAGAAGAGAAGAGATTTTAGAAAAGTAACTACTCTAACTATTGACCCTGTTGATGCGAAAGATTTTGATGATGCATTGAGTTTCAAAGAGCTAGATGACGAAATTACTGAAATAGGTGTTCATATTGCAGATGTGGGGCATTTTGTAAAAGAAAAATCTATTATTGATAATGAAGCTTTTCAAAGAGGAAACAGTGTGTATTTAGTGGATAGAGTAATTCCAATGCTCCCTGAAAAACTAAGTAACGTCCTTTGTTCTTTAAGACCAAAAGAAGATAAATTAACATTTTCGGTAGTATTTAAAATCAATAAAGAGGGGAAGGTTTTAGATACATGGTTTGGCAAAACTGTTATCCATTCTAACCATAGATTCACCTATGAAGAAGTACAAGAAATTATTGAAGGAAAAAAAAATACTTTTTCCAAAGAAATTAATGTTCTGAATACATTGGCTAAAATTATTCGTTCTAAAAGACTGGACTGTGGAGCACTTAATATTGAAAGTTCTGAAGTTAAATTTCAACTTGACGACAAAGGCACACCAATAGGAACTTACATAAAGGTTTCTCAAGAAGCCCATCAGTTGATAGAAGAGTTTATGCTTCTTGCCAATAAACATGTTGCAATAAAAATGGGGAAACCAGCAAAAAATAAACTTGTTTCTCCTTTTATATATAGAGTCCATGATGATCCAAACGAAGAAAAACTCAATGATTTAAAAATATATTTAAAGTCAATGGGGTATGAAATAGTAAGAAAGAAAGATAAACCTATTTCTTTTTCTTTAAATGAAGTGATGCAAAAAGCGAAAAGAAGAAAAGAACTACAGTTAATTTCCCCTATGGTGATTAGATCTATGTCTAAGGCTGTTTACAGCTCTGATAATATAGGGCATTATGGTTTGGCATTTCAATATTATACCCATTTTACTTCTCCAATAAGACGATATGCAGATTTAATTGTACACAGAAAATTAATTAAATCTTTAGAAGAAAAAAATGTCCATAGTAAAGACCAGTTAGAACATACGTGTAACCATATTTCTAAAATGGAAAAACAGGCAGTTGATGCAGAAAGAGCCTCGATAAAATATATGCAAGTAGTATTTCTCAAAGAGCGTATAGGTCAACAATTTACTGGGATGATATCTGGCCTTACAGATTGGGGAATTTATGTTGAACTCCATGAAAATAAGTGTGAGGGCATGATTCCCTTAAACTCCATGAAAGACGATCAGTATTTTTACGATCCTGAAAAAAAATCAACAACAGGCTATAAAACTCAAAAAACTTATAAAATGGGTCAAGAAGTAAAAATAATTGTCAAAAAAGCAGATTTACACAAAAGACAAATAGACTTTAAGATTATCAACTAGTTTTTCATAAAAGACTTTATTAAAATCTCTTCTCCTTGTTTAAAACTTATAGAATAATACCCTCTACTAAGTTTTGAGGTATTTATCTCAACAATATTTGAGTTGACTTTATTATTGGCTAAAACTTGTTTTCCCATAATATCAAATACAGCTAGCTCTGAAATTATTTTTGAGCTTGAAACAGTTAATTTGTTATTAGCTGGATTTGGAAAAATAGAGACTTCGTTTTTATTGGAAGTATTAATTGCCGTCGTGTTTTCATAGGAAATGTTAATATTGTCAATATACAAGTCATTTCCTCCTCCAGATTCAAATTCAAATTTAAATCTGAAATTTTGAACACAAAATGGACCTATTAAACTAGTTATAGTGGCCTGTCTCCAGTCTCCAAATGAAGGCAAAAAGTTATTTTGATCTGGAGCGGTAATTAATTGACTGTAACGTAATATTTTACGCACTGACCAAGTTTTACCACAATCGTTTGATGCCAAAACTTTGAGATAATCATTGTTGATAGAATTTTTTCTAGCAAAGGCATATTTAAAATTGAAATACGCTTTGGTGGAATCTGATAAATCAAAAGTTTTGCTTTCTAAAACATGTTTAGTTCCTTCGGCAACACCACTATTTTGAACTTTTAAGCAGTAAGATCCGTTGTAAGAAACCTCATCAGTAACAGACCAATTTCCAATATTTGAAATCCATTCTGGAGAATTAAAATTAATAGTTTCAAACCCCTCATAAAAAGGCAATTGTTCTCCATTGTAATCCATTACAATAACTGCATCGTTTTTAAGTTCGGTTAAGAAATTTATACTATCTCCAGAAGAAGTTAATGAAACATCGAATAGCCCAGGGGATGGATAAGTAGTATATAGATTTTCTAAATTAGAAACAGCCGGATTAGCACCAGGGAAATCCCAACTCCATGAAATTGGATTGTGGTAAGAATAATCTTGAAAATACAAACTATCACCAGAGCAAGTAATGTATCTATTAGCGAAAAAATTAGCTTTGCAAAAAGGGGCTGTTGTATCTACGCCCGTTGCTAAATGATTTGCTGCAGTAATTAAATTGGATCTTCCCCCAAGACTTGAAGTAACTGCTGTTCTCATTCTTGCTTTTTGACCTAAAGTAAACATCTTTCTACATGGACTGTATTCCATATGGTTCTCAATATTAGCAACTGATCCACAAGTTGTTTCATTATAATTACACCACTGAGACCCGATAGTATTTGGTGTGTCTGCTACTCCGTCATCAGAACTACAATTGGAAGCCAACCCTGGTTCATTGGTGCTTCCCCATGTATGCGGCAGATTTAACCAATGTCCAACTTCATGGACAAATGTTTTACTTCCAGATGGATTTCCTGTTCCAATACTTCCACAATAATCGTGTCTTAACCATATTCCATTATTCATTGTATTTCCAAAAAATGAGGAAGGATAATAAGTATACCCAGCAATACCTGTTCCTACTGAACCACAAACAAAGACATTTAAATACTCATTTCCAGGCCAATTTCCTTGGAATACATCGTTGTACATCATAACAGCATCTACTTGATCTGATCCATTGATATCTCCATTGTTGTAGGAATAAGGAGTTTGAGTCATTGTAACACCACTAAAACAAGTTCCGTCAGGGGCCTTGGTTGCTAAAACAAACTCTACTTCAATATCTGCAATTAGTGGTTTGAATAATGAGTCAACTGTGGCTGTATCCGCTCGTAGAGCTCTTAAGTCTCTATTTAGAATCGCAAGAGCATCCAAAACTTGTGATCTGTCAATTTTCTCCACTCCATTATTATGAACAATATGAAAAACGACTGGTATTTTATACAAAACACCCTTATTTTGAGCCCCAGATGAATATTGAGTGTTGGAACTGATTCTTTGTTCTTGGTCATATAATCTCTTAAAAGTTGAATCTTTTAATAATTTGGATAATATTATATGGTGGCCACAAGAAAAATCTTGCGACTGGGCAGTAAGACTACTATTTTCAGAAAATGAAATTACTAGCACCAATGATAAGTATTGAAATATTTTTTTCATAGACAGTTAAAGTTATGAAACTGATTTATAATAATAGCTTATTATTGAAAATAATCAAGCAATCTGAATGAATTCTTCCTCAATTAATGGATCTCCTTGGTATTTTCTAAATAACTGAATTGTGGCAACTACATCTTTTTCACAATAGTGAATAATTCTATCTAAATCTTTATCCTGATAAAAGACTCTGGCTACTTGACTACCATCCATATCATCTTTTGGAGTTGGTATTTTAAAAATATAGGTCAATAAATCTAGAGAAGTGTAGTTTTTAAAATCTCCAAATTTCCATAGCTCCATAGTGTCTAAATGTTTTATTTCCCAAGGTTTTTTCCCAGAAACATTCAACATATAAGGAATTTTTAAATTGTTTATTAAAATCCTTCTACATAAAAAAGGGATGTCAAACTCTTTACCGTTATGGGCGCAAAACAAGAAATCTGGACTATTGTAATAGCTATTTAAAAGGTCTAAAAAATCTTGAAGAAGAACTATTTCGTCTTCATTTGCTATGCTTTTAATGCGAATCTGAGTTTCCCCCTCTTTTTGCAGAACAAACCCTAGAGATATACAAACTACTTTTCCAAATTCAGCATAAATTCCAGCTTTTTCGTAGACTTCTTCTGCATTTAAATTCTCTCTCTCCTGAATAAATCTTGTCTTTCTTTCCCAAAGTCCTTGCCCTCTTTCATCTAACTCGTTGTAGTCAAAAGTTTGAGGAACTGTTTCAATGTCAAAAAAAAGAATCTTGCTATAGTTGACGTTTTTAAGCATTAGTTATTTCTTATCTACCCAATTAATACCAAACAAAATCTTAAAGTTTTTTTTGAATCGAAGCTTTAACTCTTTCATGTCAATTTTTTGATTGGTTTCTTTTTGCAAAGAGGTTACAGATTTATCTTCAATTCCACAAGGAACAATATGATTAAAATAATCTAAATTAGAATTTATATTAAATCCTATTCCATGCATGGTAACCCAGCGACTACATTTGACACCGATTGCACAAATTTTTCTCGGTGTTTCCTTTTTAGCATCTACCCAAACTCCAGTAAATCCATCTAATCTTTGACCAGCAACTCCATAATCCTTGAGAGTTAATATTACAGCTTCTTCTAAAAGCCTTAAATATTTATGAATGTCTGAAAAAAAATAATCTAAGTCTAAAATTGGATAAACTACCAATTGTCCTGGACCATGATAAGTAATATCTCCTCCACGATTGATTTTATAAAAAGAAATATTCTTGTCTTCTCTTTTCGGACCATCAATTAGAAGATTTTTCAAGTCACCACTTTTTCCCAAAGTATACACATGGGGGTGCTCACAAAAAATTAAATGGTTTTTAGTAGAAACCCTATCTTCAGGAAACTTTCTATTTTTTATTTTCAGCTGTACAGACGCATCAAATAACTTAGTCTGATAATCCCAACATTGCTTATAGTCTATTAGCCCTAAATCCTCTAATTCAACCTCAGGTTGGTTCATATCTTGGCTAATTCGGCCTTTAAAAAGTTAATTACTTCTACTTCAACATCGTCAACTTTGTAAAGTTCTGCTAAGTAAACCGATATCCAATCTCCCAATAGAACATGGTAAAAAGTTTGAGCCAAGAAAGAATCTCCTTTTGCAGTAAATTCTAAAACAGTAGATGTATGTTTTTTAAAGATGTCTTTGCATATATCAATTCTAACCGAAGAACGTGGATGCTCGTAAGAAGATCTGAAAATTATTACTGCATATTCTTCTTTTCCACCAGCCCAGCCAACAAGTTCGTTGTGGTTCATTTCAGGGAAAACATGAGCCCATCCTAATGCTTTAGAATTTTCGTTAATCTGCTGTTTGAATCTTACTATAACACCCTCCATTGAGGATTCAGAATAAGTAACAAATGTTTTATTTTGCAACGCTTTGGCGGTTTGCTTTGCAGTAGAGATTATATCCTCGACCTCTTTATCTAAAAGAGCTACTGTTGCTTTGGTCTGTTCTACATAATCGTTGTTGACAAAACCATAATGATTGAAAAGAAATAATTGCTGAATAACAGAATAAGTAAGCATAGCTCTTGGTGAAAATGCTTTTGGTAAAATTAAAAGATTATAGTCGTTTTCCTTTGCAATTTCAGCAAGTTTTCCGCCATGAGTTATACAAGCAATTTCAGAATTTGCTTTCTGAGCAACTTTTAATGCTTCAAGAGTTTCCTCGGTATTTCCAGAAAAACTTGAAACAATAACCAATGTATTTTCATTAATAAATTTTGGCATTGTGTAATCGTTGTTGATTACGGCTGGTATTTTGAGTTGATCGGCTACTATTTGAGTAGCAATTTTCCCGCCTATACCAGACCCGCCCAACCCAGTAATTACAATGTTGTTAATTTGGTTTTTAGAGGGTTTTAAATTTGCCTTTTCACCTATTTCTAATGCTTCTGATAATTGTGCTGTAAATTGTTTTACTAGTCTTCTCATTTTTATGTTTTATATAGTTGCTATACACTTTAATTCTATTGCAATTGGTGTTGGTAAAGAGTCAATTGCAACGGTTGTTCTACAAGGTTGATTTTCTTTGAAATATGTGGCGTAAATCTCATTAAATTTTTTGAAATCTCTTTTCATATCCACTAAAAAAACGGTAATATCTACTAATTTTTCCCAAGATGATCCACTTTCTTCTAAAATAGTTTTTACATTTTGAAAAACACTATGACATTGAGCTTCAAAATCAAATGTTTTAAAATTTCCATTGTGATCTAATTCCAGCCCTGGGACAAAAGAATCATTGGCGTCTGAGTTTGCTTTTCTTGGTCCAACACCAGAGAGAAATAACAGATTACCTACTTTTCTAGCATGTGGATATAGCCCTACTGGTTTAGGTGCTTTTTCGGAATTTATTTGTGATGAGTCCATAAAATCTTTAATAATTAACTTCGAAATTAGTCATAACTTATACATACATTGGTAGTTTCTGTAAAAAAGTTCAACGCAAAACTTCCTCCCTCTCTGCCAACACCTGATTCCTTCATTCCTCCAAAGGGAGTTCTCAAGTCTCTCACCAACCAACAGTTTATCCAAACAATTCCTGAATCTAATTTTAATGCCATTCTATTTGCCCTTTTTAAATCTGAAGTCCAAACCATACTGCACAATCCATACTTAGTACTATTTGCCAAATTTAAAACTTCTTCTTCGCTATCAAATGGCGTTAGAGTTACCACAGGACCAAAAATTTCTTCTTGATTTGTTGAGCAATCGTAGCTAAGCCCTTCAAAAACAGTTGGTTCTAGAAAATATCCTTTAGAGCACCTGCCTTCTGGAATAAATTTATTTCCTCCAGCTAGTAGTATTCCGCCATCGTTTTTAGCATCTTCGATATGGCTTAGAACTTTTTCCATATGTTGCTGTGAAACTAAAGCGCCAATTTTTGAAGATTTTTCTAATGGATCTCCAATTGTTAATCTCTTTACTTTTTTAAGAAATTTTTCTTTAAAAACCTTATAAATTTTTCTCTCTACAAAAATTCTTGAACCACACAGACAAATTTGACCTTGGTTAGAAAATGAACTTAAGACAGCGCTAGAAACAGCTTTTTCTAAATCACAATCTGCGAAAATAATATTTGGATTTTTACCTCCTAATTCTAAACTTAGTTTTTTGAACATTGGGGCAGCAACTTCGGCAATTTTTTGCCCTGTTAATGTTCCTCCTGTAAAGGAAATAGCTTTAATATTTGGATGTTTGGTAATCTCATAACCCACTTTTGGTCCCAACCCATGGACAATATTTAAAACGCCTTTGGGTAAGCCAGCATCAATACAAATTTTTGAAAACAAAAAAGCTGTCATTGGAGTAATTTCAGATGGCTTTGCAACCACTGTATTTCCTGTGGCTAAGGCAGGTGCGATTTTCCAAGTAAATAAATAAAGTGGTAGATTCCATGGAGAGATACATCCAACAACTCCAATTGGCTTTCTTAAAGTATAGTTAATTGCCACTTGACTCATTTGATGGCTTTCAGAATTTTCGTGCAGAATGGCACTAGCAAAAAAAGACATATTAGTAGCTGCTCTTGGAATATCTACTTTCTTTGCAAGAGCCAAAGGCTTTCCGTTATCTACGGATTCTGCAAAAGCTAAATCGTCTTGCCTCTCAAGAATCAGATCTGCTATTCTTTGTAAAACAGTAGCTCTTTCCTTTATGGTTGAATTACTCCATATTGGAAATGCATTTTTTGCTGCTATTTGAGCATTCTCTACGTCTTCTTTGGTGGAATCTGGAATTAAACTGTAAACTTCTCCAATAGCTGGGTTGTAGTTGTCCAACCACTTGTTATTCATTGGTTCTACTAGCTCTGCGTTGATATAATTGAATATTTTATCCATACTATTGACAGCGACTATATGCGCGTTGAAATTTAATTTGTTCTGACTCGCTTTTTTCCAATTGATTTAAAATGTCAATATATAAAACATTACATGAGTCTGTCCAAAAATTAATCTCCACTTCTTCTTGTGCTCTGTGCAATTGAGTATAACAGTTGCATAATTTTTCTGCCATTGGATGTTTTTCCTGACAAGAGAAAAATAAAGCTGAAAATATTATTGTACAAAATAAATGTCTCATGCAATCTAAAATTAGTTATAAAATTCAGGTTTATACTTAACAATTGTAATCAAATTAGAAACTAAGTCTTGGGATAAAATTGTTTTTAAAATTAAAGTAGAGGGATCGTATAAAAGTTCTTTATGAATTACTCGTACATTGTCTTTGTATTCGTCCATAAAAGTGACGTTGCCCCATTCATCATAATCGTACCTAAGCTCCTTTATTGGAGTTTCATTTTCGTTATTAAAATATTGAATAGATTTTAAAAATCCTCTGTCATTATAAGTGTATTTTTCATACTTAGTACTATTAGATATTAATAGTCTAGTATGCATTTTGAATAAGTAATTAAAACTATCGTAATAGTAAATTTGTCGTTGGTAAGGTTTGCCGTTACTATTTAAGGTGGTTACCTCAATGGTAGAATCTTTGTTTTCATAAAGGTAACTTTCTTGAAAAATTACATACTTCTCTTCTAACTTAAAATTCATTTTGCTTTTAGAAGCATTTTTTTCTCTTGAATATGTCTTATTAATTAATTTTCCTAGATCATTGTATTTTTTACTGTAAGAGTAAAAACCATAAGAGTCACTAACCCTAAAAATAGTGTTCTCATTTTTTAGATTGTATTCATAAAATGTAAATGTTGTATCCGGTTTGTTTTTAGTTTTTGAAGACAAATAATGAACAGTTAAATTTCCATTTTCGTTAAAAATATAGGCCTCTTTTTTACCAGAGCTTTTTATAGCTCCAAGTTCTTTTTTAGAAGAAATTGTTCCAGTTATAGACTTTAATTTAACGGATCTAATATATTTTTCATTAAAAAAAGGAGTCTCGGTAAAAATTTGACCTGACTCGTTGTTGATCATTTGAGCAAATAACTGATTAATAGAAAGACAAAATAACAGCAAAATAACTCTGTTCATATTTCTAAATTTAAAGCTTGTTTAGTTGTTAAAACAGCAGGTAGACAAAATTTTTCATTGCAAATAAATATATTTTTTTTGTTGGGGTTGTACTTTTCTTTGAATATTGGCAAATCTGATTGTTTTTCTAATAAATATACATCTTCAAAAAATTCTTTTTCAGAATAAAGTTCTAGCAACTCCTGCACGGAAAACCCAACCATAACGTATTGTTTTTTAGGGCTATTAACTTTCATAGATAAAAGCATCCAATTGGTGAAATTATAGGGGGAACTTTCTGCATTTAATGCCACTGCCGATAGCATTTTATTACAAATATTTAAAAAATATTTATCGTAAGTAACTTTATAAATCTCATATAAATTACTAGCCATTACTGAATTACTTGATGGGATAACCTGATCATCTAACTCAAAAACATCTTTAAAAAGCTTTTGTTCATTGGAAAGTCTAAAAAGATTTTCTTCTTTTTGCCAAAAATTAGAAATTGCAGCTTGTGTAAAATCAATACTTTTTTCTAGCCAATAGCTGGAATTTTTAATTTTTCCCATTTTAATAGCTGCTGAAATCAACCAAGCATAATCTTCTAGTGTTCCCTTTATTAGATTATTTGTATAAACCAATCTATTGCATTGGTATTTTTTATTGGTGAATTTTTTAAAAATTAGTTTAAGAAACATTTCTGCTTTATCTAAATATTCTTTGTTACGGTAGGCAATTGATGCGTCTAATAGCCCATTTACCATCATGCAATTCCAGCTGCAAATGGCCTTGTTATCAACAGCTGGGAAGCTTTTATTTTTTCGTATTTTTTTTAGTTTAAAAATAATTTTTTTTGCTTTCTCACTATTGTCATAGGTTGTTCTATGCATGTGCCAATTGTTTTCCCAGAGCATCTTGTGGGTCATATTGAAGTAAGATTTACAATAGTTTTGTTCTTGCTCATTTAAATTCTCGTTTATCACAGATTTTTTAAAAACATAGTAAGCTCCCTCTCCATCCTTATTATCTGCATCAACAGAGGCCGGAAAAAGTTGATGATTTTTTTCACTTAGTTCCAACCAATAATCAATAGTTTGTTGGACTAAAAATTCATTTTTGGTGTTTTTATTTAAAAAATCAAAAATGGAAAAGACACTTATCAACTGAGCGTTGTCGTAAAGCATTTTTTCAAAATGTGGAATATTCCAATACTCATCTACACAGTATCTAAAAAACCCGCCTTCTAAATGGTCAAATAATCCTCTTTGAGAAATTTTATCAAGAGTTAGATTGACAAATAAATCCCAATCTTTTGATTTTCCTGCCAACATTGAATAATTTAAAACTGTTGGTAATGGAAATTTTTGATTGGAATTAATCCCACCATTTTTAATGTCCAAAAAATAACTCCATTCGATAAAGTCATTGGAAAAATTAAATTCTGCTTTTTTATTTTTTCCGATGGATTCTTCAAGATGTTGGGAGTACTTATGAGTAAAGTCTAAAAGAGTCTCTGGATGGTCATTATGCAAAACATTGAACCTATTGATTAATTGCATCCATTGTTTTGTTGGGAAATAGGTTCCAGCATAAAGCGGAGTTGTGTCTGGCATTAAAATACAATTTAGAGGCCATCCTCCATTTCCTTTAGTCTCCATTATGAAATCCATATAAGCATTATCTACCTCGGGGTGTTCTTCCCTGTCTACTTTGATGGATATAAAGTTTTGGTTCATAAAACTTGCAATTGGCTGATCGCTAAATGTTTCTTTCTCCATAACATGACACCAATGGCATGCGGAATAACCAATACTTAAGACAATTAACTTGTTTTCCAATAAGGCCGTATCTAAAGTTTTCTCTGACCAAGTTTTCCAGTGAATTGGATTTTGAGCATGGTGTTTTAAATAAGCGCTATTTGAGCTTTTTAATTCATTCATTGTTGTAATTATCTAATAGCTCTTTTAAATCCGATAAAATCTGACTTTTTAGATGTTTAGGAGAAATAATTTTACAATCTTTTCCAAAACCCATAAGTAACATTTTAAGCTCGTAAGTAATTAATAAATGGAAGGAAAAAAGATGGTTTCCATTAGACTTTATTTCCTTTATTTCTTGGGAGTGATGAATAGGCTGAGATTCTAAATATTTGGATAGTATTGGCTTGGTTTCAATCACTATTTCACTGGGGAGTTCATTAAAAACAGTGATACCAATAGAATGCTTAAAATAATTATCCGGGGAGAATTTTGTGTCCACGGAAAACTTCTGCTCAAGGACTATTGGGTCGTAAATTCTGTCTAAAGCAAAAGTTATGACTTTATTTTTAAGCTCGCTTTTCCCAGTTAAATACCATCTATTTCTATACTCTTTTAATAAATATGGGTGAACTCTTCTCACTGTTTTTTCATTCTTCGAGTAGTTAAAATAATTGAACTGCAGAGTTTTTTTATTTTTTATTGCTTCTAAAAAAAGCTCTAAGTTTTCATTCCCTCTTACGGTAGGTAGAGTTTCAAATTGAATAACATCTTCTTCTTGAGAATTACTTTTTGAAGAGCTAATAGCACGGTCTAATATTTTTTGAATTGCGAATTCATATTGACTAAAAAGACTCGTATTTTTAAATTGGTGAAGTATGGTGGAAGCTGCTTTTATTGCGTTTACATCTTTTTCTGTAAGAGGCACATCGTCCATAGAAAAATCTTTTTCTGTATAAAAATATCCTTTGTCTTTTTTACTGTAAGCAATTGGTGCGTCGTGTTCCATTCGCATAGCAAATAAGTCTTTTTCTATGGTAGAGTCGCAAATGTGAGTTCCATCACTACTGCCGAAAATTTCATCTTCACAAAGTTGTCTCAAATCTTTTTTACTTGGATAAGGGATATACTCGTTCCGGATAGCTCTATCTATAATTCTGTACCTTAATAATGCGTTTTTAATTGCTGGCATAAAATCAAAATTGGAAATATATAAATGGTTGTAAGCTTGTAGAGGCAATTTGATACATGAAAAACACTGCAACAAAACAAACCAACAACTGTACTAAAACAGGAGAATTTGAAAATTTATTTCTATACCAAAATTTCCAATTTTCAGGTATAAAATGAATTAAAAATCCCAATATTATCACTAAGAAAACATTGGTGTAAACTACCAAAACCTCAGAAATTAAACTCCATTTAAAATTAAAAATTAGCTGGTTTAGAATCTCATTAGCGGTAAACCATTCTGAAATTATATTGTGGCCTTCATCCATTTGATTCCAAGAGTTGTTGGAACCTGTTCTAAACCAAATTCTAGTAAATGTCACAAAATTAAAAGTAATTATTACTCCCAAAATTTTATTCCACCACTTAGATTTATTTTTCCAGGGGCTGATATTTTTCCATAATTTGTAAACTACAATTCCTATTCCATTTAACCCTCCCCAAAGAACAAAGTTCCAACTCGCGCCATGCCATAGTCCTCCAATTAACATGGTAAGCATAATATTAATATTGGTTAAATACCATTTGTTAAATTTTGGGGAAATTTCTCCCAATAATAAAGTAGTAAAGATGACTGAAATAATACCAAAAAGAAGAGCTAAAGATCCGCTAATAAAATAAACAAAAATAACAATCATTGAAAGTGCCACATAACTAAAAATCGATCCTCCTCTATTTCCCCCCATAGGAATATATAAATAGTCTTTTAACCAAGAGGATAAAGAAATGTGCCACCTTTTCCAAAATTCACCACAATTATCTGCTTTGTATGGAGAATTGAAATTCTTTGGCAACCTAAAGCCAAGCATCAATGCTAGCCCAATTGCTATGTCTGTATAGCCAGAAAAATCTGCATAAACCTGTAATGAATACCCATAAAGAGCCATTAAGTTTTCAAACCCCGAAAACATTACTGGATTATCAAATACTCTGTCTACAAAATTTACTGCAATATAATCCGCTAATAAAAACTTCTTTAAAAGTCCATTTATTATCCAAAATAGTGCAAGACCAAATTCTTTTTTAGTAACGCTATAAGGTTTGTAAATTTGGGGAATGAATTCTGAGGCTCTTACAATTGGGCCAGCTACTAACTGAGGAAAAAAAGAAACATAAAAACCAAAATCAAAAATGCTTTTAACAGGGCTTAATTGTTTTCTATAAATATCAATTGCATAAGACATTGTCTGAAAAGTATAAAAGGATATTCCAATTGGTAATAATATTTGATCTACTCTAAAACTTGATCCAGTAACTTGGTTGGTAAATAATGCAAAATGATTTATTGGATGCCACTGCGAGCCAATAATGGAGTTAAATGAATCGGCAAAAAAGTAAGCATATTTAAAATAAATTAAAATAATAAGGTTAATCGAAACACTTAATCCTAGGAGAATTTTTGCATTTAATTCTTTTTTGGATAAATAAATTGCTTTACCAATGTAAAAATCTGCAATGGTGGAAAAAAGTAAAATTGAAAAGAAAAATCCGCTTGTTTTGAAATAGAAAAATAGACTTGCTAAAAATAGAAAAATACTTCTTAGACGCATTTTACTATGTATTATGCCATAGCCAATTAACACAAATAAAAAGAAGATCCAAAAAGGATACTCAGTGAATATCATAGGATGTTCAGAGTAAGATAAAAATGGTGAAAACAACCATTCAGAAAATTTATTTAAAGAAAAATCATCCATTGTTGGTGGTGTAATTTTTATAAGCCTCCATTAAGGCTTCAAATAGCAAATCTCCTATCAAATTATAACCTTTATAATTAAGATGCAGTAAATCTTTTTTAGCTAAGTCATCCGAGTACCACTTTTGAATAGAGTTGAACCCACCCATAATTTCAAACATATCCCATAGAGCTAATTTTTTACTTTCAGCAAGATTAACCATTACTTCTTTTGCTTCATAAACTCTTTTATTTGGATATTTTCGATGGTAGTAACTGTCGTTGTTGGTTGTAAATAAAATTGCAGCCTCTGGATTTACAGAATATATTCTTTGAATTAAAGAATCGTAATTTTTACTGTACGATTCTTTTGAAAAATCATTTTCATAGGCATCGTTAATGCCAATGGAAAATATCACCAAATCTGGAAGTGCTAAATCCAGCTGCTTTTCTAAATTAATACATCTTAAATAGCTTGGGACACTTGCCCCGTTTACTCCAATAGAATGGTAAGAGATACCGTGCTTGTTATTGTCAAAACAAAATCCAAATAAAGAGAATTTTGAGTCAATATTTTCTTTTTTGACAATAGAAAATGACAAAGAATCAATAGCCTTAGAAAGTTGGTACTTAATATGCCCTTCTAACTTTTGGGAGCTAATTAGAATGGTAGAATCTAGTACCAAGGTGATGTCATAATTGTCACTTGGGTCTTCAAAAATAAGATCGATTTCTTGAAAGGAGTCAAATTTATTTCTTGGGTTTTTAAACCAAATATTAATTGTAGAGTTAGAGTCTAAAAGTTCTGCTCTTGCACCTAGTAATCCAAAAGGGCCCTGGTGATAATTAACAGAATTTCTATACCCTTTCCATTTTCCAGTATGGGAAGATGAAATAATTGGAGATCCATTAGACTTTATTAATCTAAAAGGGAAAAAGAATCCTCTACCAGCATTATTAAAAGGTAAAGAATGTTGAAAGTTTTCTCTTAATTTATTAGACCAAATATCGGCCTGTATATGAGATCCTCCGAAATGGTAAATGTTTATGTTTTCATTTCCATTTTCGTACAGCCTGTCTAATTTTCTAAAGAATTTATTCCATGTTTTATTTCCATAAATTTTTAAATGGTTAAGGTCTTGGTTTATATATGGGTATTTATTATAACTAATTGCATTAAATTGGGCTAAAAAACTGAATGGCATTAGCGCTGAAAAATAAAAAATGAATGCTAGTTTATTAATCATCTTTTTCTTTTAAATAGTTTTTATAGTCTACCATAAAATCTTCAATAAAATAATCTGCTATTTTCTTTGCACCAGAATTGGTAAAATGGATGTAATCTCTGGCAGCCAAAGAAGGCTTTTCGTTTACCCACTCTTGAATTGAGTTTTCTCCACCCATATTTAAATACATGTCCCAAAAACATGAATTTGTTTCAAAAGCAGCTTTTTTAAGTGCGCTAATCACGTCTTCAAGAATTGGATATGTAATAAATTTCGTCTTTTGTTTTTTAGCCATATCAGCTGGGCCAATAACAAGTACTAGCGCATTAGGGTTAATTCGTTTTAGTTTTGAAATTTGTTTCTTAAAATAGCTGCCATATTTTTCAGCTCTTTCTTTAGATTTAATGTATGGTATAGTATTGCCTCCAAACTCTAGTATTAATAAGTCTGGAGAAAGTATTTTTTGCATTTGACTTAAAGAGCTGTAATCAACTTTTGAAAACTCTGTCCCAGAAGCGCCCCTTAATGGAATATTATCCACTACAACCCCTTTTTTCCCCTCTAAAGAAATTCCAAATATTATAGGAGAAGTATTAGAACTGAATTGAATATCCATTGATTTTGGCGCCTTAGAAAAGGTCATTTTTTTCAAGGTTATTTTAGAGGCCTCTAATAGTGTATCAACATGAAAAACAGAATCATTAACAAGCATCCTGAAAATTGTTTTTTCTTTACTTGTATAATAGATTTTAATGGTTTTGTAATCTCTGCATAATTTATAAGCTTTTGTGGGTTTATTAATGGCTATTTCACCATTAAATAGATAATTGGAATCTATTAGTAGTGAGTCTAATTCCATCTTACAAAAAGAAAATAAAGCACCATATTTTTTATGTCCTACACTTTTGTCAATATATGGGCCAAATCCTGTTTTCCTTACCCAATTGGTGGTTGGAACATTTTTAAGGCTAATTTTCCTTGTAGCGGGGATAACAGCAAATAACCCAGCCCCATTTCCACTAAATTCTTTTTGTAACCGCTCTCTAAGTCTACCCGATATTCTGTCCCCTTCAATTTGTGAATCTCCATAATGCATAATTCTTACTTTTTTATATTTAGCATTTTCTAATTTTTTAAAAAAGGGAAATATCAATGATCTATTATTATCTGGATACTGAATTTTCTTTAATGAAAATAGTGCCGAATCTCTCCTCTTTTTCTCAAGAAGTAAAACTAAATTGTTCAGACTATCTGCTTTCATTTTTTCTATTTCTTTAATAGAGTCTTGATTAATAATTACTTCGGGAACCTGAACAACTGGTGGAATAGGATTATTAAACTCTTCTTTGGAAACAAAGTCAAAAGTTATATTATTAAACTTGACACCATCAGAGGGGAAAAACCAAAATAAAATTAAAATAAGCGCATAAAGTCCTATTAAAAAAGTTAGTGGATAAAAGGGTGTTATTTGTTTGTTATTTTTAATTGTTGATTTTGTTTTAATTCTTGATAAATATTGTATTTACATATTTTTTTTACAGAGGTTTCAGGTCTGTTTGATGCTACTTCCCAAAAGTATTTCTCTTTACTTACGGTATATAAATGAATCTTATAATTTGTATCCATTTGATTTGAAAACAATTTTAATTTTTGACCTTGATATATCATAGTGCTAGATAAATTATTCCATTTCATAATTTGAGCTACAGAAACGTCATAATCTATTGCTATTTGTCCTAAAATATCACCAAACTCTATAATATGAATTAACGGTTCCTTGGCAGATGCTTCCTTTAGAAATAGATTATTGATCATAGAATCTTGAAATGCAATAATTTTAAATTGGTTTTGTAAAATGAAGTTTCCAAGCTCCTTTTTTAAAAATATAGATTGATTTTTGGGTATCATTTGCCCTGTTAAAAATGGGTTTTTGATATTAATTTGATTAAAATCAATTATTTTAAATTGTGCTATAGCGTCAAACAAAATATTGTCGTTAAAAGAAAATTTTTGATAATTTTTGTCTGAGGTTTTGTTATTGATTATAAAATCTTTTAAATCAAGTTGATTTAACCAATTAATAAGTTTGATGTTTTGCAGGTATTTGCTTTCTATAAATTTCTGAGCTACATCCCACTTTTTTGACTTTGATTCTTTAAATATATTAGAAACATAGCTTGGAGAAGTAATAAAAGCCAATAGTGTCCAATTTTCATTTTTGTAGTTTCCCATTAAAAACTTAAGTTGTTGTACTGCAGCCAAAGTTGCTAGCCGATTATTCATTCTTTGATCTATATAAGAATTTATTTGAAGGTCTTTTTTTAATGCTGTGATATAGCTTAGGGCCCAAATTCCCTTGGAGGAAAAATCTGAAGTGTGGGTGGAGTTATAACCAGATAAAACCAAAGGCAAAAACCCAAATGAGTTAGGGAGTTTATTTTCTCTTAAAATAGAGTCCACATAATAAAATTGATTTCTTCTTATATTAAGTAGCGCATTGAGTTGTTTTTTAAATGGTTTGAAACAATTTAATCCTTCTGGGATGGTTTTTATTGGCCCTTTATTTGAGTTCTTTAGGTTTAATTGAGAAACTTCAAATAAAAAACAGCTTGGGTTGTTTTGAGAAATAAAAAAAGAATTAATTAACAAATTAAAAGCCATTAAAATTAGTAGCTTTTTTATTGAGCGCTTCATTATACATTTTTTAGAATAAAAAAATATGTTCACTTAAATTTGTTTTATCAAATAATTGGAAGTTTAATGTCTCATTAATACGAATCAACTCCTTAAAGTATTTAAATATAGTTATTGTAGCGAAAAAAAAACTATTTAAACCACGATTGTACTTCTTCTAAAAGAATTGCAGGAATATCAAGTTTGTTCTTTTTACGATACCCATTTAATTTTTGATGAACTGCGGTTGGCTTAGCCTCTAGCAGTAAGTCTTTGTTGGTATAACCACTCTCATAAATAGGAATTATCCATTGTGGTGGAATATTTATTTCAAGAAATTCGCTTTTGTTAGGGCCTGTTTCCCATTTTTCTGGCTTCATTTGTGGAAAAAGTAAAACTTCTTGGATAGAAGGTTGGTTACATAAAAACATAACCAATCTATCAATACCAATTCCCATTCCTGATGTTGGTGGCATACCGTATTCCAAAGCTCTTATAAAGTCTAAATCAATAAACATTGCCTCGTCGTCACCCTTTTCTGCTAGTTTAACTTGCTCTTCAAACCTTTCTTTTTGGTCAATAGGATCATTTAGTTCAGAGTAAGCATTGGCAAGTTCTTTACCGTTTACCATTAACTCAAATCTTTCGGTTAACTCTGGATTGTCTCTATGTTTTTTGCACAACGGAGACATCTCTACAGGATAGTCAGTAATAAAAGTAGGCTGGATATAACTGCTCTCACACTTTTCGCCAAAAATCTCATCTATCAATTTTCCCTTTCCCATTGAGTCACTAACTTCAACTCCGATGGATTTACAGGCCTCCCTCAATTCATTTTCTGACATATTAGAGATGTCAATACCAGTATGTTCTAAAATAGAATCCGTCATTGAGATTCTTTTAAATGGTTTCTTGAAGTTTACTTTTTCCTCTCCAATCTGCACCTGAGTAGTTCCTAAGACTTCGTTACAAATGAATTCTAGCATATCTTCGGTAAAGTTCATCATCCAGTGGTAATCTTTGTATGCTACATAAATTTCCATTTGGGTAAATTCAGGATTATGGGTTCTGTCCATACCCTCATTTCTAAAGTCTTTGGCAAATTCATAAACTCCTTCAAACCCTCCTACAATTAGTCTTTTTAGATAGAGTTCGTTGGCGATTCTAAGGTAGAGAGGAACATCTAGTGCATTATGGTGGGTTACAAACGGTCTTGCTGCTGCTCCACCGGGAATTGTTTGTAAAATTGGTGTTTCTACTTCTAAATAATCTTTTTTAGAAAGAAATCTTCTCATTGAGTTGATGATCTTGGTACGTTTTATAAAAGTCTCCTTCACGTTTTCATTTACCACTAGGTCAACATACCTTCTTCTATATCTAAGTTCTGGATCATTAAATCCATCATGAATAATTCCTTCGTTGTCGGTTTTTGGCTGAGGTAAAGGCTTTAAAGATTTACTTAGCAAATGGAATTTGTCTACGTTTATAGAAATTTCTCCAACCATTGTTTTGAAAACTTTTCCTTCAATACCTAGGATGTCCCCAAGGTCTAGCCATTTTTTAAAAAAATCGTTATACATGGACTTATCCTCTGAAGGACAAATCACATCTCTATTAAAATAAACTTGTATTTTCCCTTTCGAATCTTGGATACTGCCAAAGCTAGCCTTGCCTTGTATCTTTCTTCTCATTAATCTACCTGCAATAATAACATTTTCCCCTTCCTTAAAATTTTCTAAAATATCGATAGAATAATGGCTAACCTTAAATTCTGCGGCTGGATAAGGGTTGATTCCGTAATCTATGATCTTCTGGAGACTGTCTCTTCTAATCTGCTCTTGTTCTGAAAGCATCTAATTTATCGTACTAAAATGCCTGATACTTTAGTTACAGGGTGAGGATTGACACAAAGTACTGGAACTTTTAAATCGTTGGCAACAATTTCCTCTTGAAAATTGTTTTCATAAAGACCTAATACGGTTTCATCTTCAAGATTCATTATAGCTATTAAATCAGCATCTACTTCTTTAGAAAGTTTGAAAATACCTTCTGTTAAGCTATCATCTTGATCCACTAGGTGGGAAGAATTTTTAATGTCTTTGGATTCTAGATAATTACTAGCCCAAACTTGATTTGCCTTAAGTTTAGTTTTAATAAATTCATCCGAGTCATCGTTAGTTAGCAGATGCACTTGAGAGTCAAAATAATGAGCAATTTTTGCTACCAGTTCAAGCTTTTGTTTAGTTTCTACGTTTAAGTCTAGAGGAACAACAATATTATCATAACCGCTAGAGTTCATCAATTTTTCTTGGGTAACAATAAATGGCACTGGCGAACTACTGATCACTTTAATTGCTCTACTTCCAACTAATTTTTGCCATCTACTAGCTTTGTGAGTTCCCATAAAAATTAGAGAAATTCCAAGTTCAGCTGCAACATCTCCTATATCTTCAAATATATTTCCAATTCTTACAAAAGAAATTAAATTGCAAGAATTAGAAATAGAATTTCCAAGTGTAATTTCCTTGCTTAGCTTTTCTTTAGCTTCTTCGACTTCATCTCTAGAACTTACTACATGTAACAAGACAACATCTGCATTAATAATTTCTGAAAATTTTATAGCGTGTTGCATTGCAGATTGTGCTACTTCTGAGAAATCTGTTGGAACTAATAATTTGGTATTCATTTTTATTATTTTATTAAATATTAGTAGAATTTAGGATGAGTATCTCATTCAACTTTTAAGCTGTTTTCTCTTTGATAGCTTCCTTAGAATCCACTCTTGGTTCATCAGGGTTAGTAATGTCTTTGAGAACTGCTCCCATTTTACAATTTCCTGAAAATATTGCTCCGGGCTCTATAGATAGTTTGTTGGTAGAAATCTCTCCCTGAAGTTTAGCTGTACTTTTAAGGGTAAGTAGTTCATCTACTTCAATAACGCCATTTAATTTACCTTCTAAATCTGCGTTTTTACAATAAATATTTCCATCTATTTTTCCTGTTGGACCTAAAACTAGTCTTCCCTTTAGAGTAATAGTTCCTTTCAAATAGCCATCGATTCTAATATTGGAATCAGATTTAATATCTCCCTCTATATGAGTTCCTTCAACTATTCTATTTAACCTCTCAGGGGATTGGTTATTATTGTAATTTGCCATGTTCTTATCCGATTTAAATACCATAAATAATTTTTACAAATATACAAAAATCAAGAAAGTTAGCTTACTGATAAAATTCTTTAAAAAATTTGAGGTAGTTATCTGTATTTTTTTCTAAATATAATTCTTTCAAATTTTGGGGAGTTATTACAAAAAATTTCTCTTTTCTATAGCTTTTGATACTGCCGTTATTGACTTTAAAGGCTAGGAAGTAATCAAGTGCTTTTTTACTATTACTAAAACTTTTAACAATTATCATCTGATCTGATGTGTTTAAAAAAGTATTGGAAACTTTGAGTTTTAAATCTGAAAAATTAACCGAATTAAAATCTGCTACGTTATTTTTTGCTTTATTAATAGAGAATCCTCCCTTAGGTGCAATTAAAATAAAATAATGTAAAGTGTCGGGACTAAAATTGAATTTCCATTTTTCTTTTTTCATTAAATTTTGAGCAGTTTTAATTTTTAAATCATTTAAAACAGCAATTGCTTGATCTGCGATATCTGTACCTAAGCATTGATTAGATATAAATTTCAAGGTATTTATTAATTCTCTGCTATTATTTGCAGTGTCGTTTAACTTTTTTAAAGTGTAGGCTTTTAATAATCCGTATTGACAAATTAGTGGGTTCAGAGAGTCCTTTGTTTTATAAGAGCAAGTTTCTAAAACCTTAACGTAGTTTCCAGCTTGGTACATCGAAAATAGTTGAGAATATAATTTTTGTTCTTGTTTCAATGTTTTTTGAGAATCGTTTAAATTTTCATCCCCTGATAAAAGTTTAGAATATTTACTTTTTGGATATTTGCTTAAAAGCAGTTCTTTCATTTCCCTGCTTTCTTTTGGCTGCCCAATATCCTTATAAATATTATATAATTCATAAATAGAAGCAATGGATTGAGTTTCAGGCTGGTAATTTTCAATTATTCTTTTAAAATATTTTTCTGAAAGCAGGAAATTTTTTGTTTCATAATGGT
>Ga0206682_10001464_pt1 | contig 23202 bp, 25 predicted proteins | sample M240m12015metaG_FD_155444 | JGI IMG/M metagenome (GOLD analysis project Ga0206682, IMG submission 155444) | Ammonia-oxidizing marine archaeal communities from Monterey Bay, California, United States - M2 40m 12015 | ecosystem: Environmental > Aquatic > Marine > Intertidal zone | place: USA...
AACATTCACTTTCTTTGGAGCTTTGGGTGGAGATTTGGGTCCTTCATTGTTACCACCAAATAATTGGCGGGCCACACCGGCCGCGTGGCGGCGGAGCTCGTCGGCATTATGGATCCTCTGTCTGACCCGAGGTCTAACATTTCCAACGTTGTTGTTATTAGAATTAGAATTATTGTATCTACCATTCCTGTTAAGACCGGGTCCATTTCGTCTGAACACCCTAACGCGTGGAGATGACGGACTATTAATTCTGACCGAATCGTTTTCCGATGGATCGCGCATGGTTAATATACCCTGACATTTTATTGGTTGTCATCATCTTCAGATGATACAAGCATTTTTCGGACCTCTTCATATACAACCGTGAGGAGGGCAACTTTGTAGGCGAGAAATCCCATGAGTGTCGCACCATAGTCAAAATCAAATGCAAATGGAGCATTATTCCACATAGTTTCAAAAATGGCGGTACCCACGGGGGCCAGTAGCTGTTTCTGAAATGGTGAAGATTTTTCAATGTTATCTACCCTTTGTGTCAGTAGTCCAATGTACGCGAGTGACGAAGCTACACCTAATGTAGCGGATACGCCCTCCTCTGCACCATGTGTAATGAAATAGACAGATGAAAGCGCTGTACCGTATCCCAAAGTTGTTCGGCGAATTTTGGTTTTGAGTTTTTCATAGTCTGTTTTGGGGGCATTTGCTTTGACGATAAAGTTGTGGACTTTCCAAACATTATTCATTATTCATATGTGGCATCAAACCTTTATAAAGATTACAAACCCAAGTAAAGTAGAAATGAGTCTTTGCGTTAAGAGACTTACCAAAGATGCTATTCTTCCAACTCGTGGTTCTAATGCTTCTGTTGGATACGATCTTTACAGCACTGATCAAGTTATTATCCCCCCCACTCATCGCACTTTGGTCGGGACAAGCGTAGCCATTCTTATGCCAAACGGTGTGTATGGTCGGGTTGCTCCACGATCAGGACTCGCCGTGAAGCATGGTATTCAAGTTGGTGCGGGTGTTATTGACCCTGATTACACCGGCGAAGTCAAGGTCGTTCTATTCAATCACGGAGACAGAGACTTTGAGGTAAAGAAGGGTGAGCGCATCGCACAATTGATTCTTGAGAAATGTGAGACACCCGATGTTCAAGAGATTGGCGTCCTCGATGAGACGGATAGGGGTGCTGGTGGTTTTGGTTCCACCGGTGCCTAAGTTAGCTCTAATTTTTAATAAAACAACTACAAATATGGATCGTCACCATTTACTGACCCTGTTGGATAAGATATTAGATAAGTATAAAATCCAAGATGGAGAGTACAAGGAATTTGTAGAGGCAATTGGGGGTAAAAAAATTCCCATTGAGGTCAATGAGGGAGACTTGGTAAGAATTAGTTACGATTTCATCGAAACTGAATTGGACTTTTGTGAAGACGAGTTTTTTCCCAAACTTCATACAACGGAGAAATGTTCTCGTATTTGGAAAATTACAGCCAACGAGAATGCTTATCATGGCGGAAGTATGATAAGTCATAGATATATGAATAATTCCGACATGCATTTGGGTGCGATGCGCAAAATTGTGAACGATTATTCAGATAATAAATTCACAATGTTGTCACTTAATTCTAATAAAGGAAGTAAATATTGTTGTCGTGTTTATAAAATAGAAGTTCTTTAACCCATATAATAAAAATCATCTACAGTCGGTAAGAAACGAATATCGTGACGCATAGTCAACCACAACTTGGCTTGATGCACGGTTGGACACGACCATAAAATCCATCTATCCCAGTATTCCTGAGAGAACCAATCACCCCAATCCTCCTCCGAACTTTCGTCTACGAGGAGCATACCCCTATGGATTTTGACACAATCCACTTCTTCACGCAATTCACTGGAAATATTCGCACCTTTTCCAATGAGATGTGCGCGCATGAGACGCGGGTCCTGATGAGTTGTATAATCTTCAACACTCACAGATCCAAAATCAATACATTTCTTATTGGGGAGGATCACCCTGTATTTATGAATAAGAGATGGACTTTGATTTAACACCGCGTGCATATAATGTATATAACTTTACTTTTTAAACTGAAAAACCACGATAAAGATTTAAGTTGTTTGACATGCATGAAGTCATACACGTCGCCAGATGGTATTAAAATCCGGGTGGGTGAAAATGCCAAAGAAAATGACGATTTGACCATGTCAAGTTACCCAAATGAGTGGTGGTTACATGTGGATGGTGGTCCCGGAGCGCACGTGGTCATATCTCACGAAAGGGACACCATCCCCAAGGAGACAAAGAGGGACGCAGCGCTTCTCGCAGTTCATCACAGTAAGGTTGGGAATGCAAGGATGGTTCGTGTGAATCTCACCCGCGTCGATCAGGTTTTGAAATGTGATAGACTAAAAAATCACGGACAAGTGTATCTGGATGGAGAGGTGATGCAACTTAATGTGTTTCCTAATAAGGAGAAAGAACGTCTTGACAGATTGTTAAAAAGGAGAAACATGTCTATTAAAGTATAAGAACGTAAAAAACATAAGATGAACCTTTATAAGAAGGACTTGATAGTCAATCATATCAAACTTGCTTATAAAGTTTCAAATGATGTATACTATAAAGCATACCCACAAAAACGCGGTATTCATTCGAGAAAAGACTTAAATAGTGTAGGATTACACGCTATCGTTCGTGCAGCTCAAAAGTTTGAACCGGAGCGGGGTTTAAAATTCACCACATATGCATATCCGTGGATTTACTGGAGTTGTCGCAATTCTCTGGAACGAACATCAGTCTATGACGAACTTCATTATTACGACGTTCCTGAATATTACGACAAAGAACCGGGCATTCTTTTAGATGATCTTGACGATGTGAGTAGATACATTATTGAAAACTATTATGGTAAGCATCTCACATTGAAGGATATGTCTAAGGAATTGGGTGTGAGTGTGAATACAGTAATTGCGTGGCGATCAAAAGCGCTTCTCAATTTAAATTAGCTTCCGAATGCAACTCCGGCCATGCCCTCCTTAATACGAAGAACGTTGTAATTTACTGCGTAAACTCGGTGAAGAGTGTTTCCACCGACTGGGCCGGTGAGAGACATTTTTGCGTTATCGATACGACTGAAATTTAGTGACCCCGTTGGTTGCGTTTTGCTCATAGTGAGACAGAACGGCCAGGTGAAGGTTGGAAGATCGTCGAGGATGTTGTCTGGGAGATCTGTGCAGTGCATTTCTGGCACCACGTTGTGGTGATAGACGTTGGACGTTTCTTCAAAAAGAGCGACACCATTGATGTAAAGGGAAGACTTTTCGAAAGTGAATTCACTGTCCCAGTTATTGCCAGTAGCCTTACCAGACACAAGGTGAAGAGATTTCACTGGGTGGTTGAAATAACTTAAATCAAGATCCGTGTCCGTAGAGGTTGCTGGTTGATATTGGGTTTGGGTAATCAACAATTCGTGTTCGCGATCGGTAAACCATGCGCGTTCGTCTGTGTCGAGATAAATATAATTCGCGTAAACCTTTGGTTGGGTTACTGGTACCAAACCATCGCGGCACTTGACACGTATTTCGACGTCGTGGTATTGAAGGGCAACCAGTGGGAGGGCCTTAGTCCAATCTTCACCAAAGAAGAATGGAATCATAAAATAGTCCCCTGAGTGATTTTGCTTCAAGACATTGGTAGTCACTGCACAAGAAGACTTGGCGGAATTGTCTCGCAAAAGTGGATTGTGAACACCCTGTATGAAGAGGGAATCAAGTTCGGTAACCTTCTGACCACCGACCCAGAGTTGGAAGACTGTTGGGTTAGAGGCACCGGCAGAGAAAAACCCTGTAGTGTTTGTAGCGGTGTTGGAGATACTTTTGTTTTCAACCCATATGTAACTCAAAAGATCACCCTTGGATCTAATTGGAATGGTAACTTCGTTGCCAGAACCAAACGTACCGATGTAATCCATACGCTCTGGCTTTATCGAAAAATTTGTGTGTCGTTTATAGTTTTGTCGAAAGAAACTGACCTCGGGCTGACCAGTGATGTACACATCCTGAGCACCTTTACTTACAAGGTCAATCAAGGCGGCTGACATTTTACTAATATAGCATATTAAAATTTTGGCTCGATATTTCCACAACAAGAAAATGGTATTATTTCAAGCACTTACATGGGAATCACGTGATACCGAAGACGAACATCTTATCAGTATATTTGGTAAGACTGGTGAAGGAAAATCTGTATGCCTCACAACTGCATTCACACCTTATTTTTTTGTAAAACTTCCAGATAAAATTGACGCTGCAAAAATTCGTAGAATTTATAACATTCTCGATGAAAAGTGTAAAGATTCCTTGATTGCATATTCTATAATGAAATCAAAAGATGTTTGGGGTTTTCAAAACAACGAAGAGTTTGCGTTTATGAAAATTAATTTCAAACATCTTCAGGCTCGGCGCCTTGTGGATTCATTTTTAAGGAGGCCACTTGATGTATCTTCAGAACTTTTCAACATTTTTGGTGTGAGAACTGTAAAAGTATATGAAGCGAATCTCGATCCAGTACTACGCCTGATGCATCGAACAGGAATCCAATCCACTGGGTGGCTGGATACTGGGGATAAGTGTATTCGTTCAAACATCGCCCGAGTTGATCTTGATCTCTTCTGTAACGACTGGACAACACTCAAACCTGTTGCAAGGGATGATATCGCTCCATTTGTTGTGGCTTCTGTAGATATTGAATGTAATAGTTCTACAGGTAAATTCCCTGATGCGTGCCGAGCTGGAGACGCATGCTTTCAAATAGCAATTTCCCTGTGTAAATTTGGTTCCGATGAGCCATATGACAAGACGTGTTTCTGCTATAAGAAGACGGATCCCAACTTGGAAGGTTCTACAATCTTGAGTTACGAAACCGAGAGGGAAATGCTGCATGCATTCCAAAAACACCTCCATAAAAAGGATGTTGATATCATCACCGGTTGGAATATATTTGGTTTTGATTTGGAGTATATATACAGACGTGCGCAGATCAATACGTGTCACCCAGAGTTCTTCAATATGGGTAAATTGAAAGACACGGAGTCGGAACTTGTCATTAAGAAACTCTCGTCAAGTGCTTTGGGGGACAATCTCCTGAAGTTACTTCCAATGTCGGGGCGCTTCATTTTTGATATGTTCCATGAAGTAAAAAAAGGCTATAAATTGGATAGCTATAAATTGGACAATGTATCTAAGTTATATTTGGGGGATCAAAAAATTGATATGGCACCAAAGGAGATGTTTGCGCGCTACAGAGAGGAAGATCCTGTAAAATTGCGCGAGGTTGCGGAATACTGTATTAAGGATACACTTCTTCCACATCGCCTGATGAAAAAGCTCTGTACTCTTCTGAATATGATAGAAATGGCGAAAGCAACGTGGGTACCAGCAAATTTCCTTGTGGAGAGAGGGCAGCAGATTAAAGTATTCAGTCAACTCACGAAGAAGGCGAGAGAATTGGGATTCATGGTTCCAACAATTCGCTGGGGAACTATCCCCGAAGAACCCTATGAGGGAGCTACAGTTCTTGAAGCACAAAAAGGTGCGTATTATACACCGATTACTGCTCTCGACTTCGAGGCGCTGTATCCGTCAATCATGATGGCTGATAACTTATGCTATTCATCCTATGTCAGGGATGATAAGAAGTATGGTGCAATTCCTGGAATCACATATGAAACTTTCAATGTTGGTGACCGAATTTATAAGTTTGCACAGGGTGTTCCGAGTCTATTACCGGAAATTCTCCGAGAATTGAAGACGTTCCGTAAACAAGCCAAAAAGGATATGGCTGCGGCTACTGGTTTTGCGAAGGAGGTGTATAATGGTAAACAGCTTGCCTACAAAATTTCTATGAATTCTGTGTATGGATTTACGGGCGCCGGGAAGGGTATCCTTCCCTGTGTCCCCATTGCATCTACAACGACATGCAGGGGGCGCGAGATGATTGAACAAACGAAGGCTTATGTTGAAAAGAACTTCCCGGGGTCAAAAGTACGGTATGGAGATACTGATAGTGTAATGGTTGAATTTGATGTCGGGAATCGTAAAGATGAAGAAGCTGTTGCCTATAGTTGGGAAGTTGGTGAGAGAGCTGCAGAAGAATGTAGCGCTCTTTTTAAAAAACCGAATAATCTTGAGCTAGAGAAGGTGTATTGGCCTTATTTCCTCTATAGTAAAAAGCGATATGCCGCTAAATTATGGACAAAGGGCAAGGATGATAAAATGCATATGGATTATATCGATGTGAAGGGTCTCCAGGTTGTTCGGCGTGATAATACACCTCATTTGCGGGAGTGTTGTAAGGAACTCTTAGATGTAGTTCTCACGTCAAGTAACCCTGGTCCACCAATGGAATTGGCCAAAGAGAGGGCAATTGAACTCCTTTCGGGTGATGTCCCCGATCATAAGCTTGTGTTGAGTCAGGGTCTTTCAGATAGTTACAAGGTTAACGGTGTGAGTGTATCTATAACTGCATATGACGACAAAGCTGGAAGATTTTTGAGTGAGGATATCAATCAATCTCATGTTCAGGTTTTTAATAAAATGCGCCACAGAAAGCCTGGATCGGAACCACAGTCGGGGGATCGTGTACCATACCTGATTACGAAGACCCAGAACCCCAAAGCCAAGGCGTTTGAAAAATCTGAAGACCCAAAATACGTTGAGGAGAATAACATAGCAATTGACTATCATTACTATTTTCTTAACAAATTCTTGAAACCAATCTGTGATCTTCTCGATCCGTTATATGAGAATGTTAAGGAAGAAATATTTGGGGAGATTATTAACAAACACAAACCACCAAAACCAAAGCGTGAGCCTGCCCTCAGTACTATGAAGAAGGCTGATCTCGTTGCGGAATGTCAGCGTCTCGGTCTCGAGGACACAGGAACCCTGGTGATATTGCGAGGACGCCTTAAGGATGAGAGGTTGGCAAAACAAGGATCCGTTGAAGACCTATTTAAAAACTATGAGCTATCACAAGGTAAGGATGAGTCTACATGAAAAAATTACAAAGATTGTCGAGGAGGAACTGGAGGATAGAGTCAATGCAATTCTCAATGAATATGCCGTAAAAATTTCAAAAAAGCATGCGATACCATTGGAACATCTGCTGAAAGATATACCCAGTTCATTTGTGAGTACGATATGTAAAGGGACAAAGTCGAACGGTCAACGTTGTACTTTTAGGGCTCTTTTCAATGGCTATTGTCGTCATCACAAAACTCAGGGTGAACGGATATGTCCACGTGTAATGTCAAGTTCTAACCTACATAACCATGGCCCGGAACAGATGTTTGTAAAGGGATGTCCAGGGTGTGAATCTTCGAAGGAGCTTATAGATTTGAATCCCATCATTTATTAATGAACAAGAGTGATATTCTACTAACTTCCATAAACAATTTTTATACCAATGAAAAGAATAGAACCAAACTACTGACAATTTTAGATAAAACGAGTGGCATTTCCTTGCGGAATTTGGAGTGGTTTATTACAAATTATTCCAAAAAGAATCATACATCTTACACGACAAGTGACGGCAAACTTTTCACTGTACATTGTGCATATAAATCAAGTCTTGACGGGTATAGTAAAAAACTATTTGACCCCTTTTGCCGATCCGAGAAGTTTTCTTATGCCATACCCGGGTCATCTCATGAAATTCAAACGACTTTGGCGCAATTAAATTTCATCAAATGGTGTATCAAAAACAACATTATCGATTATATCAAAGAGAATAAAGTTGACTTATTTAGTAAGCAAACGACATAAACCCTTTGTCAAATACCATTGTTTGATATCCGGTGTAGTACATATGTAATGTATATTTATCTTGGTTTATATTTACAAGAGATGTATCCAACTCAACTTCTATCGCCGTTTTATCAGATTGTATACCACTGAAATCCAAATTCCCCGATGGCTCCACATTCACCGGATTCATCGAGAAACTATAAGTGTATATATTCCTAATGGGCCTCGATAATCTTTTTTGAGATGGAATGAGATATTTGTAATAGTTGTGACCCGTGCTTGAAACATTTGGCATTTTATTACCATTGATGTAGAAGCTCCCAGACTTCATTACCGGTGAGAAAAACGTATACGTTTGGTCAAAGTTTACATTCGAAGAAAAGTTGAACCGATTGTGTATCAAATATTCACCATCTTCAGATGGAATCGGATTACCCGTTGAAACGTCCTCGTCCTCAAACTTTGTATTTCTTAAAAACCAGTGGATGCATTTAACTGGAATATTTGGTACGAGATTATTTCGTATTGTACTTTTACCTTCATCACTTTCAGTAGTTGGATGTTTACGAACAAAGTCTGTAATAATTGTCTGCCTTTCCTTCATCATATAAATTCGCTCGTCACCGGTAACAGTGATTTCTTCTGTGATGATATCTAAAAATGGTAGTTCAAGTGTTTTTGACGTGTCCGTAAAAAACGTTTGCTTGTGAAATTCAAACGCAAACTCGATCTTTTGTTTGTATATGGCACATAAAGGAAAATATGGTCTGTTTGGGCTGTTTGAACTATATTCATCAGACGAATATTTTCTCGTAAAGAAGAATTGTAATGGTATCACAAGATCCGATTCAAACTTTGCATAGTTAGGTAAAGATTCTGAAGCATCAAAACCAAGGTTTCTATTTACAAGAAATCTATTTGCTACCTTTTCCGACATTTCCAGATAAAGCTCGTCGTAGATAATCCCCCAATCATCATGAATTTTCTCAACCTCAATGTCGTCAACAAACATTGTCACGCTTTTAAGAATATGCCTCCCCAATTGATCCGCGTAATTTTCACTTGTATTTGTATTTAATGCAGGCATTGTTATACTCAAGTACATATTACTCAAGAGATCCCCCATATTTTTGGGCTCAAACTGAACTTTTACTGTCTGGGCAAATGGCCAATTTTGTACCTGACCAGGATTTAACACGCGCTTACTTCGATGATATTTTCTGAAATCTGTGTGCCTTTTATTTTCTGTATAATTAAAGAATGACTCGTCTGGATCTTTGGAAAGCAAGTAGGTGTCTTGCTTCCCAATAGCCTTAAGCGAAATTTTCGCAGCTTCACCCATATCTATCTATTGCCTACATATTTTTAATATCCATTTTCCACATATCAATGTGTGAGGTATTTTTCATGATTTCAAGTTCTTCCCTCGCTTGTTTCGATTCTCTGAGAAGTTCTCGCACACATTCTTCCGTATATTGGACAGTCTTGATATTGAGGAGATAGTCGTGCGTGCCATTGATTTTAGGAAAGATACCACCCAATTGTCTCTCAAGGTCATCCTTTTTTCTCTTGAATACAATGATTTGTCCCTCGATAACCATTGTCACGAATCTTGATTTGTACCCACACATCTTTGACCTAACTTCAAGTACCTTGATAAGATGTTCTCTTCTCTTCTTGTAGTGTTCAATGCGGAGATCCACAAAGTCTTTTAGGATTTCTTCGGGACTTGAGTACTTGTATATACCCTTGATTGGATGAAAAAGATGCATATTTGAGGTATGAAAACTCTTTCGCAACTTGAGATCTTTTAAAACATCTTTACCTCTGTATCCCATAATTTCAAAGTCAACATCTTCCGTTGTTGAATTATTTGTGAAACCCGAAATGACCTTCTTATCTACAAGGGTTTCTAGGTATTCCTTGTAATCTTGAGTCCAGCGCCCCGGTGGAAGTTCTGTAATTTTGAGACGCGACCCAGTATCTCTCCACACACCTTCGGTGATCCAGGTACCATCTTCCCTGAAAATTTTACCCTTAAAACCTCTGAACCACGGACTCATATCCTTGAATGCATGTCCATCCAATGCCCTTTGGATATTCTTCTTGATATCACTGGGGTTAAATGGTGGGACATAGCAACTAAAACCCGTACCGATACCCTCTGTGCCGTTTATAAGCACCATTGGGAGAGTTGGCATATAGAAGTCTGGTTCAATAGATCTCCCATCGTCATCGAGGTAATTAAGTATGGGATCATCCCGTGGATCAAAGATTTTACGAGCCTCTTTGGTCAATCTTGTGAAAATATACCTCGTTTGTGACGCATCTTTGCCACCCATAAGACGAGTACCAAACTGACCACAAGGTTCAAGAAGATTGATATTATTTGAACCGGTATAATCATTTGCCAATTTGACAATCGTATCCGCGAGGGATACCTCGCCATGGTGATACGCAGACTTTTCCGCAACATACGCAGCCAATTGCGCCACTTTCATTTCATCTCTGAGATTCTTATGAAAGCAGGCGTACATTACTTTCCTTTGTGAGGGTTTGAGACCATCTGCCATATGAGCAATGGATCGCTTCAGGTCGGCCAGACTGAAATTGACCAGGTCTTTCCGGACAAAGTGGGTAATACTCAGGTTTTTGATAGACCCGTAGGGAACTTCCAACTCTTTGGGGTGCTTTGCTGTACTCTCCAAAAGCCAGGACTTTCTATCATCAGCCTTCTTCTTGTCAAAGGCGAGAATTACAGACTTATCCGTCATAATATCCATGTCAAACTTTACCGTCAAATCCCGAATCTTCTTGAAATACTCCCGAGCCTCGGCGGAGGTTGATGTACCAAGACCCTTGTAGTATTTGATTTTCCAACCGGGTTGTCCGTTACCGTACCATTCCCTGAAAGAGGAGTCTGTATAGAATGACTTTGACTGACCACCCTTAGATGCTTTGATGATTGGTGTCACCATAGACACAACAAATCCCAGTTTGAGAAGCGATGGCCAAAAGTAATGAATCATATTGAGAATCAGACCCTTGATATGCGACCCGTCATTATCAGCATCTGTCATGATCATAAGACGGCCATAACGAAGTTCGGAAACATCTTGATAATCCCTGCCTTGTTGAAGACCCAAAATCTTTTTGAGATCATTGAACTCTTGGTTTGATGTGAGCTGTGCTACAGAAGCGTCGCGAACATTCTTACATTTTCCGCGGAGAGGGAACACCCCATAATGATCCCTCCCAACGACCGAAAGACCAGCGACCGCGAGGGTCTTTGCCGAATCACCCTCTGTAACAATGAGAGTACACTTTCCAGATTGCGCCGTACCCGCCTTATTCGCATCATCCAACTTGGGAATACCTGTAATTTTGGACTTGCGGGTGCCGTCGGTCTTCTTTAGTTCCCTCATCTCCTTAAACTTTGAGAGTGCTGTGAGTTCGTCTTGAATACCAGTCTTTAGGGCATTCTTCACAAAGTTTTTGGGTGGTTCAAACCTACTCCCAAAGTCTTGTACTTTTGAGGTACATTCCGATTTGACCTGGCTTGAGAAGGTTGGATTCTCAAGGGTTGCCCTCACAAAGATGTTGAAAGTGTTCTTCACCTGTTGAGGTTTCAACTTGATTTTCTTTGCCATCTCATCGATGATACCTGACGCAATGTAAGATGCTACATGATCCACATGTGTTCCACCCTTCGTTGTAGATATACCATTCACAAAAGACACTTGTTCAAGGCCATTCTCCGACGGGCCAATACACGCCGACCAACGATCAGTTGTTACGGAACATACATTTGTCACACCTTCATGCATCTTGGCATACGCCTCAAAAGAAGTCTTGGGGAGGACTTCCCCTTGAAACTTAACTTTACAATTGGATGTTGTACAAATGTTCGCATCCCATACCCGTTTCTCAAATATTTTATAGATTGCGGCATCCATATTCTTCATACCAAACCTTCTCCAATCGGGAATAAAAGTGACTGAGACCGAAGAAGTTGAAGCAGAATGCTTCTTAATTTTTGGTGGGTGACATACCGTCATATTGTTGTTCCATTTTTGTGTATAGTGCTGCTTTGTCTCACCATCCTTAATCACAATCGAAAATTCCGATGAGTAGATATTGGTCAATTTTGCACCATATCCATTTCGGCCACCCACGATTCGCTTCTTCGTATCATCATAATTTGTACTCGTAAGAAGATGACCAAATGTAAGTTCGGGATTCCAAATACCCTCCTTTTCATGCATACGCACACCTATGCCTCCGAGAGGTCCATTATTTTCAATGGTGATGGTACCAGCCTCCTTGTCTATATTCACCGAAATGTTCGTAACACTCTTTGAGTGTACAGAATTTCGATCAATTGCATTGACAAGAATTTCGTCAAATATTTTGAGTAAAGCTGGGGAATAGTTGACATTTTTCTTCTTGAATTTATTATCAGTTTTATGGTGAATCCAGTATAACTCGGAACCCAAGTCTACCGGTCCGACATATGAGTCGGGCCTCTTAAGGACGTGTTCAATGTGAGTAAGTTTTTGAATACTCTCACCCATCCCTCTTTAATTTTGAACGTCTCAATTCTTTAGTTAGGTTTATTCTCCTTCAAAATCAAATAAAAGTTTTCGACCCAGGCTTTCAATTCATCTCTTGTAATGGCGAATGTTTTAGGCCTAACAAACTTAACTGCCCCAATTTGTCGGAGAGAATCTATCCTTGGGTTGTATTTTATGGGTGGATTCATGTAACAACATTTACACACGCGTAAACCCCTCAGGTTATGTTTATTATTAAGTTCAAATGGTGGAACTGTCTGACGAAGGTACATATCAAATAGACGAAGTTCCCAAGCTCTCACAGATTTGTAGTACGGATTGAGAGGCGCCAGACAGAAGTGACATAAATACTTCCATTTTATTTTCATGCTTATAAATAGAAGATGGCTTATCTTTATCTGATAGCTATAATTTTTGTACTTTATCTTATGATGAAAAATAAGACTAGGGGTATTAATAAGGCCATCGAAAAGCTCGTGAGACAGTCAGCCCGTTATGCTGTAGCTGCTCAACAGGACGAGTCGCCGGTTATAGCTATACTCCACGCCAACTATGCGTCGGCCTATTTCTATGCCCTCAAAGAGTTTGCTACCGATTCACAAATTCATAACGCGACTGGTATAGATGTCAGAAAGTTCAAGGAGCATATAACAAATGTTCAAGATATGGTGACCAAGAAGACTTCTGCAAAGTGTCCAGAATTTGTCGGTGAAGTTGACGTCTACCTGGCTGAAATTGGCGGAGAGGCTTAAAATAGAGGTAATATAACATTCCATGTATGATTATGTGGTTGTTACACAACCAAACAAACACATTGTTTTGGGTGTAAATGATAACCGCCCGAAACCCGAAACTGAAACTATAATACAAATTACGGAAACCCACAGGGATAATGACTATGCCTTGAGAAGCATTATTGGGGTCATTATTGGTACAGTAATGTTTATGGTAATCGGAATCATGTATATATTATTACTAACCTAAGTCGTCTCCAAAACACCAAATAATCAAATTAAAAATGGAAGTCATTCGCGATACTATGTGGTCTACCTGCCTCGCCAATGCGGTAAAAATGTACCGTCTTGGCGAACCAAATGAAAAGTGTTATAGGTTGGCGGATGCAACTTGGAGATGTAAGATGGCATATGTGAAACATGAAAACACAAGAAAGAATTCTTCGGTTATTGTCCTTGACACACTACCAAAGGAAAATGCACCCGAACAGCGCACATCACATAAAATTTGTTGTGCAACGACAATGACCGGTAAGCCTTGTCGCTTCAAGGCTGTATGTGGTGACTACTGCCGCAAGCACCAAGTCACCTCGTCAAAGATCGGAGATAAAGTGGATGTGAGTGACCTTCTCAGCAAATTAGATGGAATTAAAATCCGATAGTATTGTAAACAGTATGTTAGATCAGGATACTCTTAGACCCGTGGTAATAGCGATGGCTCTCTACCTCGCCCTCGCAATTCTTACTCCTCGCATTTTTAAGAAACCAACCGGTGTGAAAGTTCTCGATGAAATTATCATGTCCTTTATCACACAAAGAGGTTCATTAATGAGTGGAACTATTATTATTGGCATCGTTGTTCTCGGTACCAATTACATTCAGGATGAATTCTTGTAAGATGTTCTCCTTACCAACTAATTTTTTTGTGTATTCGTGATCCATATACCGAAGCTTCTTAGTATACGCATCCTTCATGAATTCCGAGAGTTGGGTGGGATCTGGTCTACCCCAGGTCATTCCCCGTTTGAATAGGAAATCATCCCTTTCCAACTCTTCAAGTTCACAATCAATTGTGTATGGCGTCTTCACATATTCGGGAGATCCACCGTAATTTGTGATGATTACAGGTTTGTCTCGTAGTGCTGCCTCTACTGGACCCATACCAACACCTTCAGATTTTGAAAAACTCACATAACAGTCACAGCGGTTGTGGAGTTTATCCATTTCTTCATCTGATATGAGTCCATTAATAATTTCAACATTTGGAAGATTGATTTCAACATTTGAGTTACAGGTCGCTTTCACAACTAACCGTGTATCTGGCTTATTTAGACGCACAAACGCCTCCAATATTCCACGGAAATTTTTTCTATCGTCCATTATATTTCCAATATGGTAAAATGTATATGGTGTTGACGGTGGTGGAATATGTGCATGAATAATGTAAAACTCGTTTTCTGGGAATTGTCTGGAGAGAACTCTTTTACAAAACTCACTTGGAACCGCGACCCTCTTTGTTTCTTTCATGATGAGGCCGTAGTCTTCGTGTACAGTCTCTGTTTCACACACAGTCATTATTGCCAGATTCTTAATTCTAGACCTCACATATTTCATATAATCTATGTGGGGTTTGATTGGTAACAGGAAAAGAAGTCCATGTTCACTTTCCGGGATCTTAGTACCTATCTGTTGGTATGTGGATTTGTCAAATATCTTCGTATATTTGTATGCATGTTGACCTATCCCACTATTGAGCGGTCCTCCAATGACGATCATCTGGTATAAAGAATAATGTTGCTTTTATATATATTAATATGAATCCAACGCTTCTACGCAAAGAGATTGAAGATGAAATGCAGCGAACGCGTCTTGATAAGACTCGTCTTTATGAGCTTATTCTGAAAATTGTTGATTCTGGTGCGGGTGGTGGAGGTTCTCAGGGCCCAGCGGGACCAGCCGGACCAGCCGGACCAGCCGGACCTGTCGGACCTGCCTGTAAATGCAAGTCCGAGTCGGCGACACCCGCCGCCGCGGCGCCCAAGAAGACCGTCGCCAAAAAGACGACTACCAAGAAGACTACCGCCACCAAAAAGGCGACAGAATAAATATTCGTAATCAAAATATCTTTACATTTACTCAGGCAGTTCAAACATCTGTGTTAGTAAATTGTCACATTTATTGTATTATTTGGGGAGAAGGAGTCGAACGATTCACAGACCAAATGAAACCCCCAAAAATGGTTACCAATATACATAGAAGTAATCCAAAGGGATACTTCTTTTTTGGTTCTTCGGGTGGGATATCGGGTAAACGACGTACATTTTGGTTGAGTGCATCCATTTTTACAAGCAAGCTCTGCAATAGTTGTAACATTTGTTGATCTTTGTCTCTCGGTTTTTCTTTTACATTTACCGTCGCAATTTCAAGAATCATATACCATTTAGAATCGGGTTTTAACTTAACGTAATCACCGTCGTCTTGTTCTTCGTATATACTGAAGTTCAATTTTTTAATGGATATGGGATTGAAATAATTTGTCTTTTGTTGGAATCTCCGCCATTGCTTATCACGGAGAATGGTCGTCGATGTTTCCGTGAAATGACGTTCAAGTGGAATTCTAGCTAAAATCTGTCCATTCCTTTCATCCAGAATCTGAGAGGATTTAGGAATGTCTGGGCACACAACATCAACATATTTGGGGACGTTTGATACAGAACTGGCGGGTTCTGGTTCAAATATCTGAACAAAGCCCCCGTTTTGAATACTCCCCGCCACGACCATATCACCCGTAAGATCCATGCTCATGGTTCTACCGAGTTGGTCTCCAGTTTCTCCGTAATATGCATCATTTACTAAAGTCCACGTGTTTGATATGGTTTTATAGTCAAGCATCTTGACATAACCCCTTTTAAGTAGAGAATTGACGTCTTGAATTGCACCCACCGCTATTCGGCTTCCGTTTCCAGAGAGTGCGACAGAGTGGCCAAGTTTATCTTTTGTATTTTCACCCAAAATATCGGCACCACGTTGTTCCCATGTACTCGAAGTTGTGTTGTATTTAAACACTCTTACCCTACCAGCCTTGTTAAGCCCTCCACCTAACGCAGCTTCGGGGAAACCCATCGCAGCGGTAGTACCGTCGGTTGATATAGACACGGAATATCCAGCTTCTTCGTCCGCGGCATCACCCAAGAGAGGAGATCCGCCCATTTGTGTGTAATTTGATCCATCCCAGGCGTATATTCGCATCGCACCCGCATCACTTCCACCGCTTATGTTATATTGATATGCCCCGCCCACAATTCTTTCACCGTCTCCCGATATTGACACGGACCAACCAAGTTGTTCAGAATTCCCCACGGCTCCCACCATATCGGCACCCTTTTGAGACCAAGCTGAGCCATCCCACTCATAAGCACGAATGAGACCCCGGTTGTTGTTAGACAAATCGTAGCTATAGGCGCCCGCACACACGATGTCCCCGATTGCATTCATGGCCATTGAAATACCAAATAAACTTCCGTATTCTCCATTAATAGTCGAACCCATCTGATCCCAGTTTCCAGTTGAAATATTATACTCATACATGTTTATCAAACCATTTCTAGTTCCACCCGCATGTGCATTATATGATCCAACTGCCACACGCGAACCTACATCATTTATTGCCACACCCCACCCAGCTTTATCCCCGTTCGTGGCACCTGTTATGGTGTTTCCTACCTGTGTCCATCCACTGGAAGTTTTTTCGTATATTTTTACTCTTCCGCTATTACTTCCGTTATCATCTGCATCTGGACCCCCAACTATTATTCGTTTCCCGTCTAACGACATTTTAACAAATCCTTCACCATAGTCACTTTCTCCCTCTATTTTAGTCGTCGCCGTGAAGGGGGTTCCAGTACCAGCTTGGGCTCCAACCTGGGTGATATAGAAATCTACCATTCTTATACCCAATACCCTTGACATGTCTTCCACGTGTGTATTGGATTCTAGAGTAAGATCGAGGGAAAACGTATTGTTGCTCCCATTTACAAAATTAGAATCCACCGTAATATACTGAAACTTCTTTGGTATTTCATGAAGATCGATATGTGGGACGGTATTTAAATCTGTCAGGGGTGGACCTTTATTCATCCTGTATTAAATCGACATAAAAAAATGTAGGACTTTATTACAAATGTATGCTAAGGCTATTTACAGAATTGTTATGACGAAGACACCAGTCTATATTGAAAACCTCTGTCTATGGGTAAAAAGTGCAGTTTGGGATGCACCAAGATGTATTTTTATGGACATCGATTTTGAAATATCTCGGATTGAAATGGAACAAGCAAACCTAAGTAAGCTTGGAGATTGCAAAAATGAATAAATGGATTTTATACCACTCGTCACTAACGAATTCCGGGTAACATTCTTTCGGGCAACCGAACCACTTTGTCCCGACGTCCAGCGTATCATCTGGAAAAATCTTCTTTACGATAATATAGAACTTAAACCTCCCAACGCTCCTGAAAAATGTCGTATAAAATACTCAAGAGTTTCTGGGAGCTCCTTACCCCGTCAGCTATTCGCACACCACTCCCCGAACCATTCACAAAAGAATATGAGGAATACCGAGAAATTGTAGCTACAAATGAAGCAGGGGAAGAGATAATTCTACATCTACCAAAGAATTACAATCTAAGTCACAATTAAAGTTTTAATGATAATATCAAATAATGGATCGCCAACACCTTGTAAATTTCCGTTTGAAATGTGAAGAAATACTTTCACAATTCAAAAAGAAGAGACGCGACATTTTCGTTCAATTCGGCGATTCCCAATACAACGAACACATTTCAAAACTTTTTTCTCTTACATCTCGCCTTGACAAAGAGATTCAGGAAATTGATACATACGAAGATGCAAAAGTTGTTGGTAACCTCCTCGACGAATATGGAACATTTGATCATATACATGATAAATTGATACACACCCTAAAACAAGAATTTGAAAACATTGATAAACAAGCCTGGTACGACGAAAATTTTGATAATTGGTCTGTGATGCCACACCGTCAAGATTGCGAAGCGTATTCAATTCCAGAAAGACTACGTTATTCAGAATGCCGCCTTGCGATGTTTGATCATCTTGAGAATGAATGGAAAAGAAACACGTTTCCAACCCTGCATAACCGTTTAGAATTTTTTTGATATATAATTATAACATGAAATGGAAACTTGTTAAATGTTTCTATATTCATATGCGACAACAGATGACATTTTCAATTGTGACCGATGGTTTCTGTACCTTTATCCGAAATATTATGAAGGATGTTGCGTCGTTTAAGTTAAATAAGGATACCTCACGTGTGTCAATAAGAAAAGATGCCCCGACAAGCACGAAAAATTGTTGAGAAGACTTACTACTACGATTCCGAATCCGAATCTGAATCCGATTCCGATTTTGACCCGGATGACTATAAGAATGCTGAGTCGAGATGCCCGGTCATGCAAGTAAGCCGCCTTTTAGCGGTTGATTCTGAGTCTGAAAGTGAGAGTGATAGTGATCGCATTTCAGACTCGGAGGATGGCACCGACTATGAAACTGAAACTGAACCCGATTCTGATTCGGAGCAGCTTGATGAACCAAAACCATACTTCGGAAAGGGGTTCCGGGTCTATTTTGATAGCCACGCAGATAAGAAATTTTTTATGCAGGCATTTGGATTTAATTGAATCCAACGTAATTAAGGAATAGAGTTTTAATAATAATAAAAGATGTTATATCAATTTGAATGGATCGTTGCCATTGGAGGTATTTTTGCTTTCTGCGCATCCTTTGGAATAGGTGCAAATGATGTGGCTAACGCTTTCGCTACATCAGTTGGATCGGGTGCCTTGAAGATTAAGCACGCAATACCTCTCGCTGCTGTGTGCGAGTTTTCTGGATCTCTATTTATGGGAAACCATGTCGTAAAAACAATTCGGAAGGGTATAAGTGATCAAGAATGTTTTGTTGACGATCCCGGTCTTCTTATGTATGGCTGTCTCTGTGTCATTATATCCGTCGCTTCATGGTTAATCATTGCATCTTACTTTGAGATGCCCGTATCCACAACCCATTCTTGCGTTGGTGGTATGATTGGGATGACAATGGTTGCGAGGGGCTCCGGTTGTGTTACCTGGATTGCAAAATCCAACAATTTTCCTTATGTAAAAGGTGTTGTAGCCATCGTCGTTTCGTGGTTACTTTCGCCCATTATATCGGGTCTTTTTGCTTCTTTGATGTTTTTTATGATACGACTTATCATTCTTCGTTCCGAGGATTCTTACAGGCGCATTCAGTATGGTTTCCCTGTACTCGTTGCGGGCACTTTTACAATTAACACGTTTTTCATTGTGTATAAGGGTGCCAAATTTTTGAAACTTGACGATACACCTTTGTGGAAGGCGTGTGCTATCAGTTTTGGCATCGGTGGCGGAGTCGGCATTTTGTCTTACCTTTTCATTAATCCCATCATTTTCAAGGAGGGGGAAGAGCGTCCCGTTGAAGATTTTTATCATACCGACGAGTCTGTTCAATCCATACACGATAACGCCGAAGTATTTGATGCAAAGACAGAACACTCTATGAGATATCTTCAGATTTTAACAGCTTGTTGTGACTCGTTCGCACACGGCGCAAATGATGTCGCCAATTCAATCGGTCCTTTTGCCGCTATTTATGCCATCTATAAATCTGGTGAAGTTTCCAAGAATGCTGATATGGGCAATGATGCATATTGGATTCTTTCCCTCGGAGCCAGTGGAATAGTTGTGGGTCTCGCCACATATGGATATAAGATTCTTGAAGCCCTTGGTACGAAAATGGCCAAACTTACACCCAGCCGTGGCATCTGTATTGAACTTGGCGCAGCCGCGGTAATTATTCTTGGTTCTCGTCTTGGGTGGCCTCTCTCAACTACACATTGTCAGGTTGGAGCGACTGTAGGTGTTGCTCTCTTTGAGGGTACTGGTGGAGTGAATTGGAAACTTCTTACTAAAACTGTCGCGGGGTGGGTTCTTACCCTTGTTGTTGTCGGTGTAAGCACCGCGTTTTTGTTTGCTCAGGGTGCCTATGCCCCAATGGTAAAATACCCATCATACATAAATACTACCTAAGTCAATTTTTCCATTATAATAATCAATTCAAAAAAATACAAACCATGATGCACTGTCACTGCTGCGGCTGGGATATTGATTGCGCCATTCAAATGGGATGCATCCATTGCTTTAAGAGGTGCCTCAAACGTGGGGAAGAGGCTGGATTGAATGGGAATACACTCGTAAATTGTGCCAAACATAACTACCCGGTCATGTTTAGGCATGCTTTGAAAGAATATGTTGAGGGCAGAATACAACCCGAAATTTGGGATATTCCGGGTCGAGAATATGAGGTCATTACTCATGTTATTCAACACAGAAACCCAACTTGGTATCCGTACATTATGGATTTTGTTTCCCACCGCTCAACCAATCTCAGGAATATTGCTCTCTTGAAACTCGCCATCAAGGTTGGTGACACCGCTATCAGCAGTCAAATTTACCCATACTTGAAGCCGAGAACGACCGAAACCGCTACTCGCAAGGACTTGATTGATTTTATGGAATGTGCCGCCTTTAGCGGGCAAATTCACTTGGTTAGATGGGTTGAACAGCATTTTAACGAACGCAGTGATGTTCCGTGGCCGAGTGCCTGGAAGAACAATGGTCGCAGATTAATCGAAATGATTTTCAAGAATAAGGAACGGTGTAAGCGAAGACATCTTGAACCACTCGTTGAGCATTTTGCGCACATATTTGAAAGAATAGAAATTCACTGTTGGGATACGGTCGCAAAATTAATTCTCTCTTTCAAAGACGATTATCCGAATGTTCATCGTTTTGGTGGGGCGTCTCTTTTTGGAATGTTTTGGACTCAGTTAGATGGCAGAAGACATGCCACACCCAGTTGGAAGGAATACTGTATCAGGTGGAGTAAGGTTTACGAATTGGAACATATTCACATGCAATGCCCGGAATGGCCGGCTGATTTCTTAGCGTTGTGCGAATCTACACCGGGTAGAAATTATTCGTGTCGCCAGGATATCAGAAGATTTGCCTCGGCGAATGGACTTGGCCCGGCTCTCCCAGCTCGGGAACCGGAACCTGAAGTGGTTCCCACCCCGATCGTGGAAAATGTGGAGACGAACCTTCAAAAAGCGTTGTCGGTCATTGAAGAATGTGATATTCCAGAAGGAAAGTATTTAGAATTGTGTCGCCTCCTCATGGATGTGCATCGTCGCGGTGTTAGCGCTTTAGCATAAAAAGCGCGAGAGCTCCCAATAATGCTTTTGTGTGAGCAATCGGAACTCGCACCGAGCCCTTATTGAGCTCATTCTGTTCTTTTATGGCAGCCTTGACCTTATCAAGTTGGCTACTTCTTTTCTGATCTTCTAATGTCATAGACTCTAGGATGTCTTGTAAATTCTCATGTATCATTTTATTGAAATCCTTGTTTATATTTTCATCGTCAAATATGAGATCCCAACACGTGTGGTGAAGTATATCCCGCATTAGTACCCGCTTTACATTATCATTTTCATCAACTATTTCTACAGTTAAATAGTATGCACTGGAATATGGATCTAATTGAACTGTTGACGCGGCCAGGCATTTCGGAAGTACGAGATACTGTAAATTTGTAGTTGAATTGATAGAATTACGGCTAAAATGTCTCAATACACGACTGTCATCCCTTACATTCTTAATGTAGTCGTGTTTATACAATATGGGTGGAATTGTATAAGTTTGCGTTTCTGGATCTGTCTTACTCACGTCAAGTTCAACCCCATTTCCAAATACACTTAAACCGACTCCATTTATATTCGTGGCAATCGTCTTCACAGATATTCTAAGATAATATCGCGAAAAGTTGACGAAAATCACATTATTCCGAGAGGAATATTTCATTTTAGAACCCCGCGTGCGCTTTAGTAATGTGCATGATCCAAGGTCTATTTGGTATGGGATATCATAAAAAGGAATCATTCGCGTGACAAATCTCAAAAATCTACTAGAGGCGCAACGATTCTTACGACGTTTTTTATTCCCATTTTTCCCTGAAATTCCACCAGTTTCACTGGATGCATGATATTGCTTTAAAAATTCCTGTAATGTGGGATCAATCGGTTTGTACCAATTAGGTAGCTTGATTTCACTGGGCTGCCAAAGGCGGTTCACCTTGAAGCATGAAGACATCTTAGTAATGGGATATATTAAAAACATCCAGGTATAGTAAAATGTTACTTGTGATATTATGTATAGTCGTCGTGTATTATATTTTTTTTCGTAAAATAAAATGATGACTTATTATAGATATGAAAGGACCCAAACTCCTTCCAAAGAAAATCACTGAAAAATTGAACAAGAGAGAAACGACCAAATACGAAAAACTTCAAGAAAAGTGGATCAAGACAGGCGATGACATGAATCAGACTCAGCGCGACTCCGTTCAATATGGTCGCAAAATTGACAAGATAAAGGAGCCAACAGCAGCCCAAAAGAAGAAAGACCAGAAACTTATTGACGCAGCTTTTAAGGCTTTTGATAAAGCTTCTCGGGTAGAAGATGATTATGTAGAATTTGAGAACAAAATGAGAAAAAAATAGACCTAAGTTAGCTTAAAGACCTGTAAAAGTTACTTCAAAAAACAAGACCTCATGCGCTGCCCCAACTGCAAAACGTGCTTAACTGCTATTAAGAAAGGACACACGGAATGTGTTATGTCTTTCGATTATAGGAAATGCAAAAATGCTTTGATTGAAGCTGCTAAAGCAAAACAGCTTCATGTATACAACGCTCTCAAAGGAATGCATTGGATTCGGAATTTGAACCCCTCCCTTGTCGATGACTGGGATACCCTTGGGACTCATCTTATCTTGAATAACTGGTATGATCAATATCATGAAATGTATAGACCCATCATTCAAGAAAGACCCTCTGGTATGGAACCGCGGCGCAAACAACACGTGCGAAACGTTGTGAATGCGTGTATTAAAGCCAATGACTTACAAA